>Ga0307509_10008107_pt1 | contig 13484 bp, 12 predicted proteins | sample 10_EM_MG_FD_202245 | JGI IMG/M metagenome (GOLD analysis project Ga0307509, IMG submission 202245) | Populus trichocarpa ectomycorrhiza microbial communities from riparian zone in the Pacific Northwest, United States - 10_EM | ecosystem: Host-associated > Plants > Roots > Unclassified | place...
CTTAAACTTAAGTAGATATCAGATTTAAGCCTTTGACATTCACCACTACTTCCGACCTTTGTGCGAGCACCCTGTCCTGCTCAGGGTTTGTCCGAGGTCTACCCTCCATCAGGATTTATCCTGCCGGCAGTGTCGGACCAACTCGGGTACGCTTAACTCCGTCAATAGGATATGAGTTCTGCAATGCATCTCGAATACAACCGCAGGTGGAAAACCTCTTCCTATCGAAGTCATACCAGTGGCTAACTGTTATGACAACAACCGGAATCAATTCCTAGGTGGTGGACTCACTGACCCAGTGGCAATATCGTCTATACAAGCTATGCAGTCCATCATTTAATCTACGCGACTATTCAATTTGATAAATTGACATACAAGCTCCCCCGGTGAGATCTAGCCGATGGTTGGCTCAGTGGGCGCTACCCATAGCCAGCCTCTCGGGACATACTCTACTGTGATAAGACTCTTAGCTCTAGAGTCCAATAACAACCCATAGTAATGCTACAAATCAAGGGGAGAGGGTCCGGGCTGGTTACTGAGGTATTTGTCTCGAAAGCACCCTGGCCTTCTGAGACTACCTAAGCACCACTAGGGAGACTACCCTACAACCCGTAGGCTAGAATAGACTCCTAGATGCCCGAGAGACCATATATGAGCGACCTCCATTTTGGCGGTGACCCATACTCCCCTTATATATCTTGCGAACGACATTCAGTCGGACGGACGGCGACGACGTATACGGTGTTACGGCACCTGCTCCAATGACCTGTTTTAACTAGCAAACGTGCAACTACACAGCCGTCTGCCTATGACGCGCCGTCCCAACGCTGGGGCCAGAGGGGGGTGTTAGCACAACCCGCCCAAGTTCAATAGCATGTTCGGACCACTCTTACATAGGCGTGGGGCCTCCCCGCGCAGATGCGTGTGCGCCCAAGAACATCTAAGAGCCCATGGAATGTGAGGCAATCGACCTCTAAGTTCTAGGATGACTTTGCTGGTGAAGGTAGGGTAACTTGAACACCTCAGTAGGGTAACTGGGGTCCATGGGCATAATGACCCAATTCCAAAGGTAGGGTAACTTTGCCCTCTTATGCCTTTATCCGCTCAGGAAGTCCTCCAGGTGACCACACAAATTGTCTTGAGGTCCGTGTAACATTTCCATAATTCTCTTGACCTTATGCGAATGTTCTCCTGAAACGTTACCCTGCCTAGTAGAGTACCTCTAGGCTACTCAACAATCCCCTAGGACTTATCTTAGGTTTACCAGCTATTTGTATAAAGTATACGAGACCATACCACCTCTGGTTACCTCTTGGTATACCATTTGGGCTAAGGTGATAGAGATTGTAGCTACCTATCGTAGGGTCGTTACACTACTCCACTCTTCTCTGGGGCTGTCCTCAGACCGTCAACGTCGTCTCTTAGTTCCACAGTTTGGATTATCTATAACCTGATGGTCTTTAGGTTTACACGGATATCTCTCCTGGACCTGTTGCAATGCTTGCATTGCGGTATCTTCTAACATCTCGAACGGTTTCCAAGAACTCTCTTCTGGACCGTACCCTTCCCAAGCAACCATATATTGCACAAAGCGGTGTGGAAACTTTGACTTAGGATTTCCATACCATCTACTATCTACCACTTCCGCAACAACAGAGCTAGGCTCATTGTCTACTATGTCAGGTGTTGGTATTAGCTTTTGAGGCCTGCCCACGGGATCCTCACGATAGGGTTCCAACACACTAACATGGAATACAGGATAGATGTCCCATCTCTCCCGCAGCTCAACCTCATAGGCCCTAGACCCTACTTTGTGTTTGAAAACAAAGGGTCCAAACCTCTTATGGTCTAGCTTTTCCATAGGCCTTTTTGTACGCAGGTTCTTGCGGTTTAGCATAACCCTATCCGCTTTCTTAGCTCTGCCCTGTGAGACATCTTCTAACGTAACATATTACGGAGCTGGCTGTCTCTTTTGATCATGCCATTTCGGTTGTCTTTCCTGTGCCTGCTTTATTGTCTCTCGGATCTCTTGCCACGTGCCTTCCCAATCCTTCACAACGAGCTCGCTGTCTGCCTGAATTCCTTTGTTATCTGACACTATCCCCGACCACTGAGTCTGTGGAGAGAATCCATAATTTATTTCAAAGGGGCTAGCCTTTGTGGATTCTGACATTGAAGTATTATATGCATGTTCCGCAAAAGGCAACAGCGATACCCAATTGTCTTGCTGATATGAACCATAACTTCTCAAATATTGTTCTAGTGTCTGATAAACCCTTTCAGTTTGCCCATCGCTTTCTGGGTGGAATGCGGCAGAGATGTTAGCTTTACTTGCAATAGCTGCATCAGGCTTGTCCAAAACTTGGACGTCAATCGGGTATCTCTGTCAGAGACAATTGATTGGGGAAGCCCATGGAGGCGCCAGATTTCTTTCACGAACGTCAAGGCCAATTCCTTAATGTGTTCCTCCGTCCTTAGCGGTATGAAATCTGCCATCTTGGAGAACCTGTCTACGATGACCCATATCTTTGTATACCCGTCGGACTTAGGTAAACCCACAATGAAGTCCATGGATATTGCCGTCCATGGCCTCATGGGAACTTCTAAAGGTTCTAGGAGTCCAAAGTTCTTGTGCCGGATTACTTTATTACGTTGACATACATCGCAAGAGCCAACGTACGAGGTAATGTTTTCATCCATCTTTGGCCAATAGAAGTTAGCCCTAACCCTACCAATGGTCTTGTATGTTCCGAAGTGTTCAGCAATCTTTGACTCATGTTGTGCCTCCATGATCGTTCGCCTTAGACCTTCGTCCTTTGGAATGTACCACCTGTTCTTATACAGGAGCAAGTCCTTTTCGATACTAAAATTTGTATCGACCTTACTACCGCCTTTGAGGAGTGCCTTTAGCATTGCTAAATAGGTTTCATCACTATCTGTTGCTTTCATAAGAGCCTCATGAAATGTTGTCTGCAACCGACAACCTTGGCAAGTCTGCAACACATGTGGTTGCAAGATGAGAGGCTCCTCTCCAATATACTGTCCAGGGCGAAAAAATGTAAAAGGTTCGGAATTACTCCCCCCTTCAGGGCGGTAGTCCCTACCCCTCCACAAAGCATCAGCCTTTTCATTTAACCGTCCTTCTCGATAGATCACCTTAAAATTGAACGGTGGTAGAAACTCTGCCCAGCGGTGTTGTCTGCGGTTTAGTGTCTTTGTAGTATTAAAGTACTCTAAGTTCTTATGATCCGTATACACCAATATCTGATCATCAACCGACATCAACATATATGCCCATTCTTTCAAGGCTGCCACTATTGCGGCCATCTCCATATCATGGACGTCATAATTTATCTCTGCTGGCGAGAACTTTCTACGATGAAAAGCTACATGATGCCATTTCTCATCTTCACAGAGTTGAGATAATACAGCTCCTAACGCAAAGTCACTGGTGTCGGTTTCCAACTTCTTGGACCAGTATCATCAAAGTGAGTTACAATCGGACCTGTGGTAAACATCTCCTTCAATTTGTCAAAAGCATCTTGACATGAGGGAGTCCATGTCCATTTAATACCTTGCTTTGTCAAGTCCGTTAATGGTTTGGCTATCTTGCTAAAACCTTTTATCAACCGACGGTAGAAATTTGCAAAGCCCATAAAGCTCTGCACATCGACGACCTTCTCGGGCGTTGACAATGCCCGGATCTCTTCAACTTTTGTACTTGTCACAGAGATTCCTCTATCGGATATTTGATACCCAAGGAACTTTACCTCCCGTAGATGGAAGCTTCTCTTCTTAATGCTAACGCAAAGGCGTGCCTTTCTCAGCCTTTCCATGACCCGCCTTACCAGGGCGACATGTTCTTCAACTGTCTCCGTATAGATTAATATGTCATCCATATAGGCGATGACTCCGACCTCTAACATGTCACGGAATACATCGTTGATCATACTCTGGAACGTTGATGGTGCGTTGTATAACCCAAAGGCCATCACGGTATATTCATAAAGACCATATCTGCTTTTAAAAGCGGTCTTCCATTCTTCACCTTCCGCCATGCGGATAAGGTAATACCCATTCTTAAAATCCAGTTTTGTGAAGATAGTGGCTTTACCGCACCTACTCCTAAGCTCGCTCATCAAGGGTTACGGATACTTATTCTTGATAGTAATCTTGGGTAACCCTCGGTAATCAACACATAACCGAAGCGTTCCATCAGGCTTTGGCACAAATAATATAGGGGCGCCTATTGGCGAGGAAGATCTTCTAATCTTTCCATTGTCTTCCATTTCCCTAATATAATCCCAAAGCGCGTCTAATTCCTTCTTAGACAAGGCATAGATAGCCCCATCTCGTAGTTTGGCCTCTGGAATCAAGTCGATACGATGATCGTATTTACTATGCTCAGGCAAAGCATTGATTTTCTCTTGACTGAATATATCTGCATAGTCGCTATATTCAGGGAGAATCTTAATCTTGATATCCTCGCCGTCTTCATCAGTGTAAAGGGCCATGCCCATGACAAAGATATTGTCTAGGTCTTCGGCTAAGAGTTCCTCTTCTGTGATGAACTCTAAGCGCCTTTCTTTCCTTAGGCAGTGGACCTTACAATATTCTGATCCCCACTTAAGACTGCCCTTCTCCCAGTTAATATCTGGGTTGTGGTCCTTTAGCCACGACATTGGCAGGTAACCATTCACTTTACCTGCCGGCATATCGGCGACTTCAAATCGCATCTTATTCATATGGTCTCCTATGTACATATCCACCGTAGTGGTATAGTGTAGACCTGAGCCTGGGATGTGGTTCCCACTGGCGTCTAAAATTGGTGTCGGTTCCTTCCGACGTATACCAGGTACTTGGGCATTCTTAACCCAATCGCTGCTTAATACACCTCCAGTAGCGCCACTATCTAACAATAAGAGGGCTTCACCACTTAGCCTCTCTTGATTGTGGCTCCATTGCAATCTCACTCTCACATGAATGGATCTTGTCTGTGGTGGTAGGCCTGCCAGCCTCAACCGTTTATCGGGTCTCTTGTCCCTAAACATTGCGGTGAGTAACTTTCCAGAAGAATTTGGTATGGTTCTACAATAGCTAATCAATATCTTTTGCCTTTCGACACAACAGCGGCCACAACGGGTCGTGAATACCTTTTATCACTTGATAAATTTTACGGGGTTTCAATAGCTTGGCTGTTTACTATCACGCCAGCATGATTTCGGGTATTCAACCCTCCTCAGGTAAACTTTGCCAAATCACTTCAATTGCTAAGTCAAGTCCAGCCTGACGAAATCAATACAAAACCCAACCAAATTCAATTCAGAATTCCAAACAATATGAGATAAGCAAATACCACTTTCGCAAAATCACATAAGAAACAAAATAAAAGCGTAAAACAAAGTATCGCAACCATTCCCAATATATCAAAAGAAACCCAACCAATCTCGCTATCCCTATAACCAGATATTAGTTTCAATATGTTGTACCACTGGTGGGGAGCATTACTGCTTCGTTTCCGTCAGCTATCTCATCAGCCTTTCTAGGCTCTAGAGTAGAGTTAGCTTTTGCATTCCTATCACCTCTTGGGATAGATCTTACCTAGTCGTCCATATCGGTATCAATCTCCAAGATATCCAAATCTGGAGGTGGTGATCCGCGGACCTCGGCTACAACTTGCTTAACAGCAGGTTTCGGAGCAGCTTCAATGCGGCGCGATTTCGGGACTTGGGTGGCTTTGTATCCAGCTTCACCGGCGCCTCTTTTTCGCTTAATTTGAGAGGACGCAATGACTGGAGTAGCCGACGGATACTTCGCCCAGGAGCCACCGGCTTGTCCACATCAAGAGCATTGATTCAACCGTTTGCATTTGTCAAGAAGGAGTCTGAGGAATATCACGATCCATATTCGTGTGCTCTGTTTCTTGAGGTCTTCAAGACCCAGACGCATGGTTGCAGGGTTTCTGTTGGCGTGGCCCCGAGCCTTTTCTATCCTTTCGCTGTTTCTTAGCGGCCCATTGCCTATCATCGCTCTTTTCCGGTCTGGAATGATGCTTTTTCCTTAGTAACCATACGGTTAAAGGAAGCAATGTCTTGCAACTGATGTCCGGTTTGACGGAGGAGATTGATATATTGGACGTATTCGTTGGGAAGCGGAATTTTTAAAGCCCATGCATTGCGAAGGTCTGTAGTTATACCTACGCGGGCTTTGTCCTGGACCCAATTGCCGCTATATCCCAACTCTATAGCCAGTCTCATCAGCTCGTCACAAAAGTGATCGATCTTACCGGACTTCATAGTCAAATCATTCCACTCCCTCAGAGCGCGATCCCGATCTGAGTGTCCACTAAAACTTGATAGCAGCCGTTGCCGAAAACCTTCCCAAGTGCGAAGGAGATTTTTCGGATCGAAGGACATCCCTTCTGGACGGGCACCCTCTTCACTAACGTAAGGGTGTATGCTCTGGTACCATTTTTTGGCAGGACCTTGGAGAAGGGGGATTACCAAAGTGACTTTATCCCAGCCCTTGCGGTGGGATTCCCTAAAGTAGTCCAGTTTGATTTCGCAATCCTGTATGAAGCGTTGAGTATCGGTAGAGTTACCTTTGAACGGATCGACACCTAATTTCTCAGGTTTCTTTGCTTGATGCGCTCACTTCTTACCCTTGCGTTGTTTCCGAAGATACTCAGCAAGCTCATGACACCGCCTATCATACTTTTCCTTCCTCGCATCATTCTAGTGGGACTTGCGTCGTCCTAGGAATTTCCGTGGGTCGGGAAGGCAAGAGTCAGAAATGCCATCTGACGAGGAGTCGGAATCACCCGGATCTCCACCGCCTCCAGCCTTTCCACCTCGGGGAGGCAGATTTCCTACACTGCCACCAGCGTTGCCGCTGGGGCATCCCCAGTAAAACCATCTTCGCCCGGCACGTCTTCGTCCATTCTCTCAGGTAATGGGTTAGACGGTGGGGGAGGAGCTTGTTGGCTAGCGGCACAAGTGTTAACCTCATAGTCTCTTAAAAAATCAAGGCAGTCACTATGCCTAGTGTGCCTTACACTCTCACAGTACCCACATCGGTTCTGTTTGGACTTTGGCTCAGGAGCGTCGTTCCTAGGTCTCGACCAAATATTGATCACCTCAAAGTCACTCTTGAGACATGGAAACCTATGTGCATAACAAATATCGCTTCCTTCGGCCACAACCCTATAGTCAGGAGAACAAACAAGCGTAGGCGCTAGCACTTGTGACCTTCGGGTTAAACCGGGAGGTCCAACATTACCCGAAGGCTTTGCTGGTGCGGGTGGTGCTATTGCCGAAACAAATGCACCTGGGACTTGTGGACTGGTGGGTAGAGGGATTTGCCCTGGTACCGCAAAAGGTCGTTCTTGTTCGATACGAATCGGCGGCGTATTGTGTTCCACTGCCTGAGGGGCAGGTACCGTCGACGATCGTGGTAAAGGGGATGGTGTTGCGGGGACAGCCTCTGGGTGTGGTGGCCGAGGAGAGTTCTGTCTCGATGATCTCCCCGACGAAATAGATCTAGATTTGGTAACCCCGAGAGGACGTGACGATGGCCGGAGGTTTTTGACCGAAGGAGTTGTTCCCCGTGATCGGACAACCTCACTGAAGACCACATCGAGAGGGGATCGACGTTCATGTGCTTCGGCCACCTCCCTTTGCAATTCCGCAAGCTGCTCTTACTGTGTGATACATTGTCTACCCACCTCATTCAACCAAGGTTGATATTTCTCATTAATCATACAGGCTGCGACTTCAGCAGCATAATGAGGTGGGGGTTCTATTGCCAAAGGAAGGGCAGGGGCAGCGTTCATAAGAACGTCATTGTCTGCGTCAATGGAGTACCCCTGGGCAGCAGCCTGCTCCAAGGCTTCTAGCCTTTTCCGGATCATCTGATCGGACATAGCTAGCTTGCGGAAGTTCTTTCGCTGGTATTCTATCCAACGATTAGTGTTTTCCACGATCTCAGTTTCAAATGCATGCTGATGTTCTTGAGCAAGATTGCGGAGATGGCTTTGTGCATCTTCCATCTGCCGTCTGATTTCCTCAAGTATGTATGGTTCAATGAGATCTTTTGTGAAATCAGCGAAAGTCATCCTCTGTTGTCTATTCTGTGGTATTCTCCGTCCTACTCATGGGTCATGAGTGAAACTTTGGAGGAAGGCGCAAGGGTCTTCAATCTCCATTTCTCTGACCGCACGAGGTATTTCCTCCTCAAGGGTAGGGTCATTCTCAATGTCATATGTCAGGAGCTGCTGGATTGGCCGCCAACGTAATCTCTTCAGGTCTGCTCTTGCAGCGGTTCGAGATATTTCTCGTTCAATACCAGTCATGCACTCCGGACGAGAATGAAAGCGCGACACAGCCATAGTTGAAGACATTGTTCTTTCCACCCGATGCTTCTTGTACCAGACAAGCGACTCGTAATCAAACAATGTCCAAACTGTAGGCTAAAAACAACAATTCTCAGAAGAGAGTTAAGCGAGTGCGCTTAACTATATACTGTAACGGGGGCACCCTGTAGAGAGGTGAACTCTAAGGTTGCGACCACACCAAACACTCAAAGTAGAAGATAAAGATGAGGTAAAATAATTCAGAAGAATCAACGGTAAAACTTAATATAGTTAAGCTCGAAACTTCACTCAAAAAAGTTCTCTCGAGGAAAAGTTGGTTGTCGAAGTAGAATGCCAAACATTTAAACTTAAGTAGATATCAGATTTAAGCCTTTGACATTCACCACTACTTCCGACCTTTGTGCGAGCACCCTGTCCTGCTCAGGGTGTGTCCGAGGTCTACCCTCCATCAGGATTTATCCTGCCGGAAGTGTCGGACCAACTCGGGTACACTTAACTCCGTCAATAGGATATGAGTTTCTGCAATGCATCTCCAATACAACCGCAGGTGAAAAAACTCTTCGTATCGAAGTCATACCAGTGGCTAGCTGTTATGACAACAACCGGAGTCAATACCTAGGTGGTGGACTCACTGGCCCAGTGGCAGTTTCGTTTATACAAGCTATGCAGTCTATCATTTAATCTACGCGACTATCCAATGTGATAAATTGACATGCAAGCTCCCCCGGTGAGATGTAGCCGATAGTTGGCTAAGTGGGCGCCACCCATAGCCATCCTCTCGGGACATACTCTCCTTTGATAAGACTCATACCTCTAGAGTCCAATAACAACCCATAGTAATGCTACAAATCAAGGGGAGAAGGTCCGGGCTGGTTACTGAGGTATTCGTCTCGAAAGCACCCTGGCCTTCTGAGACTACCTGAGCACCACTAGGAAGACTACCCTTCAACCAGTAGGCTAGAATAGACTCCTAGATGCCCGAGAGACCATATTTGAGAGACCCCCATTTTTGGCGGTTACCCATACTCACCTTATATATCCTGCGAACGACATTCAGTCGGACGGACGGCGACGACTCATTCGGTGTTACGGCAGCTGCTCCACTGACCTCTGTTAACTAGCAAACGAGCAACTACACAGCCCTCTGCCTATGACGCGCCGTCCCAACACTGGGGCCAGAGGGGGGTGTTAGCTAAACCCGCCCAAGTTCAATAGTATGTTCGGGCCACCCTGATACAGGCGTGGGGCCTCCCCGCGCAGATGCGTGTGCGCTCAAGAACATCTAAGAGCCAATAGAATGTGAGGCAATCGCCCTCTAAGTTCTAGGATGACTTTGCCGGTGAAGTTAGGGTAACTTGGGTTCCTTAGTAGGGTAACTGGGACCCATGGGCATAACATAAATTACGGGGAACCGGCTCAGTACCCCGTTCCCGCTCACGGCCAAGTGACTACCCCGCCCTCGTCAAAATATCCCATAAGTCAACTATTTGAGAAGATAATTCAAATCTGTAAACAACATGCCTCGCACAAGTCAGCCAAAATAAGGGAAGAGAGAAAGAAATATTCAAAGTGCCATTAATCACTACAAAAATAGTGATGAAGCATCAATTCGGGCCTCTGCAGAATGGTTTGGAGTAGCCTACTCAACCCTACGAGGACGCCTAACCGGGGTCCAAGACCGAGTCTGAGGCCATCGTGGGCTTCAGGCCCTAACCGAATATGAACAGAAATCGATTGTCCGGTGGTGTGGCAGGCTGGACGAGTGGGGTCATCCTCCGACTTTAGCGATCGTGAGAGCTATGGCTCAGCATATTGTCCAACGCCGGGAGAAAGACCGCCGCTTGGGCAAGCATTGGCCCGGAAGATTTTTGGGTAGGCACCAGGAGCTTGCATCCAGACTCTGTAATCGGCTTGATAGAGAGCAGGCCTTTGCAAGCAATCCCCGGGTACTTCAGGACTTTTTTAAAAAAGTTTGTATACTACTTCTTTAATTGATAATGTTTAAAGCTTAACTATGTACATAGCTACAAAATTTAATTAGGTTATACAATGTAAAGGCAGAGAACCACTACAATATGGACGAGAAAGGCTTTCTCATGGGTGTCCCATTACGGTGCAAGGTTATTTGCAGAAGAAACCGCCCAACACCACGCCTCACAATGGATGGTTCCCGTGAGTGGGTAACTGTTATTGAAACCATCTCCGGGGATGGGCAGGTGCTATCTCCCTTTATTATTAATAAGGGAGCTGCTCACTATGCAGGCTGGTATGCTGGGCTAAAGCGGGGTGATAAGGCAGTATTTGGGATATCAGAAAAAGGTTGGAGTAACGAGAAATTAGGACTCCGGTGGCTATATGAGGTGTTTAATATTGAAACACAGGAAAGGTAAGCATGTTTTAATGATTTTGAATAGTCTATATTGCTAATTAAACTATTAACTCTAGGGCAGATGAGGGCTACAGGCTCCTGATCTTGGATTGTCATACTTCACACTTCAACTGGGAGTTTTTTCAATGCTATTTGGACAACAAAATTGTTCCCTTTTGCCTGCCGGCACACTCGACACACCTTCTCCAGCCACTTGATGTAGGACTCTTTGGGCCTTTGCAAAGACACTATAGTACTGGGCTAGACAAGTGGATGCAAATGGGAATCCAGGGGAACTTTACAAAAGGAGACTTCCTTCCGTACATATCCTTTTTTTTTTTTTGCTTTTAAAATTATTTTTACTACTGGTAGTACAAAATCCATTTTACAAGGTAATTAGACTAACCTACAAATACAGAGTTCTTCTCCCTGCCCGAAAGCTGGCATTTACGAAGGTGAATATCATGAAGGCTTGGGAGGTGGTAGGGATAATACCCCTTAATGGGCGCCGAGTAATTGCGAGTGAGACACTGTCCGGGCGGGATGGCGTAACCACAAAGCTCGCGCATGCTTCCAAGAAATCCCAGACTCTGAGTCGTACCCCGGGGCCAGCGCGAACTCCCAGAGCTGTTAGTAGAACAGCCCGAAGCGCAATTGCCCTCATTACTCGGAATACTCCCGCCTCGCAAAAGCTGAAACACATCCTGTCAGACCTTAATGAAGGATTTCAGGAGACCTATGCTGATAAGGTATTAGCGGAGGAAGCACATCGGCAATATCGAGAACTGGTTGGAGGAAAAAAACAAATCAAAACTAACGATCGCCGCAAGCTCACTGAAGCTATAGTTGTTACAGCAGAAACAATCCTTGAGCTTCGGGAACAGAGAGAAAGGCTTGACAGACAAAAGCAAGAACAGAAAGCCAGAAAGCTTGCAAAGGCATTGGGTATGGTAACCGGGGGAAAGGGTGCAACCCCTCTTCCGCCCAAGAAAAAAAAGGAAGTTAAGCTGGCTTCAGATGTAATTATTCATGCTATTACATCTGATCGGGAGGGCATGGAATGGGAGGATCAGGATAATGGGAATGAGAGTGACGGAAGTGAGTACAAAGGCTCACTTGGAGGGATTTCTTTGGGGATTGGGAAGCTTAGGATGTCGGATAATGGGGGTTTGGCTGGTAGAGAGGGTACCTCTGGGAGAATAGTTGAAGATAGTACCGTCCGGAGATCAAGACGTATTCGGAGGATGTAAATAGCGCTCATAGGTCATAGCACAAAATTGCGCCATAACGGCCGAGCGGGATCTACGTGCCGAGAGGTTTCACCGTAATTTACATTAATGACCAAATTGCCAAGGTAGGGTAACTTTGCCCTCTTATGCCTTTAACCGCTCAGGAAGTCCTCCAGGTGACCACAGAAGTTGTCTCGGAGGTCCGTGTAACATTCCCATAATTCTCTTGACCTTATGCGAATATTCTCCCGAAAGGTTACCCTGCCTAGTAGAGTACCTCTATGCTACTCAACAATCCCCTAGGCCTTATCCTAGGTTTACCAGCTATTTGTATAAAGTATACGAGACCATACCACCTCTGGTTACCTCTCGGTATACCATTTGGGCTAAGGTGATAGTGATTGTAGCTACCTATCGTAGGGTCGTTACAGAGATGTAGCCGATGGTTGCCTAAGTGGGCGCTACCCATAGCCAGCCTCTCGGGATATACTCTCCCGTGATAAGACTCATACCTCTAGAGTGCAATAATAACCCATAGTAATGCTACATATCAATGGGAGAAGGTCCCGGCTGGTTACTGAGGTATTAGTCCCGAAAGCACCATGGCCTTTATGGACTATCTAAGTACTACTAGGTAGACAACCCTATTACCCGTAGGCTATCATAGACTCCTAGGTGCCGGGGAGACCATATATGGGCGACCCCCATTTTGCCGGTTACCCATACTCCCCTCATATATCCTGCGAACGACATTCAGGCGGACGCACAGCGACGACTTATAAGGTGTTACGGCAGCTGCTCCAATGACATCTTTTAACTAGCAAACGAGCAACTATACAGCCGTCTGCCTAGGACGCGCCGTCCCAATGCTTGGGCCAGAGGGGGGTATTAGCAGAACCTGCCTAAGCTCAATAGTAAGTTCGGGCCACCTTTCCCCAGGCGTGGAGCCTCCCTGCGCAGATGCGTGTTCGCCCATGAACATCTAAGAATCCATACAATGTGAGGCAATTGACCTCTAAGTTCTAGGATGCCTTTGCTGGTGAAGGTAGGGTAACTTGGACACCTCAGTAGGGTAACTGGGGTCCATGGGCATAATGACCAAATTCCCAAGGTAGGGTAACTTTGGCCTCTTATGCCTTTAACCGCTCCGGAAGTCCTCCAGTTAACCTCAAAGGTCGTCTCGGAGATCCGTGTAACATTCCCATAATTCCCTTCGTCTTATGGGAATGTTCTCCCCAAAGGTTACCCTGCCTAATAGAGTGTCTAAGGCCACTCCACCGTTCCCAAGGCCTTGCCTTTAGGCGAACCAGCATTCTTGTATCTTATATGTACTGGACAGTTGATGTACTTTTTAGTCAGCAAAAAGTGCGCATACAAAATGTTGCTAACATTTGTGGGTCACATGATCAAAATATAGCAGTCACATGATCAAAATATTACCACAAGTATGATGGTAAGTACAGACAGTGTATTTCTGATCATGCAGTTACATACTGTAATATTTAGCATATAGGTG
>Ga0307509_10008109_pt1 | contig 13479 bp, 12 predicted proteins | sample 10_EM_MG_FD_202245 | JGI IMG/M metagenome (GOLD analysis project Ga0307509, IMG submission 202245) | Populus trichocarpa ectomycorrhiza microbial communities from riparian zone in the Pacific Northwest, United States - 10_EM | ecosystem: Host-associated > Plants > Roots > Unclassified | place...
TGGAATGCGATCTGGAGACGCACGGCTTCGACAAGGTCGGCTGGACCGGCAACCCCAGTGACGACCCGGCCTGGCGCGAGGCGTACCTCGACCGTATCGAGCGCACCGTCGAGCGGGACAAGAACCATCCCAGCATCGTGATCTGGTCGCTCGGCAACGAGGCGGGCACCGGCAGCAATCTCGCCGCCATGTCGTCGTGGGTCCACGCCCGCGACGCCGAACGCCCGGTGCACTACGAGGGCGACTACACCGGCGAGTACACCGACGTCTACTCCCGTATGTACGCGTCCGTGCTGGAGACCGAGCAGATCGGCATCGACGGCTCACGCGCCCCGCTGCTCAACTGCACGCCCGCGCAGGGCGCCCGGCAGCGCACCAAGCCGTTCCTGCTGTGCGAGTACGCGCACGCGATGGGCAACGGGCCAGGCGCGTTCGACCAGTACGAGGCGCTGGTGCGTGAACACCCGCGTCTGCACGGCGGTTTCGTCTGGGAGTGGCGCGACCACGGCATCCTGGCCACGGCCCCGGACGGGACGCCGTACTACGCGTACGGCGGTGACTTCGGGGAGGTCGTCCACGACGGCAACTTCGTGATGGACGGCATGGTGTTGAGCGACGGCAGCCCGACGCCGAGCCTCTACGAGTTCAAGGCCGTCGTGGCGCCGGTGGACTTCGCGTTCGACGGCGAGAAGGTCGCCATCACGAATCTGCGGCATACGGCCGACACGTCCGACCTGCGGTTCCGCTGGCGGGTCGAGCACGACGGAAGGGCAGTGGATTCAGGGGAGTTGGAGGTGCCGCGGGTCGGGGCGGGCGACTCGGGGTGGGTGTCGCTGCCTGCGGTCGCGGTGTCGCCGGACGCCGAGACCTGGTTGACGATCGACGCGGAGCTGGCACGGGACACGGCGTGGGCCTCCGAGGGTCATGTGGTGGCAACTGCCCAGCTGGACCTCTCGGTTCGCCGTCCGGTGCCCGCTGTCCGGCCCCGGAGCGCCTGGCGGCCCGGCGACGGAACACTCACGCTCGGGATCGCCGAGTTCGTCGGCGGTTCTCTCGTACGCCTCGGCGAACGTGCCGTGGCGGGGCCCCGGTTGGAGCTGTTCCGGGCGCCGACCGACAACGACAAGGGTGCGTGGGGCGAGGTCGAGGAGAGCGACGCGAGTGTCTCGGGGGTGTCCAACGCCGAGCTGTGGCTCCGTGACGGGCTCGACCGGCTGACCTCGCGACGGGTGTCCGTCGAGCAGACCGCCGACGCGCTGCGCACGGTCGACAAGGTCTCGGCCGCCGACTCCGGGCTGTCGGTGCTGGTGGAGTCCGTCTGGTCGCGGGAGAGCGACGGCGAGGTGGAACTGCGGGTGGAGATCCAGCCCGCGCACGGCTGGAGGACGGTGTGGCCGCGGATCGGGGTGCGTTTCGAGCTGCCCGACGGCACGGCTCCCGTCGACGGCGCCGAGTGGTTCGGCCTGGGCCCGCTGGAGTCCTACCCCGACAGCCTGCGCGCGACCCGCACCGGCCACTTCGCCGCAGGCATCCGTGACCTCTCGGTCGAGTACGCGCGACCCCAGGAGACGGGACACCGCTCCTCGGTGCGCCGCCTCGCGCTGACGACCGGCGACACCGAAGTGCTGCGTGTCGAGGCGCTCCCCGACACACAGGGCCGCCGTCCCGGCTTCACGCTCAGCCGTCACACCCCGCAGGAGATCGCCCGGTCCGCACATCCGTTCGAACTGCCGCACTCGACGTCGAGTTACCTGACCGTCGACGCCGCGCAGCACGGCCTCGGCTCCCGGGCCTGCGGCCCGGACGTGTGGCCGGCGTTCGCACTGCGCCCCGAAGCCCGCACGATCAGGCTCCGGATCACGGCACCGAACTAGGCCGTGCACCGAGGGTGCGGTCTCGCACAGCGCCGACCGCACCCCCAGTATGGGAGGGGACGACTGCCGTCCCGGTGCGACGACCGCGCCGGTCGTCCCCGTGGGAAGGAGTTCCCCGTGCCCACCCTGCTGTCGGTGAATGTCGGGATGCCGAAGGACGTTCCGTGGGAGGGCCGGAACGTCCGCACCGGTGTGTGGAAGTACCCGGTGCGGGGTCCGGCCATGGTCCGGCGGCTCAATATCGACGGCGACGGCCAGGGCGACACCGCCGGTCACGGCGGCGAACAGCGGGCCGTGCTCGTCTACCAGATCCAGTCGTACCGGCACTGGCAGCGGCACTTCGGCCGCGACCACCTCGGCTACGGCCAGTTCGGCGAGAACCTCACCGTGGACGGCCTGCTCGACGACGAGGTGTGCATCGGCGACCGGTACCGCATCGGCGAGGCCGAGTTCGAGGTCACCCAGCCGCGCGTCACCTGCTACCGGGTCGGCATGCGCTTCGGCGAACCGGAGTTGGCCGCCCTGCTGGTGAGCCATCACCGCCCCGGCTTCTACATGCGCGTCCTCCGCGAGGGGCGGGTGCAGGCCGGCGACCGGATCGTACGGACCAGGACCGGTCCGGGCGCGCTCAGCGTGGCCGACACGGACGCGCTGCTCTACCTCCCCGGCCGCGACCCCGCCAAGCTGCGGCTCGCCCTCGACGTGCCCGCGCTGAGCCCCGGTTGGCAGGGATCGTTCCGCGAATTGCTCGCCGCCGCCTCAGAACCCGCCACCCGCCCGGCCTGGGACGGTTTCCGCCCGCTGCGGGTGACGGACGTGACCGCCGAGAGCACGACGGTCACCTCGATCCGGCTGGCCGACCCCGCCGGCTCCCCGCTCCCGGCGGCCCGCGCGGGCCAGTACCTCACCCTGCGCCTCCCCACCACGGCCGGCCCCGCCCCGGTGCGCAGCTACTCGCTCTCCGCCGCGCCCGACGCCGGCAGCTACCGGATCAGCGTCAAACACGAACCGCACGGCACGGCGAGCGGCTATCTGACCACGCGACTACGGCCCGGTACGGACCTCCAAGTCGCCGCACCCCGGGGCGAGTTCGTGTACGCCGACGGAAGCGGGCCGGTGCTCCTGGTCTCCGCCGGGATCGGCCTGACCCCGGTGCTGTCCATGCTGCACGCGCTCGCCGCCCGGAAGAGCGAACGCGAGGTCTGGTGGATCCACGGTGCCCGCGGCCCCCGCGAACACCCCCTCGCTGCCGAGGCGCACGACCTGCTCGCCTCGCTGCCGCACGCGCACGAGTGCGTCTTCTACAGCGCGGCCACAATCGAGGAACGCCGGCGTGCCCAGGCCGCGCCGGGCCGCCTCACGAAGGACAGGCTGATCGCGCTGTCCGTCCCCGCCGACGCGACCGCCTACGTGTGCGGCCCCGCCCCCTTCATGGCCGACATGCGGCTGGCCCTCACGGAGGCGGGCGTCGATCCGGCGCACATCCACACCGAGTTGTTCGGGGCCCTGGCCGCCGTCAACCCCGGAGTCACCGGGCGGCCCGCCCGAGCACCCCACCCGCCGCCGGGGCCGCCCGGCACCGGCCCTACGGTGACCTTCGCGCGCAGCGGTCTCACCGTCCCGTTCGGCGACGGCGGGCGCAGTGTGCTCGAACTCGCCGACGCCTGCGACGTCCCCACCCGCTGGAGCTGCCGCACCGGCGTCTGCCACACCTGCGTGACACCCCTGCTGTCCGGCACGATCACCTACTCCCCCGAACCGCTCGAACCACCGGCCGCCGGTGAGATCCTCGTCTGCTGCGCCCGGCCCGGGACGGACATCGTCGTGGACATGTGATTCGGCCTTCGCTGCGGAGCCGTAGAAAAACTGATCCGACCTGCAACCTCGATGCGGTCGGAACGTCTGTCCGGGTGGAGGCGCCTCCGAGCCAGGGCCTTCGCCACAGGAAGCCAGCTGTGGCGGCGGCCCGACAGACCGTTCACCATCGACGATTCGAGGAATCACATGTCCGCAGGTCAAGCTGTTCGCAGCAGCCTCCGCCCGGGCCGGGTGCGTCTCACCCTGGGAGTGACAACCGCCGCCGTCGCGCTCGCCGTCGGCGGGTCCCTCAGCACCGCCCACGCCGACACGGCCCGGCTCACCCCGCACCACAAGGCCGACGCCGTGAACGTCGCCCTGTGCGACGACCCCACTCCGACCCCGGCCCCCGTGGACGCGGTGCCGGACGGGGTGGACACCAACCCGAAGCCCCTCCCGCAGCGGTACTACTCCGTCCTCCTCGACTGCCTGCCGCCCACCCCGAACGTCGGGGACCCGGTCGACGCGGTGCCCGTCCCGGACACGAAGTAACAGGCCGCCGACCGGCCACGGGCCGTTCGGCTCCAGGACCGAGGGGGAGCCGCCGGGTCACCGCCCGGCGGCTCCCCCGCCCGCCCGGTCGTTCCGGGCGGTGAGGACCAAGACCATGAAGTCCGGGAGATCCATGAAGGCAGCGACGACCCTTGCCGCTCCGGCCCACGGCGGGCCCACGTGCGCGTACCCGGCTCCCACCTGGGCCGACGCACTGCGCCGGGCGGTACGACAGCTGGTGCGCGAGGCGACCCCGGGAGCCCGGCCACCGTCGGTGCCGACGCCGCAGGCCGTCCCCACCGACTTCGGCGAACCCGGTATCGACGCGCTCTACGCCCACCGCCGGCTGGACCTGGTCCGGCTCGCCCTGCTGCTGGTGGACGACCTCCCCACGGCGGAGGACGTCGTCCAGGACGTCTTCGCCGCGCTCTACCGCCGCTACGGCGCGCGGCTGGCCGGTCTGGACAACCCCGACGCGTATCTGCGGACCAGCGTGGTCAACACCTCGCGCTCGGTGCTGCGCCGCCGCCGTACCGTACGCGCCCATGTCCCCGATCGTGCGGGGCACGCGCCCTCGGCCGAGGAACCCGTGCTGCTGCGCGAGGAGCACGGGGAAGTGATCGCCGCCCTGCGCCGAGAGTTGGAGGCTCCCCGATGATCGAACAGGACCACGGTTCCGGTGTCCCACCGGACTTCGGTCGAACAGCGGCTGCGCTACGCCCTGCGCGCCCGGGCCGACTCCGTCGACCTGTCGGCGCTGCGCCCCGCCGTCCCGCCGACCGCACGGGCCCGGTTCCGGCTGACCGTCGTCCGTCCCGTCCGCCGTACCGCTCTCACGCTGCTGGTCGTGGCCGCCGCGGTGGTCGGTGTCCTGTTCGCGGTGACGCACCTGGACCACAGGACGCCGGTCGGGCCCGCGCGCCCCCCGACGGTGTCGCCCTCCTCCGGTGACATGGACGCCAGCCCCGACCCTCCCGGATCGAACCCGGTCACCGCGGTGCCCCATCCGTGACCGGGACGGCCAACTGTCATGCCGCTGCGGCCCATTCGTCGGCCGACAGGGCGAGGAGCCGCTCGATCCGGGCGCTGTCCGGCAGGGGTCCGTGATCGGCGGTCACCTTCAGTGCGGACGCGGCCGTGATGTGTCCGAGCCGCAGCGCGCGCTCCATGTTCTCGCCGCGCAGCAGACCGGTGAGCACCCCGGCGGCGAAGGCGTCGCCCGCGCCGACCGGCTCCACCACGTCCGTGCCCAGCGCGGGTACGGTCCAGGTGCCCTCCGCGCCGAAGGCGACGGCCGAGCGGCCGCCGTCCTTGACGACGAGGAGGCGCGGGTGCGGCAACAGGTGCCGTACGCCTGCCGGTTCGAGGTCCGCGTCCCAGAGGTCCTGTGCCTCGTCGAGTCCGACGAAGGTGATGTCGGCCCGGTCGGCCAGGTCGCGCAGCACGGTTGCGGCCGTACCGGGCGACCACAGCGCGGGGCGGTGGTTGACGTCGAAGCTGATGGCGTACGGCCGTTCGTCCGGCGGGACGGCGAGCGCGGTGGCCACCAGGCTCCGGCAGGACGGGGACAGTGCCGCGGTCACGCCCGTGAGATGAAGGACGGAGGCCGACCTGAGCCGGTCGTCGTCGAGTACGTCGGGTCCCATCGCGGAGGCCGCCGAGTTGCCGCGGTAGTAGTGGACGCGGGTCCTGCTGCCGGTCGGCTCCTTCAGGAGCAGGCCCGTGGGCCGCTCCGGGTCGCGGCGCACGCCGCTCACATCGACGCCCGCCGCACCGACCTCGGCGCGCACCCGCCGTCCCAGGGCGTCGTCTCCGACCGCCGAGAGCCAGGAGACGGGGATCCCCAGATCGGCCAGGTACATGGCCACGTTGGACTCCGCCCCGGCCACCGACACCCGCAGGTCGTCCGCGCTCTCCAGCGACGCGGACGGGGCCGGGGCCAGGGCGGCCATGGTCTCCCCGATGCAGACCACCGCGCCACCGGCCGACCGCAACCCGTTCTTCATGACGCCTCCCCCGCGAACGAGGCTTTCCGTACGACGGTCAGCAGGGCGCGCGCCCGGGTGCGCAGCGCGGTCTGGCTGCCACCGTCGGCGGCGTCCCCGACCAGCGGCGAGCCGACTCCGACGGCGGTCGCTCCGGCGTCCAGATACGCCCGGGCGGCGACCTCGTCCACGCCGCCCACCGGCACGAACACCTCGTGCGGGAACGGACCGCGCAACGCCTTCAGATAGGCGGGACCGCCGGCCTCGGCGGCCGGGAAGATCTTGAGAGCCGCGGCACCGAGGGGGCGTGCGGCCAGGATCTCGGTGGGGGTCATCACTCCGGCCAGTACCGGCAGGCCGAGTCGGTGTGCCTCGCGTATGCCGTCCCCGAGCGCGGGGGTGACGGCGAAGTTCGCGCCGGCCCGCCGGGCGGCGCGGGCGTCGTCGGCGGTCAGGACCGTGCCGGCGCCGAGGGGCCGGTCGGGGCCTAGTTCCTTGCGGGCCCGCTCGATGACGGACAGGGCGTCCGCACCGGTCAGGGACACCTCGATCAGTTCGACGCCTTCCTCGGCCAGCGTCAGTACGGTGCGTACGGCGGCTTCCGGATCGGTGCCGCGGACGATCGCGAGGAGGCGATGGGTGGCCAGGGCCGCTCGAAGATCCATGGGACGAATTCCCTTCCCGTTCAGGTCGGTTCAGGCACAGCGGCAGTGCGTGGTCAGCGTCAGCCGCCACCGCGCCTCACCCGAGGCGGGGACCCGGGCGGCGTCACCGGGGCCCGCCTCCGCGAGGTCGAAGACACGGCCGAGCATCGGTTCGACGCCCGTGCTGCGATAGGGGTCCTGGGCGGGAAAGCCGCCCAGGTTGCGCCACAGGGCGACGGACAGGGGCTGCCCGTCGGCTTCGAGGGCGAGTGCGAGACGGTCGTCCCGGTCGTGGACGCAGCAGTGCGAAGCGTCCACGACGGCTCCTACGGCGGTGCCGTCGTCCGGCCCGAACCGGTCGAGGCGCAGCCCGCGCGGCGCGGGCCAGTCGCCCTCCGCCCACGGGGCGCCCTCGGGCCACGCCCCGTCCAACAGCGGTGCCGCCTCGGGGAAGAGCCGGGTACGCGCTCCCTCGCGGAGGTGCAGGCCCGCCTGGTCGGAGAGGTCCAGCAGGGCGTGTGCGGCCCATACGAAGCGGAAGCCCGCGTCGGCCGTCAGGACGTAGTCGGCCTCGGCACCGTCGGCGGTGGCACGCAGCGTGCGTGCCAGGTCGAAGCGGTCGCAGTGGAGAACGTCCGCCGCTCCCTCGCGCGTCCAGGGCCTGGACCAGGCGTCGCCGTGGTCGGGATCACCCCGGACCGTGGGGACGCACTCCTCCAGTCCGCCCGCGTCCACGAAGGCGTCGCCGGGGAGGACCTTCTCCCGTTCGGGTGCGTCGCGCCGCCACAGCCATTCGCGGTCCCCCGCCCGCAACGAGGTCCAACGCCCGCCGTGGGCACGGTCGATAACGATGTCCAACGGCACGGTCACCACTCCGCGAAGGAGCCGTCGGGGTGCCGCCACACGGGGTTGCGCCAGGCGTGACCGGTGCGGTCGGCGGCGCGTACGGCGGCCTCGTCGACGGTGATGCCGAGGCCGGGGGCGTCGCCGCGCAGGGCGTGGCCGTCGACGAACCGGAACGGCGCGGGGTCGACGAGGTAGGACAGCAGATCGGCGTCCTTGTTGTAGTGGATGCCCCGACTCTGTTCCTGGATGAGGAAGTTGGGGGTGGCGAACGCGACCTGGAGACTGGCCGCCAGCGCGATCGGGCCGAGCGGGCAGTGCGGGGCGAGCTGGGCACCGTAGGCCTCCGCGAGGGAGGCGATGCGGTGCACCTCCGAGATGCCGCCGGCATGGGACAGGTCGGGCTGGACGACGGCGATGCCGGCGGCGAGCGGGGGCAGGAACTCGGCGCGTCCGTAGAGGCGTTCACCGGTGGCGAGGGGTACCGGGCTCGACTCGACCAGTCCGGCCAGCAGATGGCCGTGCTCGGGCAGGACGGGTTCTTCCACGAACAGCGGGTGCAGCGGGGCGAGTTCGGACAGGACGCGGCGGGCGGCGGGGGCGGTGAAGCGGCCGTGGCAGTCGACGGCGACATCGCGGTCGGGGCCGAGCGCTTCGCGGGCGGCGGCGACCCGGGCGACGATCGCGGCGGTCTCGGCGGGGGTGGGGATCGGTGAGGTGGCTCCGGCGGCGTTCATCTTCACCGCGGTGAAGCCCGCCTCCACCTGGGCGGCTATCTGCTCGCTCAGCTGGGCGGGTTCGTCGCCGCCGACCCAGGCGTAGACCCGGACGCGGTCGCGCACCGGGCCGCCGAGCAGGGCGTGCACGGGTGCGCCGTAGGTCTTCCCGGCGATGTCCCACAGCGCCTGGTCGAGGCCCGCGACGGCGCTGGAGAGGATGGGGCCGCCCCGGTAGAAGCCGCCCTTGGACATCACCTGCCAGTGGTCCTGGATGCGCAACGGGTCCTGGCCGACGAGGTGTTCGGCCAGCACGTCGACCGCGGCACGCACCACCTCGGCGCGTCCTTCGACGACCGGTTCGCCCCAGCCGACCACGCCCTCGTCGGTCTCCACCCGGCAGAACAGCCAGCGGGGCGGGACCAGGAAGGTTTCCACACGGGTGATCTTCACTGGGAACGGGTGCCTTCCGTTTCTTCGAGGTCCGCGTCGGAGTCCTCGTCGGATTCGCCGAGCCGGTCCAGGTCGCGGCCGGCCTGGTCGAGCAGGGCACGCATCGCGGCCTCGGCGGCCTGCGGGTCCTTCTCGCGTACGGCGTCCAGCACGGCGCGGTGGGCCGGGACCGGGTCCTCGCTGTGCGGGGCGCTGTGCACGATGCGGTCGCGGTGCGCCAGGCCCGACTCGATGACCATCTCCATGCGTTCGAGGAGTTCGTTGTGGGTGGCGGCGAGCAGCGCGCGGTGGAAGGCGAGGTCGGCCTCGACGGCGTGGGCCGCGTCGCCGCCCTCCTCCCCCATCGCGCCGAGGGCGCCGTCCAGGGCGGCCAGGTCCGCGTCGGTGCGGCGCTGCGCTGCGAGGCGGACGGCGGCGGGTTCGATGATGGCGCGCACTTCGGCGAGGTTGTGCAGCAGCGCCCGGTCCGACTCGGAGGTGGAGGCACCCTCGAACTGCCAGCGCAGCACGTCCGCGTCGAGCAGGTTCCACTCGGCGCGGGGGCGCACGAAGGTGCCGCGACGCTGCCGGGCGTCGACCATCCCCTTGGCCGCGAGCACCTTCAGCGACTCGCGCAGCGCGGTCAGACTGACATCCAACTCGCTCTGCAGCGCGACCAGATCCAGCGTGGCCCCTTCGGCGATCTCGCCGCCCAGGATGCGGCGGGCGAGGACTTCCACGGTCTGGCCGTGGACGCCGCGTCGGGCATAGGGCGTCATGTCGTACAGCCTTTCTGCTGGTTGGGGAGCGTGGTCATGCGGAGGCCTTGACGACGCTCCAGCCGCCGTCCACCACGAGACTCGTACCGGTGATGAAGGAGGCTTCGTCCGCGCTGAGGAACGCGATGGCCGCGGCCACCTCCTCGGGTGTGCCGAAGCGGCGGGCGGCCGTCTCGGCGATGCTGCGTTCCCGTTCCCCGGGTGGCACTCTGTCCCAGGCTGCTGTGAGTATCGGTCCCGGCACGACGGCGTTGACACGCACGACGGGCCCGTATTCGACGGCGAGTTGGCCGCACAGGGAGAGCAGGGCGCCTTTGGCGGAGGCGTAGGCGGGATGTCCGGGGAGGCCCCTGAACGCGTGCACGGACGAGGTCAGCACCACCGCGCCCCGCCGCTCCTCCAGATCGGGCAGCACCGCCCGGAAACCGAGAAAGCTGCCGGTCAGGTTGACGTCGAGCTGTCGCTGCCAGGAGGCGAGGCTCATCTCGTGGGCGGGTCTGACGTCGACGGTGAAGGCGTTGCTGACGAGGACGTCGACGGGCCCGAAGCCGTGCGCGGCCTCGACGATCCGCGCCCAGTCGTCCTCGGCCGCGACATCGGCGGCGACGAACCTGGCCTGCCCGCCGTCCTTGCCGATGCGTTCCACCACCGCCTCGCCGCGCTCCTCGGCGATGTCGACGAGCACGACGGCCGCTCCCTCCTCGGCGAGGCGTACGGCCGTGGCGGCGCCGATTCCTGAGGCCGCTCCGGTGATCACGGCCGTGCGCCCGGTGAAGCGGGCGCCGTGCCGTCGTACGGGCTGGTCCATCGTGGGGTTCGACTCCTTCGCGCGTCAGGGCTTGCTGGAAACATAAGGGGCTCACTCGCGCAGCAGCACGACCAGGTCGGCGTCATGATCGGCATTCCACGCGAACGGCAGGCCGTGGTGCAGCAGATGGGCTCCGCCGTACGACGTCCCGGTCGCCGTGTCCCGGTAGCGCGCCGTCGGTTCGAGTCCCCGCAGCCGGAGCCGTTGCGGACGCCCCGGTACGAGCGGGGCCCCGTCGAGCCGCCCGGTGCTGAGCGCGGCGACGACGGTCCGGTGCCCGGCGTCGTACTGCACTCCGCAGCTCGGATCCTCCGGTGTGCCGAGGAGCCGTGCCTCGCCGTGGTGGATCACCTCCCGCGCCTCCTTGTACCGGGCGATCCAGTCGGCGGCCTCGGCCCGCTGCTCCGGCGTCCAGGCGCGCAGGTCGGCGCCGATGCCGAGCACTCCGCACATGGCGTTGACGAAGCGGAAGGCGAGGCTGCGTGGGCGCGGGTCGAAGACGCCGGGCGCGTCGGTGACCCAGGAGCTCATGACGTGCGGGGCGTGTGCGTGCAGGAAGCCGTGCTGGATCCTCAGCCGGTCCAGCGGGGCGGTGTTGTCGCTGGGCCACACCACGTCCGTGCGCGCGATGGTCGTGTGCTCGATCCGGCCGCCGCCGCCCGCGCAGCCCTCGACGGTGACGTCGGGGTGGGCGGACCGGAGGTGGTCGAGGACGCGCAGGTATCCGGCGACGTGCTCGGCGTCCAGGTCGACGGGGCCGGCACCGGGGCGTCCGCGTTCGGTGGGCGGCCGGTTCATGTCCCACTTGAGGTAGCCGATGTCGTATGTGCCGAGCAGGCGGTCGAGGGTGTCGATCACGAAGTCCTGGACGTCGGTCCGTCCCAGGTCCAGAAGGAGCTGACTGCGGACGAGCCGGCCGGGGCGGCCCTCGATCCGGTAGACCCACTCGGGGTGTTCGGCGTGCAGACGGCTGCCCGGGCTCACGGACTCGGGTTCTATCCACAGTCCGAAGTCCAGGCCCAACGCCCTTACGTCCGCGATGAATTGGTCGAATCCCTGGGGGAAGGCGGCCGGGTCGGGCCACCAGTCGCCGAGGCCCGCGGTGTCGTCGGCGCGTCCGGTGAACCAGCCGTCGTCGACGACGAACAGTTCGGCCCCGAGGTCGGCGGCCGTCTTCGCCAACTCCAGTTGCCCGGCCGCTTCGACGTCGAAGCCGGTGGCCTCCCAGGAGTTGTAGAGCACCTTGCGGGGGCGGTGGAGGCGTTCGCCGGAGAGGTGTCGCTCGTAGCGGTGCCAGACGCGGGACAGTCCGTCGAGGCCCTCCGGGCTGAAGGCGCAGGCGAGTTGGGGGGTGGCGAGGGTTTCGCCGGGTGCGAGCAGTACCGCGCCCTCGTGGGGCACGCGGCCCGCTCGCACCCGCACGGAGCCACCGGGTTCGGCCTCCGCGGTCATGTGCCAGTTGCCGGGCCAGGCGAGGGCGATGCCGTACGCGGCCGGTGCCTCGCCGTCCTGCACCGCGAGCCAGGGCGCGTACGCGTGACCGGGTACGCCTTGGCGGCTGCCGATGGTGAACGTTCCTCTGGGCAGGTCGAGTTGGGTGCGCTGGAACTCCTGCGACCACTGGCCCGTGAGATACGTCAGACGGGCGACTCCGGTGATCGGGATGTTCACCGCGGCCGAGTCGAGCCGCTCCAGGCGGAGTTCGCGGGTGGCCGTGAACTCCGCCCGGCGGAGGATCACGTCCGTGCCCGGCACGGTCTCGTAGTGGAGGACCGTACGCAAGCCCAGCTGTTCGTCGCGGAAGGCAAACCGCAGCGCGGTCTCCTCCGCCTCCATGTGGTCGAACTCCCACCACGACCCCCGGTCCCCGCCCGGACCCGACGCCACCAGCTCCGAGCCGGTGAACGGCCTTGTCCCGTACGGCAGATACTCGGCGGGGGCCGCGTCCGCGGGCGTGATGAAGTGGGTGCGCCGCGACCAGTCGAGGGCGGACGGGCCGTCCTCGACGCCGAGCGGTCCCCAGGCGTCGAGTTCGACCCAGGGGCCGTCCGGTGACAGGCGCACGGTGTAGCTGGTGTTCTCCGTGCGCAGGGTCCAGCGCTGGTACGTCACTTGACCGCCCCGAGGTTGAGGCCGGCCACGAAGTGCCGTTGGAAGCGCAGGAACACGGCGACGGTGGGCGCGGCGGCGATGACGGAACCCGCCGCGATGACGTTCCACATCGACACGAACTGACCCTGAAGTCCGATGAGAGCAGCGGTGATCGGCATCTTGGTGTCGCTGCGCAGGACGGTGATGGCCCACAGCAGGTCGTTGAAGATCCAGGTGAAGGACAGGGCGCTGAGCGCGGCGAGGGCGGGGCGGGTCAGCGGGAGGATGATCCGCCAGAAGATCTGCCAGGGTCCCGCGCCGTCGACGACTGCGGCCTGCTGGATCTCCGCCGGGATGGACCGCATGAATCCGTGCAGGACGAAGACGTAGAAGCCGACGCCGAAGCCGATCTGCACGCCGATGAGCGCCGGCAGGGTGTCGAAGACGCCCATCACTTCGCTGAGCTTGGACACCGGGATGAGGAGGATCTGCGGCGGGAGGAGGTTGCCGCCGAGCATGAGGAGCAACAGGGAGCGGCGGAAGGGGACTTCGTAGCGGCTGAGGGCGAACGCGGCCATCGAGGCGAGGGCCAGCGTGATCAGGACGCAGGGAATCGTGACGATCAGGCTGTTGATGAGAGCGCGCTGCTGGCCGCCGTCGACCCAGGCCTGGCGGAAGTTGCCGAGGGTGAAGGAGTGCGGCCAGCTGCCCAGGCCGTGCGCGGCGATGTCGTCGAAGGAGCGCAGGCTGGTCACCAGGACCAGGGCGATGGGCAGCAGCCACAGGATCGCCAACGCGCCCGCGCCCAGGTGGAATCCGGCGGTCGCGGCCCGTTTGCGGCGCAGGGCCGTGGAGTTGGCGGACATCAGTCGGCCTCCCGGAACGCGCGGACGAGGTAGGAGCAGATGACGCCGAAGGCCAGCACGAAGATGACGACGGCGAGTGCGGAACCGTAGCC
>Ga0307509_10008110_pt1 | contig 13478 bp, 17 predicted proteins | sample 10_EM_MG_FD_202245 | JGI IMG/M metagenome (GOLD analysis project Ga0307509, IMG submission 202245) | Populus trichocarpa ectomycorrhiza microbial communities from riparian zone in the Pacific Northwest, United States - 10_EM | ecosystem: Host-associated > Plants > Roots > Unclassified | place...
GTCTCGTCACGTCAGCTTCATGATATCGTTGATGAACATTCCACAACCTGTGTATCTCATTTTTTTCTCTACGCGTCACGAGAACGAAGGTCATTGGAGCAGGCTATGCATCGAACCCTGTTGGACTTTGGTTGGGTCACCTGATCGTGTTTCACTCATCGTCCACACTTTTCGTCGCAACGATCATCATCCTAGATTCGCTGTGGTCACGAACCAGTTCGATGGGCCTGGGTTCCTGGTGCGCAAACCCCGTCGCGAAGCAGCGGAACGGAATACCGGGCATCTTAGAATTCCGCCAGCAGTGCCCTTAACCCGAACTGGGGATGGCTCGACTTGGTGGCATCGCTTTAATTTACTGGAATGATCCACGCCCCGCCGAGGCGCTGAGTCGTTTGGAGGTTTGGTGTCGTTCTGGGTGGGAGAGGCGGCCGCTGACATTGTCTGGTCGTCAGGAATGTCTCAAAGTGAGCCGACGTGCGGGAAACGTTTGGGATCCACTTGGTCCTGGATCTGGATGCCTCTGATCTCTCTCTCGGTAGACGCCACACAGCGAAGCTCCCCAGGAGGCCAACGAGCGGGGGCCGGTGAAGCCGCCCAGGTACACACAGCATATGGTATGAAACCGACAGTTCCGCCTCAAAAACCTCCCTTTCGGGCTGTCGGCAGAACGGGTTCGCTTCTGGCGGCAACTGGCATCTGTGCAGACCCGATGGATTTCATTTCTCGAGTACCCTGCTTACGGCTTATCTCCAAGATCCGCAGCGCCTGCCCTCCAGCCGTTTTTTTGGCCGCCAAAAATGCACGATAACCTCCCCCTACAAAAACCCAACACGCACGCCCATGGCTCTCTTCCACCCCCCCTTTCCATCTCCTGGTCGTTAGGAGCTTAGAGCCTGGTTGGGCACTTTTTCCCACTTTTTCTGGCAATGACTGGCTCCCGTGAGTGTGCTTTTCGACCGGTCCACTATTGGCGATTTTGATAAGTGATGGAACAGTCCAAATCCTATGTCGCGTCTTGATTCGCCGGCAGCAAGCGCGGGTTAATTTGGCAAGCATTGTCACCAACTCCTCAGGCGGATGGATGGGCCTACCACGGACGCTTGTGGGCATGATAGTCGAGCATCTCAGAACGGATCGGAACGCTCTACTGTCGTGTTCGTTGACGTGTAAAGCGCTGTTCTGTTCTGCAAGGCGCGCCATTCACGAGCGACTGTACGTGGCAGGTCCAATTTTGTTCCCATCTGCCAAGGGCCTGACGGAATGGCGTTGGATCTTCGATCAAAGATATCTCCGAATACTCTCTCTCGTGGACGACGCCGACCTGGTCCAGTACACCCGACACCTCATCGTCGAGGTGGGCCAAATACTCACTCCACGAACCCTCCGGCCACACATCTCGACCTTTCAGAAATACGTATGGCTGACCTCTCTCACCATCACTTGTTTCGACCCCACGCCCTTCCTTCCCGAGTTCGATCGTTATTTCCGCCACCTTTCGCACTCGATAAGATCCATTCACTTCATTTCGCCGCGAGGGGAGCCGTACGCGATGGTGGACTTCGTCTCCCGATTTCGGATCCTCGACAATCTAGAGTTTAACCCGGTCGTGGAACCTCCTTATCACCCTCAGAATCGCCCAACCTCATTGGGACCACGGCCTTGGTTTACTCCCCTTGGAGGTACACTGCGCATCGTCAACGCGGACTCACAGAGCACCGTCTCCTTGGATTCTCTTCTCCACTTCCCAGGTGGCCTTCGCTTTCGCTCACTCGAGTTCGCGTGCTGTGCGGATATCAGCACGTCCGGGATCATACGGAGGTGTTCTTCAACCCTGGAAACTGTGACGTGTACGCTCCACTGTCGTGAGTCCACGCGCTGGTCACGAGATAATGTCTATTCTCGTATTCACCATTGAATTTGGTTCCCATAGCGTTAGAGAACATCTTCCTCGAACTCGATCTTGAAGCCTGCCCACAACTTCGCGTGTTCGAAGCTCGGATCGAAACTTCCGATTACGCCTTCGAGAACCTCATGAACTGGCTGGCCAAGGTCCTCAGCACCGTGACATCCCCAGTGTTCTCCAGGTTCATCTTATCTCTGCACGAGACGATGCTCGAACACCACGCCCTCTATATCACTCCCGTCACGACAGACGCGCTTGATCGATGGGTGTCCCGGGTCGCTTCCCAGTCTGGCATGCGGTTTATTATCAAGGGGGATTTGCCACTGATTTGGCGTCAGGTGTTGGTGTACTGTTTTCCGTCTTGCACGAGCGTGATTAGGTTTGACTTCCCGGACCCTGATACCGTTCCCCGGTGTGGCCGGGGAGGGTGACTTATTTTTTTTGACTGTCTGTAATTTTGTAGAATCGTTGACTCGGTAGACTCTGGACTCTACCAGTTCCCTATTTTAGAGGGGCCTTTGTATGCACTCCCCTACGTCGTATTGTCCCAACGTGATGCATCCTGCACCACGTTCGGCCTTTTGTACAGTACCCACCTGTAAACTATCTACCGTTCTTTCATCTCAGCCCACTGCGTGTCTATTGGCCGGGATTGGGTGCAGCCCAACCCCCGGGTCACATAAATCCCTCACGTATACGTGAAGCATTCGACGTCAGCATGGGCTCGGGCTTACCTCTCAATCGCCCGTGTGGGGAAACTGGGTTTTTGAAATGGGAGGCTGTGAAATGAGCCGCCGATCAGTGGCGATTTCCTCATCTGTCCGAATCGGTTCAGCCAGGAACGGGCGCGCGCAGCATAGTAGGATACTGCGCTCTCTTCTACGTATCACGACCGTGTCTTTGTGTGCGCGGTCTGACTCGAGCTGTCGGGACGCTTTGACGCTCCCGGGCGGTTTAAAAGCTTAGCTGCGAGAAGTGTCGACTACGTCCTCATCCACCCTGATTCAAGTTGACCTTGACTGCAAACGATGGAAAGCACATCAGCGAGGTGTGAGTGCGTAAAGTTACAGAACCATCCGGCCATTTGGGGCTGACGATTTTGATAGGGAACATATCCAGTATGTTTGGCCGGCTCCGGTTATTGGACGATCCCAAACCTGCGATCGTACCTCCGCGACCGCCGCCACCACCACCTCGGGCGATGATAACGTACGATAAGGGTCTCCCCAGCCTCCCAGACGACATCCTCTGCGAGATCTTCGGTCTTCTAGACGTGGAATCACTGATATTCTGTTCTTTGACCGGGAAAGCGTTGTCATGCTCAGCGAAACCGTTCATCCACCGAACACTTTACCTTACCCCCCGGTCAAAGGTCACTCCATATGTGACGCCGCATATGATGCCGAAGACTCCCGGTCCCTGGAACGAACTCAAGGGATTGCAAACTCTAAGCGAACGCGGTCTCCTCCACCACACTCGTCACATCTCGATCTCACTTCCCCGCAATCCACTCTTCGTCCACGATTTGGAACCATATATTCGACAGCTCGGCACAATCACGAACCTCAGGAGCCTCAAAACTCGTTGGTTGGACGTTCCTTCGTTCATTCCGAAGATGGAAGAATGTTTCGGAGGGTTTTTGGGGTCGTTGCGGTTCCTGGAACTTGAATCTCCGAGGGGGGATCATCACCAGATTCTTTGTTTCGCTTGTCAGTTTCCGAACCTTCGGGATTTGAAGATTAACGGTCTCCAAGACTACTCCCATTCTATGCGTAACGGCGGTCCTTACTTCGAGATCAAGACTTCTCCGCCTCTCGACGGCACCCTCGACCTAGAATTGGGTTTGGACGCGGGACCAGGGGGCGATTCGATAGGTGCCCAGCTCTTTGTCAGCAATCTCGTAACCCTCCCTTCCGGTCTCAGATTCCGGACTCTCAAACTCTCGGAGTGGGTCGGTAACAACCTCCAACTCCTGGTTGACGCTTGCGCTCCAACCCTTGAGTGTATGGAATTAACGTCGGAGTGCTTCGGTAGGTCGTTTGTCGAATTGGGAGGCTGTCCTTTGTTCACCCTCGTCCGAACGACCTCGTTATCAGGCACCCCCCGATGTCCTCAGCTCAGCTTCAAACGTCACCCCGTGCTCCGAGATCTCGAAATCAACCTAGCCTCTAGTGTAGACCTAGAAAGGGCCGCCAGGTGGTTATCTGGAACTCTCAAGACCATCACCTCAAACGCGTTCACCAAGTTGACCGTTTGCGTCGACCGCGTCACGTTATCTCTTCGCGCGACGGGCGAGAACTATGTGCGCGAGTGGAGCGCGGTCGATAACGTGTTGGATCGGCTGAGTCTGTGTGAGGATGTGACTTTGGTGGTGAGGCTGGATGAGTGGGTGGAAATGGATAAGTTCGGGAAGATGGTTGAGAAATATTTCCCGTTGATGTGGGAGAACGGGAGGGTGAATCTTGAGGTGCCGCCTCCTACCATGAGGGATGTGACTCTCAAGCGCATTTATTAGAGAAGACCTAGGGATATTTCCTAGACCTCCATCACGGTTAACGATTGCGATGTAATAGTAGAAACCTGAAACGCTGTATCTCTGGTGGTGAACGAACAAATCTCCCCGAATCGTCGAGGGGGCTCTCCATCGAAAGGACCTGAGCCTCGCGGCCCTGTAGCTGTGTCCTCAGGATGGGGTTCCACGTTTTCCAGGAAATAAGTATCCACGAGGGATCAGACAAAGTCAGCATGCGGAACGGATCGATGACTCGATCGCTTCGGCACGTCGGGTGGTTTAAAAGGCGGCTCGATCTAGTATCCCGCCCCGATCAACCTTGGCCACCAACGATTCGGGGTCGGCGAAGTGTGGGTATATAACGCTACAGAACCGCACATTCTTTGGGGCTAATGCTTCTGATAGGGAACACTTCCGGTATGCTTCGACTGTTGGGCCATGCCACACCTGTCACCATCAGGCCACCGTCGCCACCACCACCGCCCCCACCCCCGCCACCAGCCACACCTCTAGCAACGATAACGTATGATAATGGACTACCCAGCCTCCCGGAAGATATCATCTGCGAAATCTTTGCCCTTCTAGACTTGAAAGCGTTGAAATGTTGCTCTCTGACCGGCAAAGCATTATCGTCCTGGGCAAAACCGTTCATTCACCGAACACTACACCTTACTCCCCAAACTATGGCCCCTACGGGACCCATGGCTCCCTGCCCTTGGAACGAGTTCAAGGAATTACCAATTCTAAGCGAGCGCGGACTCCTCCGACACACTCGCCACATCTCGATCTCCCTTCCAGGTGTCCCCCTCTTCGCATACGACTTGGAGCCCTATATCCAACAACTCCGCACAATCACGAACCTCAGGAGCCTCAAGACCTGTTGGTTGGACGTTCCTTCTTTCATTCCGAAGATGGGAGAATGCTTTGGGACGTTCTTTGGGACCTTGCAATCGCTGGAACTCGAATCTTCGAGGGGAGATCACGAACAAATCCTTTATTTCGCTTGCCAGTTTCCGAACCTCCGGGATCTGAAGGCTACTGGTCTCCAAAACCATTCCCTCCCCATGCGTAACGGCGGTCCTCACTTCGATATCAAGACTTCCCCACCTCTCGATGGCACCCTCGACCTTCAAATGAATATGAATCCGAGATCCACATGGGGCGACTTGAACGGTCCCGAGCTCTTCTTCAGTACCCTCATAGCGCTCCCTTCCGGTCTCAGATTCCGGACTCTCAAGCTTTCGCGGTGCACCGGTAATAACCTCCAGCTGCTGGTTGATGCTTGTGCTCCAACCCTTGAGTGCATGGAATTAAAATCGGATGTGTTCGGTAGGTCGTTTTTTTCGAGGCGGCGAATGTTCTTTATTCACCCTTGCTCAAACGATCTTGTTATCAGACGCCCCCCAATGTCCTGAGCTCAGCTTCAGACGTCACTCTGCGCTCCGAGAGCTCAAAATCAACCTAACCGACCGTTCGCGCCTAGAAAGTGCTGCCGGATGGTTATCCGTAACCCTCTCGACCGTCACCTCGAACTTGTTCACCAAGTTGACCATCTCCATCGTCCTCGTCTCGTCCTTTATTCGCGCTACGGGCGAGATCTACGTGCGCGAGTGGAACGCGGTTGATAACGTGTTGGACCAGCTGAGTTTGTGTGAGGGTATGACCTTGGTGGTGAAGGCGAAGGTGTGGGTGGAAGAGGATAAGTTCGGGGAGGTGATTGAGAAATATTTTCCGTTGATGTGGGGGAGCGGGAGGGTGGTTTCGGAGGTGCCGCCTCCTCCCGTGAGGGATGAGGCTCAAGGGTATTTATGAAAGAGGAATTAGGGAAAGTCTGTAACCCTCCGTCACGGTTAGTGATCGTCATGTAAGAGTAAGCCTGACACGCTGTATCTTGGGAGAACAGACAAATTACTCCGGCTCGTCGGGGGGGTCATCCGTTGAGGAAAGGACCCGGGTTTGAGTCGTATATCTTCCCGGAAATCGACATCGCCGACCACTGGCAATAGTAACCGGTTCCACTCCTCAGAAGTGTGTCCGGTCGAATATGTAGCTACCTGAAGTGTTTTCAATGTTGCCACGACGGCGACCTGACGAGCGTTTCGTCGCACTGGTAAACAAACCACTCCGACTCATTGAGCGGGTTCTCCGTCGAGGAATAGACCTGGATTCCATGTTCCCGACGTCCTACATCCCGCTTTGAAAATTCCACGTTCTCCAGGGAACAATTGCCCACGGGGGGGACTGATCGTCTGGGACAAGTTCGAGACTGCCCTGATCACCGACAATAGTAACTGGTTCCATTTCGCGGAAGCGTAAAGGTATTGTAGTTCCTCGAAGGATTCTCGGAAGCTTTACTCGTGACGCCGGACCTGGGAGTGTGAGCGCTTCAGCGCTCGGGTGGTTTAAAAAGCTCGATCCGAACCACGATACATACCAACAGGTGCCAACCCCCCGACTCACTGCCCGATCGACCTTGGCCACCAGTAATGGAGAGTGGATCAGCGACGTGTGGGTGAATCAAGTCACAGAACTACGCGTCATTTTGGACTGACGCTTCTGTTAGGGAACGTTTCTGGCATCCCCAGCCGGCTTCGACCGTTGGGCCATCCTACATCTGGCATCACTCGCCGGCGCCCACCAACAGCACCACCTCTACCGATGATAATGTACGACAAGGGACTACCCAGCCTCCCAGACGATATCATCTGCGAGATCTTCACCCTTCTAGATATGGAGACGCTGAAATCTTGCTCTCTGACCGGCAAAGCCTTGTCCTACTCAACGAAACCATTCCTGCACCGAACACTGTACCTCACCCCGGGTCCCAGGAAGCCCATTTTTCCCGGTCACTGGAACGAATTTGAGGGGTTACGAGTCCTAGGCGAACGCGGTCTCCTCCAACATACACGCCGCATCTTTATCTCCCTTCCCCCTTATACAGTCTTCGTACATTATTTGGAACCCTACATTCAACAACTCCGCACCCTCACAAATCTCAGAAGCCTCAAGGCTTGTTGGTTGGATATTCCTTCGTTCATCCCGAAGATGGAAGAGTATTTCGGAGCTTTTTTAGGGTCGCTGCAATCCCTGGGACTGGAATCCCCTAGGGGAGATGCTAAGCAGATTCTTTATTTCGTTTCCCAGTTTCGGGACCTTCAGGATCTCAAGATCAACAACTTCCAATTCTACTTCCGCTCGTTGCATGACGACGGGCCTAACTTTGAGATCAAGACCTCTCCACCCCTCAACGGTACCCTCGACCTCAACCTGGTGAATACGGGGTCCACATCGTTTGACCCGAAGGGTGGCCAACTCATCCTCAGTGACCTCCTCACGCTCCCTTCTGGTCTCAAGTTCCGGACTGTCAAGCTTTCAGGATGCGTTGGCAATAACCTCCAACCCCTGGTTGACGCTTGTGGACCAACGCTTGAGTGTATGGAATTTACGGTACGGTGTGACGGTACGTTGTTTATTTTCCTGAGAGGGGAACATCCTCGGTTTACAAGATTTAAATCTCAGCCGACTCCCAATGTCCTCGGCTCAGTTTCAAACGCCACTCAAGATTCCGAAAACTTGCAATCAAACTGGTCGACTGTGCAACCACAGAAGGCGTTGCTCGGTGGTTATCCAAAACTCTCTCAACCATCACATCGAATGTGTTCACCGAGTTGACCATTTCTATCACCCTCGTTGTTTCTACGTTTGGCATCATGAGGGAGGACCAAGTGCGCGGATGGAACTCGGTCGATGGTGTCTTGGGTCGGCTTAATCTGTGTGGGGATGTGACCCTGGTGCTGAGACCAGAACATTGGATAGGGCTGGATAGGTTCAAGGCGTTGACTGAACAATATTTTCCGTTGATGTGGAAGAGTGGGAGGGTGGTGCTCGAGGAACGGCCTCCCGCCACGGAGGTCGTGACTCTCAAGGGGATTCAAAATGTTTCTTGGGAAATGTTCTAGGCCTCCGTATTATTCCAGTCAGCGACTGCCATGTAATGTAGAAGCTTGATAAGTACGTGGTATCTCGGACTGTAAATGAACAGACTGTCCGGACACACCGAGGGGGTTCTCCATCGAGGAAAAGAGTTGGATCCTGTGTTCCTCGCGTCCTGCATCCCCGGGTTTGAGTTCCACGTTTTCCGGGGAGTCGCCGTCCACAAGTAAACCGATAGTCTCCTCAAGCAGACCCCGTTTTAGCACTGACGATCACCTAGCGGGGATGTGGGACCTGGGTCACCGGGTGAGCGTTTCGGCGCTCCGCGTGGTCACGAGATCTAAGTACCCAACCCCCTTCTTGGCTACCAGCGACGGAGAGCGGATCGGCGACGTGTGGGTGTATAAGTTACAGAACCACACGCCGCTTTGAGCTGACACTCCCACTAGGGAATAGTTCTGATATCTCCAGCCAACTTCGACTCCTGGGTCATCCTGCATCTGCGATCACGTCCTCGCAACCGCCACCAGCACTACCACTACCGATGGAAACGCACGACAATGGACTGCCCAGCCTCCCAGACGATATCATCCGCGAGATCTTGGCCCTTCTAGACATGGAAGCGCTGAAATCTTACTCTCTAACCTGCAGAACGTTGTCCTACTCGGCGAAACCGTTCCTACACCGAGCACTACACGTCACCCCCCGGTTTGAGGGTCTCGCAGAGCCCAGCGATCCTAGTCGCCGGACAGAATTAGAGGGGTTACGAGTCCTAAGTGAACGCGGTCTCCTCCAACACACTCGTCACCTCTCGATCTCCCTCGGCCTCGACCCACTCTTCATACATGATTTGGAACCCTACATTCAACAACTTCGCACCCTCGCGAACCTCAGGAGCCTCAAGACTCGTTGGTTGGACACCCCTTCATTCATCACGAAGACGGGAGAATATTTCGGAGCTTTTTTAGGGACACTGCAATCCCTGGAGCTGGAATCTCCAAGGGGGGATCATAAACAGATTCTTTATTTCGTTTGCCAGTTTCGGGACCTTCAGGATCTCAAGATTAACAACCTCCAAGACTACTCCCATTCCGTGCATAACGGTGATCCTAACCTCGACACCAATACTTCCCCACCCTTCAACGGTACCCTCGACCTCAACCTGGTGAATACGGGGTCCACATCGATTGACTCGAAGGGTGGCCAACTCATCCTCGGCGACCTCCTCAAGCTCCCTTCTGGTCTCAAGTTCCGGACTCTCAAGTTGTCGGGATGCGTTGCCAACAACCTCCAACTCCTGGTTGACGCCTGTGGACCAACCCTTGAGGAACTTACGGCACCGTATGATGGTGGGTTATTCACTCGCGGAGGGGAACATCCTCGGTTTACACGATTTAAATCTCAGTCGGCTCCCATCGTCCCCGGCTCAGTTTTAAATGTCACCCAAGATTTCGAAAACTCAGAATCAAACTGGCCGAAAGCCCAACCACAGAAGGCGTTGCCGGTTGGTTATCCGAAACCCTCTCAACTGTCACCTCGAGCGTGTTCACCAAGTTGACCATTTCCATCACCCTCATGGCTCCTACCTTTGGCATCACGAGTGAAAAACTGCGTGAATGGAACTCGGTAGATCATGTGCTGGATCAGCTTGATCTGTGCGAGAACGTGACCCTGGTGCTGAGACCGCGACATTGGGTGGTGCTGGATCGGTTCAGGGTGTTGACTGAAAATTATTTTCCGTTGATGTGGAAGAAGGGGAGGGTGGTGCTCGAGGAACAGCCCGCTACTATGGAGGACGTGATGCTCAAGTGGATCCAAAATCTTGTTTGGTAAACATTCTAGATATCCGTGTCACTTTGGTCAGTAACTGCGATGTAACAGTAGAAGCCTAATCAGTGCGCCATATCTCGGATGGCAAGCGAGCAAATGCTCCGTCGAGGAAAGGACCCAGATACTGTACTCCTGACGTTCTACATCCCTGGGTCTGAGTCCCACATTCCAGGAAGTCGCCCCCGCGATGAGCCTGACCGCCCGAAACCAGCGCCCGAGTCCAGGCGCTTCGGCTTCTGGGCGGTTGAAAACCTGACTTGATCTGAACCACGAGAGTATCAACCGTCTTTGACCCAATTAACCAACTCAGAGGTGCCCTCCCCCCTGAGGCCTGAACGCCTTCCCTCCCCCGAACTCCTCCCTGTCTCTGAATTTGAGGCTGGACTCCAGCCTACAATTAACCCTGGCAACCAACGGTGGAGAGTACATTGACGATGTGCCAGTGTACAAACTTACGGAACCACGCGTTCATTCGGGACTGACGATCCCAATAGTGAACCTGTCCAGCATGCTACGCTGGCTTCAACAATGGGACGATCCCAGACCTCAACCCATGATAACGCACGACAAGGGATTCCAGAGCCTCCCAGACGACATCATCAACGAGATCTTCAGCCTTCTGGACATGGAAGCCCTGAAATCTTGCTCGCTAACAGGCAAGGCGTTGTCCTCCTCAGCAAAACCGTTCATCCACCGAACGCTATACATCACTTCTCAGTCTGTGCATGCTGCGTCATTCGACATTTTCGATCGCTGGAACAAATCCCAGGAGTTACCGGCCTTGGGCAAACGCGGTCTTCTCCAACACACCCGCCACCTTTCGATCGCCTTTCCCCACGACCCAATCTTCACACGCGATCTGGGACTCCATACCCGACACCTCCACACCCTCACGAACCTCAGGAGCTTCAAGACCCGTTGGTTGAATGTCCCTTCATTTATCCCAAAGATGGAAGAATACTTCAGGGCGTTTCTGGGGACCTTGGAATCCCTGGAACTTGAATCTCCAAGGGGAGATTACGAACAGATCCTTTATTTCGTTTGTCAGTTCCCGAACCTTCGGGATCTGAAGGTCGACGGTGTCCACGGCCACCCCAGCCCCACACGCAATGGGGATCCTCACTTCGATATCAAGACTTCTCCGCCTCTCAATGGTACACTCGATCTCAAATTGGGTATGAAAACAGGACCCGGGGACGGCTCGATGGGTGCCCAGCTCTTCCTCAGCAACCTCGTGATGCTCCCTTCCGGTCTCAAATTCCGGATCCTCAAACTTTCGGGGTGCACTGGTCACAACCTCCGACTTCTGGTTGACGCTTGTGCACCAACCCTCGAGTGTATGGAAGTTACGGGGAGGTGGTTCGGTATGCCGTTTCTTCATGGGAGGGGAACGCCCTTTGTTCACCTCTGTTCACACGCTCTCATTGTTAGGTGCCCCCCAATATTCTCAGCTAAATTTCAAGCGTCACTCTGTGCTCCGCACACTCGAAATCAAGCTAGCCGAGCGTTCGCACCTAGAAGGTGTCTCCGGATGGTTATCCGAAACTCTTTCAACCATCACCTCAAAGCTGTTCACCAAGCTGACCATTTCCATCGCCCCCGCCCCGTTCATGTTTCGCGACGCGACAGAGAACGAATCGTGTGAGTGGAACTCGGTCGACAACGCGTTGGATCGATTCAACCTGTGCGAGGACGTGACTTTGGTGGTGAGATCACTGGATTGGGTGGTGGCAGACCATCAGTTCAAGGAAGCGGTTGGAAACCATTTTCCGTTGATGTGGGAGACCGGGAGGGTGGTGTTCGAGGTACTGCCTCCAGATACGGAGTGTATGATGTCCAGGCGACGCTGTAGGAGGTGATTAGGTCGGCTTTCGACCAAAGTTTAGTTACCCGTCCAGATTTCGATCCTGTGGGGCCCGGGTAGTCATGTTATCGCATATGTTTCCGTGAACCCTGGTGTTGCGTGCCCCCGGGTTCAATTGACCTCCACGTTTTTTCGGTCACGGTCAATACCCACCTCATGTGTAGACAAGCATGTGTTCCTCAGAAACAAGGTATTCCGTTCAACAGGTCGTCACTTGAAATACTTCAAGGAACTTCGAACCGCTTCGATCACATGCGGTTTACAATCTGCCCTCGACCCTTTCGAGGCGCTAAGTTTGGCGCCTCGTGTGGTTCACCGTGTCGACCCGAACAACGAGAGCCACTGGCCGCCTTCGACCTCGATTGACCTCGGCTGCCGACGATGGAGAGCCCATCAGGGGACTCCCTAGCCTCCCGGGCGATATCATCTACGAGGTCTTCAACCTTCTGGACGTGGAGGCACTGAAATCTTGCTCTCTAACTGGAAAGGTGCTCTCCTACTTGACGAAACCGTTCCTCCACCGAACATTGCACCTCACCCCCCGGCCTAAAAATCCCACAAAGTCCAGCATCTTCCGCCGGAACGATTTTGATGGATTACCGACCTTGGGCAAACGCGGTCTCCTCCAACATACTCGTCACATCTCGATCGGCCTCCCCAATAATAGTCCGCTCATCGCGCGCAGTTTGAACCCCCATATCCAGCACCTCCACACCCTCACGAACGTCAATAGCCTCAAGGCTCGTTGGTTGGATACCCCTTCCTTCAATCCAAAGATGGAAGAATATTTCGGGGCGTTTTTAGGGACCTTTCAATCCCTGGACCTGCAATATCCAAGGGGAGATCATAAACAAATCTTTTATTTCATTTGTCAGTTTCCGAACCTTCGGGATCTGAAGATCAGCAGCGTCCCAGACCGCACCAACTCCACGAGTAACGACGGTCCCCGCTTTGATATCAAAACTTCCCCACCCCTCGACGGCACACTCGACCTCCAATTGAACATGGACACGGGACCCGAACAAGACTTGATGGGCGCCCAGCTCCTCCTCAGTAACCTCCCAACACTTCCTTCCGGTCTCAACTTCCGGATCCTCAAAATTTCGGGGTACACTGGTCACAACCTCCAACTCCTGGTTGATGCTTGCGCGCCAACCCTCGAGTGCATGGAATTTGGAGGCGTTTCGGTGCGTTGTTCTTTCACGGAGGAGAATTTCCTCTATTCATACGATCTCATTATCAGGTCCCCCAATATCCGCAGCTCAGTTTCAAATGTCACTCCGCACTCCGAAGACTCGAAATCAAACTATCCAAGAGTGTACACTTAGGAAATGCTTCCAGATGGTTATCCGAAACACTCTCGACAATCACCTCAAACGTGTTCACCAAGCTGACTCTTTCCATTCACCTCGTCTCGTTCATGTCTCGCAACGTGA
>Ga0307509_10008111_pt1 | contig 13478 bp, 12 predicted proteins | sample 10_EM_MG_FD_202245 | JGI IMG/M metagenome (GOLD analysis project Ga0307509, IMG submission 202245) | Populus trichocarpa ectomycorrhiza microbial communities from riparian zone in the Pacific Northwest, United States - 10_EM | ecosystem: Host-associated > Plants > Roots > Unclassified | place...
CGGGTGCTGGCCCACGACCCGTTCGCCACACCGCCGGACACGGTCAACTGCCCCGATCTGAGCGAACTCGTCGCGCACAGCGACGTCATCACCCTGCACCTGCCGCTCTCGGACACCACCCGCCACCTGGTGGACCGCCGGTTCCTGGCGGCGGTCAAGCCGGGGGCCGTGCTGGTGAACTGCGGTCGCGGCGGGCTGGTGGACCTCGACTCCGTACGGGACGCGCTCCTCGCCGGCCGGCTCTCCGGTGTCGGCCTGGACGTCTACGACCCCGAACCGCCCGCCCACCACCCGCTCTTCGACCACCCCGACGTACTGCTCACCCCGCACCTGATGGGCATGAGCATCCGCGCCGAGGCCGCGACCTACACCGACGCGGCCCGAGGCGTCGTCGACGTACTGGCCGGACGCCGACCGGCCGCGCTGGCCAACCCCGAGTGGATGCCCACCGGTTGTTCCAAGGAGAGTTCGAGATGACACTGCTGGACGACAAGGTCGTGCTGGTCAGCGGGGGAAGTCAGGGAGTCGGCGGCGCAGTCGCCCGAGCGGCGGCCCGAGCGGGCGCGTCGGTGCTCCTCACCGGTCGCCGGACCGAGCCCGGCGAGGCACTGGCCGCCGAGCTCACCGCCCTGGGAGTCCAGGCCGCCTTCGTCAGGGCCGATGTCGCCGACGTGGAGCAGGCCAGGGCGTCGGTGGCCGCCGCGGTCGCCCGATTCGGCCGGGTCGACTGCCTGGTCAACTCCGCGGGCCTGACCTCACGCGGTTCGCTGGTGGACACCACGCCGGAGCTGTTCGACGCGCACATCGCCGTCAACCTGCGCGCACCGTTCTTCCTGATGCAGGGCGCCGTCTCCGACATGCTCGCCCGGCACGCCCCCGGGACGATCGTCAACATCATCTCCACCTCGGCGCACTGCGGCCAGTCCTTCCTGACGCCGTACTCGACCGCAAAGGCCGCCCTGGCCGGGCTCACCCGCAATGCCGCGCACGCCCACCGCTTCGACCGCATCCGCATCAACGGGCTCAACATCGGGTGGACGGACACCGAGGGCGAGGACGCCACCCAGCGCGTCTTCCACGGCGCCGGTGACGACTGGCGGGAACAGGCCGGGAAGAGCCTGCCCATGGGCCGCCTGGGCCGGGCGGACGAGATCGCCGACTTCGTCGTCTTCCTCCTCTCGGAGCGCAGCGGAGTGGTCACCGGGTCCGTCATCGACTGGGACCAGAACGTCATCGGCGCCATCGACTGAACCTGGACGGCGTCATCGCCGCCACCTCTCTCTCCGCGAGCACCGCCCGGCCCGCGTGGCGGAAGTGCACCGGTGACGGTCGGAGGTCGTGGAGGAATCCGCTCCTCAAGGACACGGCCGGGCGCGCCGCGCGAGAGTCACCCCGCTACCCGCTCTCCTTTTACCCGGAAGGCTCCTGACGTGAGCGCTCCTGTCCTGTGTCACACCCCCGTGCGTCGTCTCGCCACAGTCCTGACCGCCTCGGCGTCGGCCCTCGCGCTCACCGCGTGCGGTGTCGTCGACGGCATCGGCGGAAGTGCCAGCTCCGCATCCCCGAAGAAGGGCGACGACATCACGGTAGGGCTGCTCCTGCCCGACAAGGACACCGCACGCTTCGAGGACTTCGACCACCCCGTCATCGAGAAGGAGGTCGGCGTCCTCACCCACGGCAAGGGCAAGGTCGTCTACGCCAACGCCGAGGCGAGCCCGGACAAGCAGAGCCGCCAGTTCCAGGAGATGGTGGACCAGAAGGTCGACGTCGTCCTGGTCGACGCGCTGGACGCCAAGGCCATCGCCCCGGACGTTCAGAAGGCGAAGGACGCGGGTATCCCCGTCATCGCCTACGACCGGCTCGCCCAGGGCCCGATCGCCGCGTACGTCTCGCACGACAACGAACTCGTCGGCGAGGTCCAGGGCCGCGCCGTCCTGGAGGCGCTCGGCAGCAAGGCGGCAACCAGCAAGATCGTCATGATGAACGGCGACCCCGAGGACACGAACTACGCGAGGTTCAAGGAAGGTGCCCTCGGCGAACTCAAGGACAGGGTCCGGATAGCCAAGGAGTACGACACGGCCAAGTGGTCGCCCGCGGTCGCCAAGGCGAACATGAAGAACGCCATCAAGGCCCTCGGCCTCGACAACATCGCCGCTGTCTACGCGGCCAACGACGGTCTGGCGGGCGCCGTCATCCAGGCGCTCAAGGACGCGGGCGCCACCAGGATCCCGCCGGTGACCGGCCAGGACGCGAACCTGGACGCGGTGCAGCGGATCGTCTCCGGCGAGCAGTACATGACCGCGTACAAGCCGTTCCTGGAGGAGGCCACCCGTGCCGCGGAGATGGCGGTGTACAAGGTCCAGGGCCGCGACATCCAGTTCGACGCGCTGACCCGGGACACGGTCGACAGCCCCACCGAGAAGAAGATCCCCGCGATGCTGGTGCCGGTCGTCTCCCTCACCAAGGACAACATCAAGGACACGGTGATCGCGGACGGCGTCTACTCCGTCAAGGACATCTGCACCCCGAAGTACGCGACGGCCTGCGCCGCGATCGGCCTGCGCGGCTGAACCACGGCGACGGTGCTGCGCGGTGTCGCGCAGCACCGGTCACATCGCCGGTGAGCGTCCCGGGACGGCGACCGGCTCCAGCCGTCGTACACGGAACCGTTCGCGGCGCATCAGGGGCCGTTCGACGAGGGCGTACGAGGCGAGAGCCGAGACGAGTGTCGCCGCGAGTCCGGCCGGGAGCAACAGGTCGCCGCGTACCCCGAGATCGTGGAGCAACCGGATGACGGGGTAGTGCCACAAGTACATCCCGTAGCTCAGGTTGCGCCCGATCCACACCGGGGCGGACAGCGACAGCAGACGGGTGGGCCACGCCTCGGGGCACAGGTCCGACGCGGCCACCACGCAGGCCGTCAGCAGGGCGGCGGCCAGGAATCCCACCGTGTACCAGACCGGATTCCATCCGCTGACCTCGGTGATCGGGACCTGCCAGGCGATCAGCCCCAGCACCACCAGCGCTGGGCAGCACAGCCGTCCCGCCCAGCGGCGCAACAGCGCCAGCCGGGGATCGTCGGCGCGCAGCCGGGCCAGCACGAGGGCCAGCAGGGCGCCGACGAGGAGCTGGTCGGCACGGGTGTCGGGGCCGTTGTAGATGCGGTGTGCCGCCGAGGGATCCCAGAGCACGGTCCGCCAGAGCACCGGCAGCACGCACAGCACCGCGACCCACCCCAGCACCGCACGCGCCCTCGCGCGCCGGAGCAGCACCAGCAGGAGGAGAGGCCAGGCCAGATAGAACTGTTCCTCCACTCCCAGGGACCAGGTGTGGCTGAGCGGCGCGGTGAGATCCGAGTACGTCCCGTCGTTCCCGGCCCGGACCAGGTTGACGACCGACCCCGCGGCCAACACCGCCGCCATCCACGCCCCTTGGAACAGCGGCAGCGCGAACGTCAGGGACAGGACGGCGGTCACCGCGCACATCACCAGCAGGGCCGGCATCAGCCGCAGCCAGCGCCGGCGGTAGAACGACCACAGTCCGATACGGCCGGTACGGGCGTACTCGGTGACCAGCAGCCGGGTGATGACGAATCCGCTGATCGTGAAGAACACGTCGACGCCCACCGAGCCACCGGGCACCAGGTCCGGTTCCACGTGGTAGACGATCACCAGCACGACGGCGACCGTCCGCAGTCCGTCCAGCCCCGCCACCCGCCCACCACCGCGCGGCGCGGACGCAAAACCCTGCCTTACGTCTCTTGCGTCTCTCGCGTCATGGCTCTGACCGGTGGCCTCGTCTACCGCGCTTCGATGGAGGGTGCTCATAACGGCGGCGTCTGCCCAGCCGGACGGGGATCACACAAATTCTCATGTTTCTCAGAGCGCGATGGCACGATCCGGCAAGTGCCCTGCGCAGGCCCTCGTCGCAGCCCGCTTTGATTGCTGATCGAGGCTCGGATCCAGTGAAGAGAGTTCGACAGCCGAAACAACTCGACGAGGCTCAAGTCCGGGAGGTGTGCGCGCAGTTCACCGATCTGCTGACGGCCGCGGCAGCCGCCCCGGACCTCCCGCTCGCCCCCCTCCGGCCCGCCCACCGGTAGGGGCCGCCAAGCATCAGGCCGTGCCGGTCCGGGTCTCGGCGTGGACGGCGAGGGCGCGCAGCGGAGTGAGGTCGAGGGAGGTGAGGACGGAGGAGTGCACGATGGAGGGGAGGGTGTGACGGAGGAGGGCGGAGGTGGCGTGCGGGAGGTTCTGGTAGGCGGTCGTCGCCTGGGACATCGCCTGTATGCCGGCGAAGGCGCCGACGAGGACCTCGGCCGTCTCGACCGGGTCGACGTGGGGGAGGAGTTCGCCTTGGTTCCGGGCCTTGTCGAGCAGGTTGGTGACGATGGTGGTCCAGTGGTGGAACGGGCCGGTGCGGTCGACGCCGTCGGCCCGCTGGTCGAGAGCGAGCCGGGCGCCGGCCCGCACCATGGGGTCGGTCTGCAGGTGGTAGGCGTGGAGCATGGCCGTATCGACGAGCTCCTGGGTCTTGCAGGGACGGTCGGGGACGGCGAGGTTGTCGTTCTGCCCGGCGAGGACGCCTTCGGCGAGCTGTTCCTTCGACTTGAAGTGGAAGTACAGGGCGCCCTTGGTGACGTTGGCGGTGGTGAGGATCTCGCTGATCGTGGCCGCCTGGTAGCCGCGCTCCTCGAAGACGCTGGCCGCGGCGACAAGGATGGTGCGGCGGGTACGGATCGCCCGGTCCTGTTTGGGTCCTGCCATGGGCCGGCGCCTTTCGTTGCGGATGAGCTGCGCAGTCCGACTCGGTAAAAATACCGTCCAGTTCGTATAGTCTACGGCGCTCTGTAACCTGCCGAGGAGCCCGTGGCGAGCCGGTTGGGGGATGGAGCCTCGTCAACAGGCTTGTGTCGATTGGTTTTCCGAACCGGTCATGCCGTTTGTCGAACGCTGTTCGGCCGGTCGGTCGCCCTTACAGGTGCGCTGCTCCGTCCGTCGGGCCGACCGCCCAGCTCGGCGTCCAGCGCCTCGTGGGCCACGCGCATGGCTTCGGCGTACACGGGGTCTCGCAGCCGCTGCCACATGTCGTCCTCGGAGACGTCCTCGACGTGGCTGACCACCCACCAGATGTTGCCGAAGGGGTCCTTGATCCGCAGTGGGTTGTCGGCGGCGACGCCAGGCAGGAAGTAGGACAGTTGCTGTCCCGCCTGTCGGCGGATCACGAACTGTCGGTCAGCAGGCTTCCGGCGAACTCGTGGGCCGGTTCCGCCAAGGTGCTTCGGAGTGTGCCGAAGAGATCCGCGGCCGTCGCGCCCGACCAGGTGGCGGGGAGAAGGGTGTCGGGCAGGCCCGGGTCGAGGTAGGGCAGCCGGCGCCAGGCCGTGAGGACATGGACGTAGTCGATGAACGCCTCCCGGTCCGACAGCGCGCCCCTGCCGGCCCCGGCCCAGCGCGCGGCCATCGGTGTGAACTCGGCGACGAAATCGGCGTAGAGCTTCTGCAGCGCCTCCAGGTCCCACCAGCGGCCCACCTGTTCGGCGGGGTCGCCGAAGGCCACGTAGTCGGCGCGGAACAGGTCGACGTACTGGTCCAGGCCGTGCTGGAGGAGGTGGTCGCGGGTGTCGTCGAGGGCGTGGGCCGGGGCGATCCAGACTCCGGAGGACACCGTGCCGAAGCCCAACCAGGCCAGCCGGGAACGGAGTTGGTGACGCTGCTGCCGTTCGCTCTCCGGCACCGAGAAGACGGCGATGACCCAGCCGTCGTCGGTGACGGCGTGGCGCTCGAAGATTCGGCGGTCACCGGTCTCCAGGACGGAGCGGGCGTACGGCGAGAGCGCGTAGCCCGCGCGGCCGTCCCGTCGTTCGGCCACCAGGATCTCGCGGCGCTTCAGCCGGAAGATCGAGGAACGGACCGCCTGGGCGTCGACGTCGAGTTCGGCGAGGAGCCGGATCAGCGTGCTCACGCTGATCCAGCCGCCGACCTCGCGCGCGTAGAGGCCGTACACCGTCACGATCAGGGATCGTGGCGGTGCGGGCTGGCCCGGGCTGTCGTCAACGAGATCGCTTGCCGTCATGATCGGATTATTTTAGTGCGTCGTACGGGCGTCCGGTTCGGCCAGGTCGGCCGCCGTGCCCGTCCTGCTCAGCGCCGCCCGCCAGGCAGCGGGCCAGGGCGCGCTGCCACCCGCCTCTTTGCCGGGGACGTGCACGGTGACATAGCTGCCCCGGGCCGCGCGACGACGCGGCCCGTCCCCGGAGGCGCCGCGCCACACCTCGAAACTGAACGTCATCGACGACCGGCCCAGACGGATCAGCTCGACCCGCGTCTCGACCTCCTCGCCGAAGCGGATCGATGCCTCGAACTCCACCTCGTAGCGCACCCTCGGGGCCACCGGGAAGTAGCCCGGGATGTCGTACGCGCGCATCAGCTCGGCCTCCGCCGCCTCGGCGAACCGGACGACGGTGGTGTTGTGGTAGATCCCGGCCGCGTCGGTGTCGATCCACTCCACGAGGGTGCGGTGCACGGCGCAGGGGCCGCTCATTCCGCCGCCCCGCCCGGGGTCCACCGCAGGTGCACGGCGTCCCGCGGGGTCTCGCGGAGCAGCGCGAGGCGCGGGCGGACCGCGTCGGTCCGTGAGGTGGGGGGCTTGCGGCGGCCGGCCGCGAACTGCGTCGGCCAGTCGGCACCCGGGCCGCGGTACTCCTGCTCGGCGGCGGCCTGCAGCGTCCACTGCGGGTTGTACAGGTGCGTACGGCCCAGCGCGCACAGGTCGGCCCGCCCGGCGAGCAGGATCGAGTTGACGTCGTCGTACGACGAGATCGCTCCTACGGCGATCACGGCCGCGCCCGCCGGAGCGGCCACCTCGTGCCGGATGCGGTCGGCGAACGGGGTCTGGTACGAGCGGCCGTACGCCGGCTTCTCGTCCTTGGTGACCTGGCCGGACGACACGTCGACGGCCGCCGCGCCGTGCGCCACGAAGGCGCGCGCGATCTCGACCGCGTCGTGCTCGGTGTTCCCGTCGGGCACCCAGTCGGTGGCGGAGATCCGTACCGTCACCGGGCGGTCGGCGGGGAAGGCGGAGCGTACGGCGTCGAAGACCTCCAGCGGGAAGCGCAGCCGGTCCGTCAGGTCGCCGCCGTACTCGTCGGTGCGGCGGTTGGCGATGGGGGAAAGGAAGGAGGAGAGGAGGTAGCCGTGGGCCGCGTGCACCTCCAGCAGGTCGAATCCCGCGTCGGCGCCCCGGCGGGCGGCGGCCACGAAGTCGGCGACCACGGCGTCCATGTCGGCCCGGGTCATCTCGCGCGGCACGTGGCACTCGGCGCCGTAGGGCAACGCGGACGGGCCCACGACCTCCCAGTTGCCCTCGGCGAGGGGCTTGTCCATGCCCTCCCACATCAGGCGGGTCGAGCCCTTGCGGCCCGAGTGGCCCAGCTGGAGGCCGATCTTCGCCGTGCTGCGGTCGTGGACGAAGGACGTGACCCGCGTCCACGCCTCGCGTTGTGTGTCGTTCCAGAGGCCCGTGCAGCCGGGGGTGATGCGGGCCTCGGGGGAGACGCAGACCATCTCGGTCATCACCAGGCCTGCGCCGCCGAGCGCCTTGGAGCCGAGGTGGACGACGTGGAAGTCGTCCGGTACTCCGTCGACGGCGGAGTACATGTCCATCGGCGAGACCACGATCCGGTTCTTCAGCTCCAGGGCGCCGATGCTGAACGGCTGGAACATCGCCGGGGCGGACTCGGCCGCACCCTGGGCCTCGGCGAAGCCGCGCTCGATCAGGTCGGCGAAGCCCGGGTCGCGGTCCTTGAGGTTGTCGAAGGTGATCCGGCGCGAACGGGTCAGCAGGTTGAAGCAGAACTGCGCGGGATCCTGGTCGGCGTAGCGGCCGATGTTCTCGAACCATTCGAGGGAGGCCTGCGCGGCGCGCTGGGTGGACTCCACCACCGGGCGGCGCTCGGTCTCGTACGCCGTCAACGCCTCGTCCACGGTGGGGTGTTCGTGCAGACACGCGGCGAGCGCGAGGGCGTCCTCCATGGCCAGCTTGGTGCCGGAACCGATCGAGAAGTGCGCCGTGTGGGCCGCGTCGCCGAGGAGGACCACGTTGTGGTGGTGCCAGCGCTCGTTGCGGACCGTCGTGAAGTTCAGCCAACGGGAGTTGTTGGTAAGGAGGTTGTGCCCGGCGAGTTCCCCGGCGAAGATCTCGCGGATCCGGGCCACCGACTCCTCGTCGCTGATCCCGGGCGGGAACTGCGTACCCTCCGTCGCGTCGAGGCCGGCCTTGCGCCACACGTCCTCCGCCATCTCGACGATGAAGGTCGAGCCCGAGTCGGAGAAGGGGTAGCCGTGGATCTGCATGGTCCCGAACTCGGTCTGCTTGACGAGGAATTGGAACGCCTCGAAGACCCGGTCGGTGCCCAGCCACATGTACTTGTTGGTGCGCTGGTCGAGGGAGGGGACGAAGGCGTCGGCGTACTTGGTGCGCACGGCCGAGTTGATGCCGTCCGCCGCGACCACGAGGTCGTAGGAGCCGCGGAGTTCGTCCACTTCCGGGGCGAGGGTCCGGTAGTGCACGGTGACGCCGAGTTCGGCGGCCCGCTCCTGGAGGATGTGCAGCAGGTCCTTGCGGGCCATCGCCGCGAAGCCCTGGCCGCCGACCGTGAAGGGGTGGCCGTCGAACTCGATGTCGATGTCGGTCCAGCGGGCGAACCGGCTCTCCATCGCGTCGTGCACGACGGTGTCCGCGTTCTCGATGCCGCCGAGGGTCTCGTCGGAGAAGACCACGCCGAAACCGAAGGTGTCGTCGGGCGCGTTGCGCTCCCACACGGTGATCTCATGCGCGGGGTCGAGCTGCTTCATCAGCGCGGCGAGATACAGCCCACCAGGCCCGCCGCCCACGATCGCGATCCTCATGCCTGGTTCTCCTTCTCGTTCTCGACGATCCGACGCAGCAGGAAGTGCTGAAGCTTTCCACTGGTGTTGCGGGGCAGCGCGTCACAGAAGCGGACCGCCCGGGGGTACTTGTACGGCGCCAGCTGCGCCTTGACGTGGTTCTGGATGTCCTTGACCTTGGCGTCGTCGCCGACGACTCCCTCGGCCAGGACGACGAACGCGCAGACCACAGAGCCACGTTCGGGGTCGGGCTTGGCGACCACGGCCGACTCGACCACGTCCGGGTGGGTGTTGATCGCGGACTCGACCTCGGGACCGCCGATGTTGTAGCCGGAGGACACGATCATGTTGTCCGTGCGGGTGCGGTAGTGGAAGTAGCCGTCCTCGTCGCACACGAAGGTGTCGCCGGTGACGTTCCAGCCGTTCACCACGTAGTTCGCCTGGCGCGGGTCGTCGAGATAACGGCAGCCGACCGGGCCGATCACGGCCAGCCGCCCCTCGACACCGGGTCCGACCTCCTCGCCGTCCAGGTCGAGAACGGTGGCGCGGTAGCCGGGCACCGGCCGGCCCGTCGATCCGGGCCGGATGTCGTCACCGGCGGCTGAGATGAAGATGTGGATCATCTCGGTGGCGCCGATGCCGTCGATGACCTTGATCCCGGTCTCTGTGCGGAGTTGCTCCCACACTTCCTCCGGTATGTGTTCCCCGGCGCTGACCGCACTCCGCAGACCATGCAACCGGTCCGCCTTGCCGGCCTTGAGGATCTGCCGGTACGCCGTGGGCGCGGTCGCCAGTACGGTGACGCCCGCCTCGGCGACCAACTCGGCGAGCGGCTCCGGCGCGACGGCCTCCGTCAGCAGTGCGCAGGCACCGGCCCGCAGGGCGCAGACGACCAGGATGCCGAGCCCGAAGGTGAAGGCGAGCGGGGCGGTGCACGACACGAGATCGTCGGGCCGCAGCCGCAGGGTGTGCCGGCCGAAGGTGTTGTCGATCGACAGGATGTCGCGGTGGAAGTGGGTGGTGATCTTCGGTACGCCGGTGCTGCCCGAGGTGGGTCCGAAGAGGGCGACGTCGTCGGCGGCGGTGTCGACCGCGGTGAACTCGGCCGGTTTCGCTGCCACTTGACGCGTCAGGTCGTCGGGTGTGTCGCCGCCGTAGGACACGATCGTGAGGTCCGGCAGGACGGTGTCGCGTACGGCCTCGACATCGGCCGTGAAGCGGTGGTCGACGAGGGCGACGGCCGGGCGGGTCTTCTCCACGACAGGGGTGAGTTCGCGGGCGCGCAGGGCCGCCATGGTGGTGACGACGATGCCGCCGGCCTTGAGGGTGCCGAGCCAACAGGCCACGGTCCAGGGGTTGTTGGGGGAGCGCAGGAGCACCCGGTTGCCGGGGACCAGACCGAGGTCGTCGGTGAGGACGTGGGCGATCTGGTTGGCGCGGCGCAGGAGTTCGCCGTAGGTCCACACCTCGCCCTCCGGGGTGCGCAGGGCCGGGCGGTCGGGGCCGAAGCGGGCGGTGGGGACGTCGATGAGCTCGGTGCCGGCATTCAGGCGCTCGGGGTAGCGGAGTTCGTCGGTGGTGAACTCAAGGACCGGCCACTGGGCGCGCGGCGGGAGGTGGTCGCGGGCGAACGTGTCCGGATAGGCGGAGGGCGAGAGGCCCATCTGGTCCAACTGGTCCATCGGGAGGGTCCTTTCCGCAGGCCGGGGGCGGGCCGTGCAGGGATCAGGAGCTGCGTGGGAATCAAGAGCTGCGGATCAGGCCTTCCTGGACGACGGTGGCCAGGTGGGTACCGGAGGGGGTGAAGAACCGGCCGACGGCGAGGCCGCGACCGGTGTCGGCGGCGACGGCTTCCTGGGCGTAGAGGAGCCAGCCGTCCATGGGACCGGGCCGGTGGAACCACATCGCGTGGTCGAGGCTCGCGGTGACGAGTCCCGGCAGCGCCCACGGCAGGTCCAGCATCCGGAGGACGGGTTCGAGGATCGTGTAGTCGCAGACGTAGGCGAGCGCGGCGAGGTCGCGCTGCTCGTCGGTGAGACCGTCGACGGGACGCAGCGTGTCGAACGGCCTTACCCACACGGCCTGTTGGGGAGCGCGTTCGCCCTCGACCGTGAGGTAGACGGGTCCGGGAACGTGCCGCATGTCGAAGCTGCGGCCGCCGCTCCAGTACTCCTCGGAAATGTCGGTCATCGTGCCCCGGGGAGCGGAGGTCTCGCTCAAGTACGAGGCGGAGCTGGGCAGTTCGGTGGGATCCGGTACGCCGACGGGGGGCTCGGCGGCGTAGGTGGCGCCGGGCTCGCCCGCGGCGAAGTTGGCGAGGCAGGTGTAGACGGGCTTGCCGTTCTGGAAACCGCGGACCTGGCGGGTGGCGTAGCCGCGGCCGTCGCGCAACAGCTCGACCTCGTAACGGACTTCGGCGCCGATGTCGACCGGTCGCAGGAAGTAGGAGTGCATCGAGTGCAGCGTCTTGCCCTCGACCGAGCGCATCGCGGCGGCCGTGGCCTGCGCGACCATGTCACCGCCGTACGCCTTCGGCCAGGGGCAGGGCTGGGTGGTCGCGGTGAAGGCGAGGTCGAAGTGCTCGGGCTCGGTGGGGGTGAGGGCGATCGCGGCGGTGAAGATCGCCGAGGTCGGGGCGGAGCGGACGTCGGTGTTTGTGGGTTGGGAGTCGGCGCTGGTGCTTCGGGAGTCCGAGCTGGTGCTTTGGATGTCGTTCACGGCCGGTCCAGCCAGTCGCGGAGGTCGGCGTCGGCCACCTCGTCCAGGTTGACCACGATGTTCTCCGGGGTGCGGGTCGTCATCCAGGTCAGCGGGTTGTTGCGGTCGAGGTTGCACTCGACGTGCGGCATGAAGGGCGGGACGAAGACCCAGTCGCCCTCCGAGAGGTCGAGGTAGTCCTCGAACCGTTCACCGAAATAGATCCGGGCCCGACCGGAGAGGACGTAGCCGCCGGTCTCGGCCTCGCCGTGGTGGTGGGGGACCGAGCGGTAGCCCGACTCGTTGCTCACCTTCCCGAACCACAGCTTGGTGGCGGGTGTGTGCTGGACGGAGACACCGGAGATCCGGCTCGCGCCGGCGGACTGGCCGGTGGCACCGAACTCCAGACCGGCACGGGTCACGACCGGTACGACCAGGCCGGACTCGTTCGCGTACGACGAGTTGTCGCCCTCTAGGACGTACTTGGAGAAGTCGGGTTCCATGATCAGCTCCTGGAGTCGGTGCGGCGAAAGTCGGTGCGGCGGAAGCGGTTGCGCAGGGTGCCGATACCGGGGATCTCGGTCTCGACGAGGTCGCCGTCGGCGAGGAAGACCGGCGGGTTCATGCCCGAGCCGACGCCACCGGGGGTGCCGGTGAGCACGATGTCGCCGGGGCGCAGGACCGTGAAGGTGGAGACGTAGGCGAGCAGATCGGCGGCGTCGAACACCAGCGTGCTCGTGTTTCCGCGCTGCCGCTCGACGCCGTTGACCCGGCAGATCACCTCGACGCCCGCGACCGGGTCGAGCTCGTCGGGTGTGACCATCACCGGCCCGAGCGGGGTGGTGCGGTCCCATGCCTTGCCCTGGAACCACTGGAGCGTGCGCTTCTGCCAGTCCCGCACGCTGATGTCGTTGGCGACGGTGTATCCGGCGATCGCGCGTTCGGCGGTGCCCCGGTCCGCGCGGTGGAGCTCCGCTCCCACGACGACGGCGAGCTCGGCCTCCCAGTCCACGTCGACGCCGGGCGGGAGGACCAGGTTGTCCTCGGGGCCGGTGAGCGTGTCGGCGTACTTGGCGAAGAGCGTGGGGTGGGCGGGAAGCTCGCGGCCCATCTCGGTGATGTGGTCGCCGTAATTGAGGCCGCAGCAGACGACCTTGCGCGGCGAGGGCAGCGGCAACACGGGGGTGGCGTCGGGTAGTTCGGCCCCGGCGAGGCCGGCGATGCGGTCGGGTTCGGTGATCGTCAGTAGCGCGGAGAGATCGTCGGCCGGCAGCGCCCGCCAGCGGTCGCCGTCGAGCACGGCGGCCGTGGTGCGGCCTCCGTGGGCCACGGTGGCGAGCTTCATGGGCGTTCTCCCTCGGGGTGGTGGCGGCGGTCGGGGCGGTCGGGACGGGCGGGTTGAGCGGGTGAGCGGGATGGTCGAGCTGCGTTATAGCGAGATTTTCACGACCGTCGAAAACAGTCAATAGATGAGTTACGCTGCCTGAGTCAGCCCGTCCGATCCATCCGGTCCCCCCCGAGGAGCAACCAGCAATGACTCCGATCCCGGTGAACCCGCCCTCGCTCCCCGCACCGAGCGGCTACTCGCACGGCACGCTGAGCGGCAACACGCTGTATCTGGGCGGACAGACGGCCCTGGACGCGGACATGCGGATCGTCCCCGGCGGCATCGTCGAGCAGTTCCGACAGGCCTTCGGCAACGTGCTCACCACGCTGCGGGCGGCGGGCGGTATCCCCGAGGACCTGGTGAGCCTGACGATCTACCTCACCGACATCCCCGACTACCAGGCACACGGCAAGGAGATCGGGAAGGTCTGGCGCGAGCTCGCGGGGCCGGTCTATCCGGCGATGGCGGGGATCGGCACGACTGCACTGTGGCAGCGGGAGGCGATG
>Ga0307509_10008112_pt1 | contig 13477 bp, 21 predicted proteins | sample 10_EM_MG_FD_202245 | JGI IMG/M metagenome (GOLD analysis project Ga0307509, IMG submission 202245) | Populus trichocarpa ectomycorrhiza microbial communities from riparian zone in the Pacific Northwest, United States - 10_EM | ecosystem: Host-associated > Plants > Roots > Unclassified | place...
GCATTGGCGAAGCGACTTTCAATTACCACGTACCGGCACGATGCTGGTATACCGAAACCTCCAAGTTTGGATTTTCAGAAGTTGTTTCAACCATTGCTCGTGGCCTGATCCTTGACTGTGGTGAGGACCCGGAGAGCATTACTTTGGCGGAGATAAACTCGAGGTTCCACCGGTTTGTCTTTTACGAGGACCGTGAGCTCGTCGCCCACAATTGGGGGGGAACAGTAAGTTCCACCGCTGTGCAGGCGCCCATCTTCTGGGTTAACCATGCACCGCGCTCCGTCCAGTTCAAACACAAATATCACAACCCCTCCGCGTACCACCGGTTCCTTGGACCGAACGAGTGCCCAGAGTTCGTGCACGATCCCGACGCTTATAACGGGGGAACGTTGTGGAACTGTCTCCGTTGTTGGCACTCCGGGAATCGGGCTTTTCGGGTCGCAAGTTTCGCGACACTCCCCACAGTCAAGCAACACATCATGGATACGCGAGTTCTTGGTAAACCTGGCACGACGCATCTGAATTGATCCACATTCCCCTTAGGCATGGGGTCGATGAGCCTGGTGAAGGCGTCGACTACTTTCACCACTACCGGTACAGCCCACCCAAGTTCGTTCGAGCCTACCAGGTGCCTGCACCAACAAACCCCCTGTAGCCACGACCCGGCCGCATTGAGCAGAGAGAGAGTCCAGTTCGTAGCGGTGGTGCCTGTCGAGGATGCTTTGATTGCACGTTGAGGGTTTTTGGTGAATATACCGATGCTTTCTAAGTATTGCCCCACAACGGTCGTCATCAAGAACGCATCAATGATGTGATCTCTTATTCGCAAGTCTAAAGTTACCGTACGTTAGCAGAGGTGGCAACCGCATTTTCTCACGGTTTATAACTCATTTCTTCATCCAACTCCCATCTGGCCGGCTCTGGGCTCACTGTGAATCGCTTCGAAACCATGGTGGCGGCACCCAAACGACCGGCGCGTCGTAAACCCGGCATTCAGTACAACGAGCAAGAGTTGTCCGAGCTTAGTGATGACGGCCAAGACTCTGACAATTCACCTCCACCGCGAAAGCGGACACGCGGAAAACCCGGGGCGGGTGGGCCCAAAGCGAAGAAGAAGGGAAAAGGAAAGCAGACGGCGAAGCTGTTGGAAATGCCTCTCGACGTGACGTTCGAGGTAAGCGAACCCCTGTGCATGGAGTGTCATGGGATTTATGGTGTGTAGATCCTCAGCTGCGTCGAACCGAGGGATTTGTTGCAATTGTCTCGAACGTCCAAGGCCCTTCGGGGAGTCATCATGAGTAAATCGTCCAAGTTTGTCTGGCTCAATTCCTTCGCCGCCGATGAAGATGTGCCGAGGTGCCCCAAGGATATTTCGGAACCTGCCTGGGCCCAATTGTTATATAATCCCTTTTGTCAGGTGCGTTGCGCGGCGCCCCTCCCATTATCCGAAGAATTAGGACCTCAGGCTCGCGTTTGAGTGTAGTATTGCTATTCTTCGCGAGCTACGGACATCTACTGGGTCTCCTACCGTCGACTGTGCAAAAGGTGTCTTCCGCAGGTGTAGGTGTTTGTGGAGAGTGGAAAATGTCGATCCCCACTCATGTACGCTTATACAGGGTCACGCCTCAGGCCAAAGCCATGGAAGATGCCGTGGAGATAGGACTGAGGTCCGCTTTCAACGAAGTCGGATTTGCTTCATTCAACAAGGTACTTCCTGGACTAAAGTTGAAGGGTGAGCACCTGTGGACTTCGTATGGGGTCAGGGGGATTCCTTATCACCGTCGCCTCTAGCGGGGAAACAGGCTATATCATATTACTTCACGAATGAACTCCACGAATTCCTCGAAGCGGCTCTCGGGTGGCATAATGCGCATACTCGCGAGGAAATAACTCCTTTCCTCAAGGACTACGGGGAGCGGTTGAAAGCTCGCGTGCACGTGGGTCTCCATTCGGTGCTTCTTCCCCGTTTTGACCCGCACACTTACCATACTTTCGAACACCACAGCATGCCGAGCGGTGTCGTGATTGGGAGAGGAGACAACGTACTAATCGTCAGGAAGAAAAAGAAGAGGAACGGATCAGGAGATACGACGAGTAAGTTACCTTCGTTGACTGCAGCTATCCATCGTTGATCCCGCTCCGGCAAGGGTTGTCGCGAGGCTCGCCGAACTCGGTTGGGAGGGCGAGCTTAAAAAACACAAGGATTGGTACGAGGGCATACAGAACCTACCTCCAATGAACTCTTCCAAGCCAGTGACCGATAAAGGTACGGTTCTGCCCCAAGAATGCTGTAATTGTCGGTGTGCAATCACTAATCCCGACTTCAGTCTGGTACACGTGCAAAGAACGTATACTCCAGTTCATGACCGTCCAACGGGACAAACGACTTCACGCGGAACGAACCAAGATGATCAAGTCTCGGTACCAGGAAATCGACAAGATCGTCACCGCTTATCAACGCACTCACCACCCAAACGAGTTTTTCATTTCCACTCTCGATGTCTGCGAATCTCCAGGTGTATCGGAGAGCATTGTCTGTACTTCGGAGGACAACTTCGAGGAATGTCTGGCTGGCATACCGGATCGAATCCCAGAGGTCCACGCTTCGGCCCACCAGAAACGTCAGGACGAAGTACTGAAACTCCTCCCAGAAGGGTCGACCGATGACACCCTTCCTTTGGCCATCTCATGGTTCAGATGCAGATATTGCAACAAGTCATTCCATTATGCGGTGGCCATGGGGCATTCCTGTTACCCGCTTCGCATGTGGAACAATTACAGGACTTGTGAGGAGGTTACTGCCATGGAACCGCTGGAACAGGTGCAACACCTCTGTGCGCGGGGAATGTGGGTCTTGGATCGACTTACGTATTGGAAGGAAGCGGCGGAATTGACAAAGCAGGTCATCGAGGCGACTGGGATGGACCCGAACAAGGTCACGCCTGGCGAGTTGGATGATGCGAAGCATAGGTTTGTGGTTTTCACCGGAGCCGGATCATCAAATATGACGATCGTTGGCTGGCGTTGTCTTGTGAGTCTTGTTCCCGTTTGTCTGTTTCTATCCGTCCAGGGCGGCTCAATGAGGGCGTGTGTAGGTCACGAGCAGGTATGAGAAATCTCCTGGCAAACGTGCGCCCGAATGGAGGATCGTGAAAGCGGCAGAGATGGCCGAGTTCAAACACCCCAGCGTTCGCCTCGAAAAAGAGGATTGGGGTTGCCTTCATTGCTGGACGGGCAACTCGACACAGTACACCAGCGCTACTTGGGCATCGGTCAAAACTCATCTCAAGGAAAAGTACGCCAAACACGTTCCGTCGATGTTTGTTTGGACCTTGCCCCCTAACGCCTGGATATGTAGACACGACGTTGAAAAACCCACCGAGGACGACTACTATTGCGAGAGGCCAACTCTTCAATGTGATTATTTCCTCAGGGAAGCCGCTACGATGTAGCTTGTTCGCGTTTTTTGTGTTCTCTTCTCCGTGTCTCCTTTTCTCGGGCACCTCCGGGGTCCATTCTGTACCTTAGTATCCATGTATTGGGTGGGTATCAAGCACAAATTACAATAGGAGTTAATTCCGTACTGCTGGAGAGTGCGTGGGGGGCGTGCACGGGAATGGGGGGTGAGAGGGAAGAATGATGACAGGGGACGAGATGTCGGGCGCCGAAATGGTTGGGGTTCAGGCGAAGACTTTCTCGTAGACGATGATTATGATCAGTAAGACGAGAACGGTGATAATGGCGGCGGTTATGAAACGTTGCTTGTACATCCTAAAATTCAGAGGAATCTGAGATAAATGGGGGGGCGAACAATATTTCGTTCACGGTTATGAGCTTACCGTCGGACCATCTTCTTGAGCGTCCCCGAAGCCCTGTCGATAGAGGCATCCGCAGTGTGCAACTGTGGAAACCAACATCAGCCGTCGAACGAGCATCAGCGCAGTCGTTAGGCTGGGCTTACCGTATCTCGGCTGTTTTCAATCTGCTCCCTCTGCCTCCTGAGGTTGGTCAAGATATCCGCACCCTGTTCTTCAGTCTCGAGCGCGATCCTCTGACTGTCTTGCAACCTCCTCGTTCCATCCTCCAGCAGTGCTGTTCCCGCCAACAACCTAGTTCTATCGCTCGTGCCGTAGGGGTCATCAGCGGAGGAAGGGCCGACCACACCACCCAAGAGATCAGATCGAGTGAGTTGGGTGTGAAGCTCTTTCGAGAGCTTTTTGAAGCGGGTCAGGTCGGCCTTGGCGGATTTGATCCTGGCTTGGTATTGGGGTTTGATAGATTGGGGCATGCCCTGAAGTTCGATTTCCATCTGGGAGACCTGAGGAAAGGTTCGTTTGGGGTGAGGATGAGCGGTGGGAGATACATGGGGGAGGCACGAACCATCTCGTCAGCCTCGTCTAATTCCATCTCCACCCTCCTCAACGCCGTCTTGCGTTGCTCTGCGCCACAATAACAAGGAGGCGTACGTCAGCCCCCCACAACCCTCCGTCTGGACCCATTCATCGCTGAGCGAGTACTCACCTACACCCTCACTCTTCGAGTTTCCCTCCACTTTATCGCGTATGCTCGCGATGATCTGCTGAAAGTCCTGCTCATAGTTGTTGAACAACGCGGTGGGAGAATTGTCCATGATTGATCGGCCTCTTTGCTCTCGCTCTTCCCTTCCAGAAGGTGCAGCGGGTAAACGTTCTCGAGAAGGAAGTGTGTAAACCACAAGGGTGAGCTGCGGCTGTGGTGAGGAGGGGGTGTTGGTTAGAACGACCGAGTGGGGGCTTTAGGCGGGAGAAGAGAAACAACGGGCGCAGTCAACCACGTGGTTGATCGACACGCCTTCCCACCGAGGGCGCTTGTTTGCCTCATACCGCTCATTTCGTCCGCCTTCGCGATAAGTATGGAGAAGCTACAGGCCAGACTCCAAGCTGCTTCCACGGAGTACCAAAAACTACAGAGCGATTTGTCTGTCGCTGTCGATTCTCGGCAGAGACTTGACGCTCAACTACAGGAGAATGAGATGGTCAAGAAGGTGAGGTGAAGAGCTCGTGAGGGTCTGAATCGCTCAAAATTTCCCTCTAGGAATTCGCTCAATTGACTTCGGAAAACGAAGTCTACAAACTCATCGGTCCGGTTCTGGTGAAACAGGACCAACAGGAAGCAAAGGCGAACGTAGACCAACGATTGGGATTGATCCAGGGAGATATGTGGGTCGCAATCCCTCTATCGGTTCTCACTAGGTCCTGATCGGCATCGTTCAGAAAGCGAATGGAAGCGCAGATTGGGGAGATCGGAGGGAAGCTTGACAGAAAGAAAACGGAGGTGCGTGCTGATTGACTTGGGATGTGCATGTAGGTTGATTTCCCCTGCCATTCGTCTTGCAGCTTGCGGAAATCCAGGGGTCAATACAGCAGCTCAACACCCCACCCGCAGGGCCCGCTCTCACCGCTTGACCATAATTTTGCCTCATGAATATCGGAGGTTGGGACGAATGACAATACCTGTTCCCGACGAAGTTGCAACTGCAGGATCTCAACGCGTTTTGGTCACCGCAAGACTCACGAGTAAACACAGTAACAGATAAAAACTGACATTACAAGTAACCGATAAGAGGCGGTAGAGCAACGGGGGGAGATGAACGGCGACCGACCTTCCAACCGACTCACCTGTGCACGCTAGTGCGAGTCAACCAACCACCGCGCGTCAACACATGGAAACCCCCGCCCCACGACAAAAAGACAGAAACAAAAGACGACGAAACTAATGAGGGGACTAACCGTACTCGAGTACTTACGGGGTGAGAGAACAGACCGTCATAATTTCCGGAACTTTACACAAGAATCAGTAGGGTGCGAGGACGGGTGCGTACCGCGCATCGCTGGGATACGGAGGGGTTGGTATGAGGGGAAGCTTTGGTGACATGTTGGCATATAGGGAGAGGTTGATGAGTATACCCCATCGCATGTCAACGGGGAAAGGCTTGATGGATGGGACGGACTAGGATTTCCTTCACCCCCTCGCTAATAATCCCCCAAAACCCTCACCCTACAAGAAATCTTCGGCCCTTGCTCGTTTCTTCCCTCTCGTCTCCTCAGTAGTGACAGTTGGCACATTCTCCTTCCTGAAGTAGTACTTGGGATCTCGTGACCGCTTCTCCTCCTGGTTTGGGGTATGAGGAAATCGAAACAACGCTAGGCTCACGAATTAACTTACCGGAGAGAAGTTGGGGTCCGCGTAGTGCAGCTTCGTTGGCTTCTTGAAGTCCGGTAGGATTTGTTTCAACGATTTGTCTGGCAACTGAAGCGGAGGTATTGCCGAACTGGGGGTTGGCGTGGAGGTTCTGGGAGTCGGAGTCGTCGTGGAACTAGTCTGTACAGGAGGTGTACTCGTGCTCGCAGGTACAAACTGGGGAGGCGGGGCTAGGCCGGGCGGTGATGGACCCATGTTAGGTGGGAATGGCAGAGGTTGCGCACCAGGGGGCAAGAAGGGGGGGGGGAAAGGGGGGGCACCACCAGGGGGCGGCATGAAGGGTGGCACACCAGGAGGTAACGACATGCCTAGTGGGGGAGGGAACCCTGGCGGCATTGGGAAACCCGGCGGTGGTGGGCTAAATGGTATAAGATTGAGTGCATCAGAGAGCGGACTTAGACGGTTGGCTTACCCTGGAGGCATTCCCATGGGAGGTCCGAATCCGCCCGGGGTTGGCCCACCTGGGAAAAACGGGGGAGGCATACCTGGGATACCAGGGGCCGGAGGAGGCACGGCAGGAACGGCAGGGGTGGCATAGGTCTGCGCGGTCGCGCTGTAAACAGCACCATTCGCGCCAGAATCTGCAGGTGCTGTGATGGAAGACGAAGGATCATTCGCACCCATCAAAGCCTTGTGTGCCTCGAGCTGAGCACGAAGCTCCCCCTCCGACAACACCCGACTCTCGTACTTGGCTTTTTTCGGTGGTGGTTGGGTGATCGTCCCAGGGTTAAGTCCGAGCTCGATCTCCTTGCGACGCTTGTAATCTGCAACATCAGGTACGGGAATCCCTTCCATACCGAAGATTTCGACTTCGTAACCGTCTCGTCCGGGTAGCGCGTTTTCAATCCGAGGAAGGCTAAACACGGGGAATGCTAAGAAAACAGAGTCACGACCTGAGCAGGGACCTTGGAACTCACTTCTCCGGTTCGAGTTTGTGCACTTGCTGAATATGCACGGCCAACCCTCCAGCGGTGTTCAAACGACGAGGACACATGTTACATTTAAAATGCTTAGCCTTTTGGTGCTGCATCAACACTAAGAATGTCAAAGGAAACGGTCAGTTCTTCCACGAAATGAGTCGGATGAGTAAGAACAAGGCGCGCCTTTCTCGTCCTCAAATTCGCGTTCGCAGTACCAACACCATGGTCGAATAGCCTAACGACGGTCATTCGCAAGCCCAGCCAGGTGGAATAGTGGAAACTCACTGTCTTGTTCTTCTTTTTTGCCATTGCTGCGTTGTGCGGGTGCGAGGGAGGGCGGGAAAACCTGTTTCGGCAACTTCCGGCGCCTCGCCTTCCTTACTCGGAAGCGGCGTCAGCGACCGCCCTCCCACTCCTCTGGGTGGTTCAACGGCGCTCCATTGTCGTCTTTGATAACGGCGCCGACGTCTGTAGACGATGATTGGAACCACTCTGGTCGAGCTCGTCTTCATCAGGACTGCGATCACCTCCTTAAGACTCGTCGCCCCACTCAGCCTCGTCTATCTTGCTGCAGAATCCTGGAGGGGCAAACTCGTTGTTGCGTCTCCATTGACCTGGTATACTGTCCTGGAGCTTTCTTTCTTCTCTTTGGTTTATCTACCGAGGAAGAGACACATACAGAAGGTCGGTGCTCTCAACTATTGTCTCCACCAGTCCCAAACAACCCTCGTAACGTTGGATCAACCGTAGCCCGCCAAACACCCGGTGTTCACGCGAGAACAACGCAAGGAGCTCGTAAGGAGATGTACCGATCCTCTGAGTTCAGAAGATGTTCACGCCCCTTCCGCCTGGTTCAATTTCGTCCCGCCGTCCTTGGTGAATCGAGACAACTTCGTGGAGTGGCTTTACTGGGCGATATTCTCTTCGACTGTCGAAGAAGGGGAGGAGTTCGTGCCGGAAGTAGAAGAGATTCTTGTGGAAATGGAGCAACGAGATGGGACGAAACTTACCCCTGGTCACGATCCAAACATCAAACCCATCCGCGTCACTCTTGATCCAGTCCGCACGACCCATAGACCTTTGGTTTGGTATCTGGTGAGGATACCCTTCTCAGCTCGCGAGAAATGGAGCGCCTCTTACGATTCACCTGCCAGCTCGTTGGTTTCATAGACGTAGGGTCTTTCCTGGTCCTCTACTCGCTTAATTTCAAACATCACAGCACGGGAGGCATCTTCTATACCTTCCCCCCGCGACCGTTCACTATGTTTTCCAACTCTTCACCCGTCCCTCTACCCTACTGGTACCGCCCACACCGTTCAACGACGAAGTCTCCCGTTTTATTCCTACACGGCATAGGGGTACCCCCGATATCTTTCCAGTGCGGACGATTGACTGACTGACGCCTTCGCAGATTGGGTTACTGCCCTACCTCCCTTTTATCCGGGAACTCTCCAAAGAAGATCCCGACCTGGGTATCATTATAATAGAGGTATTGTCATCCCTTCCTGCGTACACTTCCTGGTTGTAACGCTACCCATTAGGTACTCCCGATTTGCAACAGGATAACTCGTCCCCCTCTCGATCGTGAGACTATCTGTCTCTCGATCTCTCAAATCCTCGCTACACACAACCTCGACCAAGTCGTTGTAGTAGCACATTCCTTCGGCACCGCCATTGTTTCCTACATGCTACAACACCCAACACTTTCACAACAAGTGATCGCGACTCTCCTCGTTGACCCGATTACGTTCCTTCTGCACCACCCATCGGTTGCGTACAACTTCCTTTACCGATCCCCCAAACGTGCCAACGAATGGCAGCTGTGGTATTTCGCGAGTCGCGATCCGGACGTGGCACGAACATTGGGGAGGCACTTCTTTTGGAATGAGTGTATCATGTGGAAAGAGGATTTGGACGGGGGAAGAGGGGTCGCGGTAGTGTTGTCCGAAGAGGATCAGATCGTCGACGCGAAGGCAGTCAGGAAGTATTTGACTGGGGAGGAGAGTTTGAGCTGGGAGAGGGATAGGTTGGAGGTGTTGTGGTATCCTGGTTTGGACCACGCGATGGTTTGGGATACGAGGGAGAGGAGGAAGCCAATTTTGGAGATTGTCAGGAGGTTCACGATGACAACCTCTGTTGGGGGTACGCCCAACGGGCCAGCTGATGTTTTGGACCTACCGACAGAACCTGGAGCATGATCGCTAACGACTTTAGAATTTGCGTTCTCGTGGACTATAACACTCATCCCGTACTTATTTACTTGCTGTATACCGATGCCCATATTTCTCAGGGGGGTGGGAGATCATAAGTTAACTTGCGTTTGTGCGGGGGTTACAAGTAATGGAAAGGTCACGTTTGTCACGTACCAGTGGGGGTGATCGCAGTCCGCCCACCAAACACGAGCCGACCATGCTTCACCTGCTGAAATGTCCGACGACCCCAGAGGGAACCCACCGCCTTAGACGATGTCTCAGCTGCCTTTGGCAGATACAACTCCCCACGAGTTCAAAAGTACCTTCTTCAAGGACCTCGTATTCGCTTTCGAGCCACAGAACATCCCCGATGGCGCCGCAACACTCCGGATATCGAAGGTGAGTCTACTCGCCTCCTTCACGTCGATTCGCCTCTGAATCAACCTTTGCGTCAATAGGCAAACAGCGCCATCGTCGTGGACGAGGTGGACGACGCGTCTGTCATCCTGGTCGATCCTGAACATGAGGATACTCCAGGCCTGCTGCGGGAGGCCACTAACAAAGTCGTGCCCCATCACTCATGGGTCAACAAGCTGCTTATTTCGAGGCATCCGCCGGTGGAATCCGACAATTGGGGCGGTTTCAAGATAACACTCGAAACATCAACGATAGCTTTGGCCACATTCTACCGCCCACACCTTTGAACCTACAACTCCAAACACCTCGCCCAACACCAAACAATCGTTCGCACAGCCTTTTCACGCTGTCTGGGTTTTCGCAGAATCAAGCTGGCATTATACCACCCCCATAACACCACCGGACACCCCTACGCCTTTGCGACGGAACCTTGCTGCAACCACAGACGCCGCGGCCACCCCCAACGAACCAACCTGCGCCCTATAACCCCCAGCCGATTCAATTGCCTAGCCCCGGATCGCGAACAGGTTATCTCCAGACGCTGCAAGAAGTTGGTGGCGTAGAGTACCTCGTAGAACCGTCTCAAATGGCGTCCTGAAAGAAGAATGATATTATGCCTTGTTACAAACGCACATGCTAAATAAGTACATTGACGCGGGTGAACTCGAAATTGATGTGTAAGCGGAGGGAGAATATGAAGGGGAATGGTATTCGTAGACCCAAATCAAGCGTCAGCTTGAGACGATGGGGGGCTGTAGCGGATAGTGAGACCCTTGAGTTCTCCCGTCAGGCGGCAAATCGGTTCGATGAGGGAGGAATAGTTGATGTATCCCCCCAATGTTTCATCGTCGAATGGAGGGAGTTCGCCAGCAGAATCTCCAACCCGTTCCTTCCGCTTCTTGTAGGAAAATTTGTGTTCAAACCCGTCTGAAAAGCGGTATTGGAGGTGCACTAACCATTGACGAATATCTTCAAAGGTCGGGGACAGCTCGATGGCCGGCGTTTCTGTAAAGAAAGTTCCCTTGAGGGAACCGAGCTTGTCGTAGTTCCGTTCATCAAACCAATCCTGATATGGGAGTGGTCCCTCCCGCATAACCACCGACCACTTCGCCTCGTCACTCTGGTCGAGCTTATGACGGGCGCAAGTCAACAGCATGATGTAGAACAGGGACTCGATATCGTGCCTGTACAGGTGGATGTCGTTTGTTCCCCTGAGCAGCTCCTGTGCCATATAGGGGGGAGTCCCGGTCCGTTGCTGCGAGGTCTTGGCGTAGTTGTTCTTGAGGGAAGCTACCCACGATGAGAGGTCGTAGTCAGTCAACACCCCGTAGACCTTGTACTCAGTTTCTCCTTCGGCATTCCGCTGAGTCTTGATGATCCGAAACATAATGTTGTTGAAACTGAGGTCGCGGTGGAGGATCCCAGGCTTGTCAAAAAGCCAACGATGAACTGAACTAGTGTAAGGGTATAGAAGTGGAAAAGAGAGACAAACACACGTACTGCACGCAATATCAACGAAGACCTGACCGATGTCCTTCACGTTCTTCAGCAACTTGAGCGAGTACAACTGTTCCTGGATGATGACGCGGAGGGTACGACACTCGTACTCAAACTCTCCGTCGACCAACTCGGCAGCCTGGAATAAAAGTGCGACCTTCCCGAGAGTTGACTCTGGCTCGAAAGCAACGTCTCTCGCGTGAAGCATTTGAGGGAGGTGGTTGACGGCCCATTTATTCTCCGTCTTTTTCGCCTCCTTGCACGCCTCCTCGAGGAAATGGGTCTCCGGGACCCGACCAGAACCCGGCCAGCTCACTTTTATGACTAGCTCGGTTTCCGACCACTTGCCAGAAGTTCCCTCGACCACCGCAGTGGACCTCCCAACCGCCGCAGGGTCACGGGAGATGGTTTCCCCCAGTTCAACCTTGAAATTTTTGTCGGGTTCGTTCCCCGTGAATACCAGCATGTTTCCCTTCTGTACTACCTTATCGTCCGCTGCAATGTTTGAGTTCTGAACCAGGGTGGTAAGGGCGGTATTTTCCCGGAAGAGGGTCTCGAGAATGCCGTTCTGTTCAGGTGAAAGGCGCCGGAAAGCAATGATGGTGGCGATGAGCTTCTCCAGCCCATTGCTTGCTGAAAAGTTGATCGCTGAAGATACGAGGATGACGGAATGGTTGGCATGGTAGAGCTGGAGACGATCGCGGTCGACGAGGCTGACGGTAGCGTGCGACCGAAGCAGAGGAACGGAGAACATTTCTATGAGGTAACGACATACTTGACGAGCGGGTTGGAGCTGCCGTTGGGTCTCGGGGTTGGGCGTAGAGCGACTTTGACCCTCTTCGGTCTTACCCATATTTGTCCTGGACTTCTTGCCGGGTTGCGGGTTGATCGTGGACGATCCATCTGCGGGTCGTTTTCTCGACGACCCATGGTTCGACCCGGAAAGGGTCGTTGTTGACGTGGTGAGGGGGGTGGAATTTTTTCTACGCGACAAAATGGTGGCTGGGGCATGGGTATCGGTCGGATTGATTCCTATTCACATGTTAGTTATAGAAGGATGCGGGAAGGGCTTGTCGCACGCTCACCATCGACGACCAGTTTAGGCATACCCCTTCCATCGCATATAGCGGTACCATACGATTTAACTTCGAGGACGTGGAGGGCATTTGCCCAGTGGAGGTTGCTCAACGTGTGGTCGCAATCCTTGTGAAGGACGACGAGATCGGGAGAGAGGCTGGCCTTGTTGAAAATCCCGCCTTGAAGTTTCCTCGTATTGCTGACGTGATAGGTTTGAGGGATTCCGGGATTTGTCCCACAGCGCCCGGACTGAGACCAAACGTCAAGAACGGCGTTTGCCATCTTCGTTAGGGGCTCGTAGAACAGCGCCTCTCGCGTGGTCGAGTCGTCGCAGTACTTGCAATACTCCTCGTAGTGTTGTTTAAACTCGGGGTCAGCTATAACCGCTTCGATAACCGATTTCCATTGGGTGTTCCAGTCTTCGGGGACGTGCAGAACGGACTTCATGAAGACCTCGAAGTCAACGAAAACTCGACTCTTGAGATCCTCGTGAACGTATTCCTCATAATCGTCGCGGTCGTAACCTTCGACTCGATCCGTGTCGCCTTCTTGTCTCTGTCGGATAGACGACCCGCGGGAGAGCGGTGTGACTTTTGGCACAGGGTGGACAGCGTTACGATTGCGTTTCGGTGTCTTGGGCTGGGATTGAATAGAAAGAGGGAGGGATGGGTGAACCTCGTCAGGCTCGGCAGATGGTGAGGGCGAGGGTGGTGGTGGGGTATCAGGCATGGAAAGAAACCGAGAGTGGGCGGAGGGGAACTCTGGATCCGCGCGACTCAGCTTATGTAGGGTGGCCAGCTGATAGAAGTCAACGAGGGCCATATCCAAAAAGGCCGAGGCCACAGAGATCAATCTGAAAAGACGGTGAAGTGAAAACGAGGGTGGATAAAATGAGCGCCACAGCGAGCCGTGGGCGCGTCGCGTGTGATCGACGAATCAAATAAACTCAACATTCACTGTCCAAACACGTCCAAACAGTGTCAGGGACGGGCCAGGTTCCCAACGCATGGAACTGCAGAACGCCGGGAGGTCTCTGCCGTGATTACATTGCCTGGGACTGCTCCCCTCACAATTGTCTGGAGTCTAGAACCAATCCGCTTGGGGGATGTGCCCCGGATGTCACCCGGAACCCTG
>Ga0307509_10008113_pt1 | contig 13477 bp, 7 predicted proteins | sample 10_EM_MG_FD_202245 | JGI IMG/M metagenome (GOLD analysis project Ga0307509, IMG submission 202245) | Populus trichocarpa ectomycorrhiza microbial communities from riparian zone in the Pacific Northwest, United States - 10_EM | ecosystem: Host-associated > Plants > Roots > Unclassified | place...
TGGTCCGATGCCGGCGGTGCCGCTCCGTGCCAAGCTTGTCGGCAAGTTGCCCAGCGCGCGGGGGAGGTCGCCGACGCGCGACAGGCCCTCGACGACATCGCCCACCTGGAGGCGGAGGTCTGGCCGCAGCAGCTCGCGACAGCGCCCCGGCGCAGATCGCCGATCCGTGCCGCGAACCACGTCCCGGCTGCGACCAGCGGCAACGACGCGGGCACGAAATGCCGCTGCGTGAACGCGTGCCAGCGGTCGACGCGCGCGGGCTGATCATCGCGGCGCCGGTTCCTCGATCTTGGAAGATGGGTGTTCGCTGCGAACACTTTCGGCTCTGTTCCTGCCATGGTGCGTAGCGGCGCAGCCTGACATAAGCGATATATCAGGCAGGCGGCGGCAGGCCAGCGCGCCCGGGGGCGGCAACGCGTCGGCGGCCGGCGAGGGCCGCCCCGATCGGTGCGGCGGCCCGCACCGCGTCGTGCTCGACCCGGGCGTGCCGACCCACCCGCTCTACCGCGATCTGGGCACCCGGATCTGCACCTTCGAAGGGCCGTGGACGGCCTACCAGAGCTGGGACGGCGATGGCGTCCGGCCGGGCGACGGACACATCGCGCACGGCGTGCCGACGGCGCTGCTCACCGCCGCCCGGCGCCTGATGGGCCGGCGCACGATGGGCCGCTGCCTGATGGGCCGGCGCACGATGGGCCGGCGCACGATGGGCCGGCGCACGATGGGCCGGCGCCTGATGGGCAGGCGCCGCGCCGGCTTCGGCCCGGTCACCGACGCCAGCCCTTACGTAAGCGCCTACGCCGCCGGCCACGCCGCCGGCTGACCGACCTTTGCTCTGCGCACAAAGACGCACCGAAAACGAACGGGCGTTCGATTTCGGTGCGTATTGATGCGCAGAGCAAAGGCCGGCGCGAGGGGCACCGAAAGTGCTGGTGATGGGGGTCCTTTCCGGGGCGGTGAGCGGCCGCAGTGAGGGTGACCAGCCGACTGGGCCGGCCGGCCCGAGTTGCAGCTCCGCCCGGATGGTCGCGGTCCGGGGGCCGGGACGGCAGCGACATCGCGGGGAGAGGCGGGGGCCTGGCTCAGCCTCGTACGGGAAAGGGAAGTTGATCTGGATGCACTAGGGGGAAGCCCCGAGCGTTTGGCGCCCGGTTGGGCAAAACGGACCGGGGGGCGACCGGGGTCTCGCCCGGATGTTCCCAGCGGCCGCTCTGCCTACCTTCAGCTTTGACACAGAAAAGCTTTGAAGGGGGCTCCGATGGGGAAGCGGCCGGTTACGGTACGCATGGCGCGGTGGAGCGCCGAGCACCCGTGGCGCGCGATCGCGCTCTGGGTGGTTTTCGTGGCGGTGTGCTTCGTGGGCGGCACCATGGCCGGCACCCACAAGGCGACCGCGCAGGACGACGCGATCGGCGAGTCCGGTCAGGCGTACGTGATGATCGAGCACGGCAAGTTCGCCGGCGAGCCCGCCGTGGACAACGTCCTGATCACTCCGATGTCCGGCGAGCTGGACGTCGCCGCCGCGACCAAGGCCGCCAAGGCCGCCCAGGCCGAGCTGGGCGAGGTCACCGGCGTCGCCGAGGTCGGCGACCCGGTCCCGTCCAGCGACGGGCAGGCGCTGCTGGTGCCGATCACGATGACCGGCGACCCCGACACCGCCTCCCAGCGGGTCGAGCCGCTGCGCGCGGCCACCGCCGAGGTCCAGGCGCGGTACCCGGCGCTGCGGGTGGAGGAGGTCGGCGGCCCGTCCATCCAGAAGGCGCTCGACGACACCCTCGGCAAGGACTTCCAGAAGGCCGAGATCCTCAGCCTCCCGGTCACCCTGGCCATCCTGATCCTGGCATTCGGCGCGCTGATCGCGGCCGGCGTGCCGGTGCTGCTGGCGCTGTCCTCGGTGGCCGCCGCGATGGGGCTCTCCACGCTCGCCTCGCACATCGTGCCGGCCGGCGACGCCACCGGCAGCGTGATCCTGCTGATCGGCATGGCGGTCGGCGTCGACTACTCGCTGTTCTACGTGCGGCGGGAACGCGAGGAACGGGCCAAGGGCCGCGGTCACGTGGAAGCCGTGGAGATCGCCGCGGAGACCTCCGGGCACGCGGTGGTCGTCTCCGGCACCGCCGTGATCATCGCGATGGCCGGGCTGTTCCTGGCCGGCGACTCGACGTTCTCGTCGCTGGCCACCGGCTCGATCCTGGTCGTCGCGGTCGCCGTGATCGGCTCGCTGACCGTGCTGCCGGCGCTGCTGGCCAAGCTCGGCCGCTGGGTCGACCGGCCGCGGGTGCCGCTGATCTGGCGCCTGACCAAGAACAACGGCGAGAGCCGGGTCTGGCGCAAGATCCTGAGCCCGGCGCTCCGGAAGCCGGCGATCACCTTCGCGGTGAGCGTGCTGGCCCTGCTCGCGCTGGCCGCCCCGGCGCTGGGCATGAAGCTGAAGTTCCCGGGGACCGAGGACCTGCCCCGCACGACGCCGGCGATGCAGGCGTACGACCGGCTGGCCGCCGCGTACCCGAGCAACGGCACCACCCACGTCGTGGCGGTCGAGGCGCCGGCGAGCCAGGCCGCGGACGTCAAGGCGGCGTTGGAGAAACTGGCGCGCAGCACTCAGGGCGACCCGCTGTTCGCGCCGATCGAGACCACCGGCCCGAAGATCGACGTGTCGGCCGACCGGACGGTCGCGGTGCTGGACATCGCCACCCCGTTCTCGGGCCGCAGCCAGCAGGGCGCCGATTCGCTGCACGAGCTGCGTCAGAAGCTGGCCCCGGCGGCGCTCGACGGGATACCCGGGGCGAGGTACGCGGTGGCCGGCGACGTCGCCGAGAACGAGGACTACGCCAAGCACATCTGGCACACGCTGCCGATCGTCGCCGGGTTCGTGCTCGCCCTGACCTTCCTGGTGATGGCGTGGACGTTCCGGTCGGTGGTCGTCGCGCTGACCGCGATCCTGCTCAACCTGCTGTCGGCGGGCGCGGCGTACGGGCTGCTCGTGGTGGTGTTCCAGAAGCACTGGGCCGAGGGGGTGCTCGGCTTCACCTCGATGGGCGCGATCGTCACCTGGCTGCCGCTGTTCCTGTTCGTGGTGCTGTTCGGCCTGTCGATGGACTACCACGTCTTCGTGGTCAGCCGGATCCGCGAGGCGGTCGGCCGCGGGGTGCCGACCCGGGAGGCGGTCGCCGACGGCATCGCCGGCTCGGCCGGCACGGTCTCCAGCGCCGCGATCGTCATGGTCGCCGTATTCTCGATCTTCGCGACGCTCAGCACGATCGACATGAAGCAGCTGGGCGTCGGCCTGGCCGCGGCGATCCTGCTGGACGCGACGATCATCCGGGCGGTCGTGCTGCCGTCGCTGATGACGCTGCTCGGCCCGGCGAACTGGTGGGCTCCTCGATTTATGCGGCCCCGCGGCCGGCATGCCGCCAAGGCGGCTTTGCCGGAAGGGCGGAAGCCCGAGCTGGTCGGAGCTCCCTGAGCCTTTCCCGTACGCCGGTAGCGCGCCGTCCTTCCACGGGGGAGGGCGGCCGTTACCGCGTTCGAGTGGCGGATCGGGTGGCGGCCCGTTGTGCCGGACTCAGGCGTGGTGTGAGGACCGACACGGTCGGTTTCAGACCGGATTGGTCCCTAGCCGACTAGGGTGGTCCGCATGCCGCGCCCGACCAAGCAACAGATCGAGGACGAGATCCTCGAGACCGCGGCGACCCTGTTCGCCCGGCACGGGTTCAAGGAGACGTCGATCCAGCGGGTCGCCGACGCGGTGGGCTATTCGAAGACCGGCCTGCTGCATCGCTTCCCGACCAAGGAGGCGCTGCAGGACGCGGTGGTCGAGCGGGCGCTCACCGACATGCGGGCGATCGCCGCCGAGGCCGAGGGCCTGCCGGTCGGCCCGGCCCGCGACCGGGTCGTGATCACCGGCGTCGCCCGGCTCGCCCTGGCCCGCCCGGGCGCCGTCGCGCTGCTGCTCAGCGGCCTGATGAGCGCCCCCGACAGCGACATGCTGCGGCAGGTCGGCGGCGTGGTCTTCGCGGCCTTCGGCGTCGACGACCAGTGCGTGACCGAGGTGGAACTGCCCCGCCTGCTGCGCATCGTCGGCGCCCTCGGCGCGCTGGCGGTGACCGCGGTGGCGCTGCCGGAGAAGGTGCGCCTCGGCGAACTCGTCGAGGTCAGTTACGACGCGCTCGGCCACGGGCGCTGATCCAACCCACCCCTTTCGCCCCACGTACAGAGGACCGATCCATGGCAACTCTGCTGTCTCGCCTCGGCCTGGGCGCCGTCCGGCACCGCGTCGTCGTCACCGTCGCCTGGCTGGTGGCGCTGGTCGCGGTCGGCGTCGGCGCCGCCACGCTCTCCGGCCCGACCGTGAACTCGTTCTCGATCCCGGGCCAGGAGTCGACGATCGCCCTCGACCTGCTCAAGCAGCGGTTCGGCGACGCCTCGGCCGGCGCGACCGCCCAGGTGGTGTTCGAGGCCCCGGCCGGCGGCAAGATCACCGACCCGCAGAACGCGGGCCAGGTGGCGCAGGCCGTCGCCGCGCTCGGCTCGCTGCCCGGGGTCCAGGCGGCGACGAACCCGCTCGACCCGAAGTCGCCGGTGGTCTCCCGCGACCAGACGGCCGCGTACAGCACGGTCAGTTACGGCGTACAGGCGTCGGAGCTCACCGCCGCCGAGCGCGACGCGCTGACGAACGCGGCCGGCAAGGCCCGCGCCGGCGGTCTCACCGTCGAGGTGCGCGGCGACGCGTCCAAGGAGTCGGGCGCCGACGTGGGCGGCCCGGCCGAGGGGATCGGCGTGGTGGTGGCCCTGCTGGTGCTCGCGCTGACCTACCGTTCGCTGGTCGCGGCCGGGATGAACCTGGTGACCGCGCTGGTCGGCGTGGCCATCGGCGCGCTCGGCATCGTCACCCTCTCCGGCTTCGTCCAGCTGCAGTCGACCACGTCGATCCTGGCGGTGATGCTCGGACTGGCGGTCGGCATCGACTACGCGCTGTTCATCATCACCCGCTTCCGGCAGGAGTTGCTCCGCGGCCTGCCGGTGCCGGAGGCCGCGGCGATGGCGGTCGGCACGGCCGGCTCCGCGGTGCTGACCGCCGGCCTGACCGTGGTGATCGCGCTGGCCGGCCTGTCGGTGGCCGGCATCCCGTTCCTCACCGAGATGGGCCTGGCCGCGGCGGCCACCATCGTCATCGCCGTGCTGGTCGCGTTGACGCTGGTCCCGGCGATCCTGGGCTTCATCGGGACCCGGGCGCTCCCGAAGAAGGCGCGCGCGGGCCGAGGCTTCTACGACGGCTGGGCGGGCCTGGTCACCAAACGCCGCTGGATCAGCCTGGTCGTCGCGGTCGCCGCACTCGGCGTGATCGCCATTCCGGTCACGAAGATGCAGACCTCATTGATCCAGAAGGAGGTCCCCGGCAGCACCCAGGCCAAGGCCGACGCGATCATCTCCGAGCGGTTCGGCCCGGGCTTCGCGGGTCCGCTGCTGGTGCTGGTGGACGGGCCCGGTTCCGCTACCTACGCGAGCACCGTCAGCCAGCGGATCGGCGCCCTGCCCGGGGTGGCGGTGGCGACCCCGCCGCGCCCGGACCAGTCCGGCGACGCCGCGCTCATCACGGTCATCCCGGCCAGCGGCCCGGACTCGCCGGCCACGGTCGACCTGGTCCACGCCGTGCGCGACAAGATCAACGACGGACCCCAGGCCAAGGTGTACGTGACCGGCCAGACCGCGATCAGCATCGACGTCTCGCAGAAGCTCGACGCCGCCCTGCCGATCTACCTGGCGCTCGTCGTCGGCCTCGCCTTCGTGCTGCTGGTGCTGGTCTTCCGGTCGCTGCTGGTGCCGGTGGTCGGTGTGCTCGGCTTCCTGCTCACCATCGGCGCCGCGTTCGGCGCGACGGTCGCGGTGTTCCAGTGGGGCTGGCTCTCCGGCATCGCCAACGTCAAGGTCAACGGCCCGCTGCTGAGCCTGTCGCCGATCATCATCGTCGGCATCCTGTTCGGCCTGGCGATGGACTACATGGTCTTCATGGTGTCCCGGATGCACGAGGCGCACGCCCACGGCGCGGCGCCCGAGGACGCGGTGGTCACCGGCTTCAAGCAGGCCGCCCCGGTGGTGGTCGCGGCCGCCACGATCATGTTCTCGGTGTTCGCCGGCTTCGTGCCGCAGGGCAACGATACGGTCAAGCCGATCGCGTTCGCGCTGGCCGTCGGCATCCTGTTCGACGCCCTGGTGGTCCGCATGATCGCGATCCCGGCGGCGATCGCGATCATGGGCCGGGCCGCCTGGTGGCTGCCCGGCTGGCTGCGGCGGCTCCCGTCGCTGGACGTCGAGGGCGCGGCGCTGGAGCGGGAGCGGGAGGAGAAGGAGCCGGTCCCGGTCGGCTGACCTGGTAGGATCGCCCGCTTCCCGGAAAAGCAGGTTTTATCATGACGGAAGCGGGCGAATCACCAGCGTAACGGCCGCCCGACTTGCTGCAATTGACAGCATGCGGCCGGATCATGCAGCGGAACTGGGCGGGCAACCCGACGGCGAGGTCAGGGCCGCGCTCGAAACCTGGCGCGAGGGGCTCGTCGACCTCACCGACGGCAACCGGCTGCTCAACTTCGGCCGCACCCCCTCGGACGCCGTGGAGATCAGCGGGCCGTCGCCGAAGACGCTGCTCAAGGTGCTGCAGGACGACGGGGTCTTCGGTTTCCCCGGCGGCGAGATCGACGAGCACCGGCCGGTGCTGCGGACCGAGCTGGCCGGGCACGACCTCGGCGCGCTGCTGCACCGGTTCTACCGGCGGTCCCGGCAGGAGCTGCTCGATCGGGGGGTGTGCTCGCTGTACCTCGCGGTCGGGATGATGCACTGGACCGACGACCGTAATACCCCGTACCGAAGCCCGATCCTGCTGATCCCGGTCGAGATCGACCCGGCCGGTCCGGTACTGCGGGCCCGGCACGACGACCCGATCGTGAACCCGGCCCTCGCGCTGCGGATGAGCCCGCTCGGCATCGAGCTGCCCGAGGTCAGCGCGCTCGCCGACCTCGACGTGACCGTGCTCTGGGCGCACATCGACGTGGCCATCGGCGAGCGGCCCGGCTGGTACGCCGACGAGACCGTGGTCCTGTCCAGCTTCGGCGTGCACCGCGAGTCGATCCACGCCGACCTGGTGGAGAGCGAGCCGCACATCGTCGAGCACCCGATCGTGCGGGCGCTCGCCACCCGGGACGCGGCCCGGCGGTTCGCCTTCGAGCCACCGGACCCGGCCCGGATCGACGAGATCGCCCCGGCCGAGGACGTGCCGCTGCTGCTCGACGCCGACGCCACCCAGCGGGCCGCGATCGCCGCCGCCGTGGCCGGGCGCAGCTTCGTGCTCGACGGCCCGCCCGGCGCCGGCAAGTCGCAGACGATCGCCAACATGGTCGGCTGCCTGCTGCACGCCGGCAAGCGGGTGCTGGTCGTCTCGGAGAAGGCCGCCGCGCTCGACACCGTGCAGCAGCGGCTCACCGAGTCCGGGCTCGGCAACTACCTGCTTCCGTTGCACAGCTCCCGGACCGGCCGGCGCGAGGTGGCGCAGGCGCTGACCCTGGCGCTGGACACCGATCCGGCGCCGCTGGCCACGATGGACCCGATCGATCGGCGCGCGGTCCGGGAACGGCGGGAACGGCTCTCGGCGTACGCCGAAGCCATGAACTGCATCCGGCAACCGCTCGGCCGCAGCCTGCACGAGGTGATCGGGATCTGCGCCACACTGCAGAACGTGCCGGCCGCGCCGGTCCCGAACGAGATCCCGGCCGAGCTCACCGCCGACGGCCTCGACCAGATCCGGGAGGCCGTCGGCCGGCTCGGCCGGCTGCGCAGCGAGACCTACCTGTGGCGGGACGCGATGGAGCGCGAGCCCATGGAGATCACGCTCAACCAGGCGCTCAAGGCGCTCGGCAAGCTCGCCGAGAGCGTGGTCGCCAACTCGACCCTGGCCGACGCGTTCGACCTGCACGAGCCGGCCGGCGCCGGCACCCTGGCCGCGCTGGCCGCGCACGCCGCCCGCCGGGCCGGCAAGACCGTCGAGGAGTGGCTGACCGCGTCCAGCCTGCAACCCGTGCAGCAGGCCGCCGCCGAGCTCACCAAGCACCTGGCCGCGCTGCGCTACGGCGGCATTCCGTGGGCCGACCTGCCCTCGGCCGCCGACCTCAGCAGCGTGCCCGACCTGTCCCAGCTGCGGCCCGCGCCGATCGACCTGCACCCGCTCAACGCCGCCCAGGCCGAGCACCTGGCCAACAAGTTCGCCGAGGAGGCCGACCGGCTGGAGAGCCGGCAGGAGTCCCTGGACCGGGTCACCGCCCGGCTCGGCCTGCCGCACGTGGTCAGCTTCCCGGACTCGGCCCGGGTGATCACCATCGCCGGCCTGATCGCCCGGGACACCAAGCCCGAGGCGGCCTGGTTCGCCGAGGGCGGGATGGCCGCCGCGCACGCCGCCGTCCGCGCGCTGCGCCGGGTCATCGACGCGGTCAACGCGGCCGAGGAGCAGGCCCGCCGGCACTTCGACGAGGGCGTCCTCGACGAGCCGATCGAGGAGATGGCCGAGCGGCTCAGCGCCCGGCGCGGCCCGCGCAAGCTGCTGCGCGGCACCCGGCGGGCCAGGCGGGCCACGATCGAGGCCGCGCTGCCCGAGGTCAGCCCCGAGGACGCGCTCGCCAACGTGGAGGACGCGGCGGCCTGGAAGGCGGCGCTCGACGATCTCGACGACCTGGCCGAGGAGCACGCCGAGATCCTCGGCCGGCACTGGGACGGGATGGACACCGACTTCGCCGCCATCCAGGAGGCCCTGCACACCGCCGACGAGGTGATCCGCGAGACGCCGGCCGAGGCCCTGGCGGCGGTCGTGGTGCACGTGACCGCGCCCCGGCCGAACAACGCGCTGCTGCGCATCGTCGGCGAGGCCCGCGACGAGTTCGACCGGTTCCGCACCACGCTGCGCGAGCCGCCGGCCCGCGCGCCCCGGCCGGAACTCGGCGACGGCGCCATCCAGGACGCGGTGACCTGGCTACGGGCGCACGTGGCGCCGCTGCGCGCGGCGGCCGAGATGCTGCGCGCGTACGCCGGGCCGACCGGCCGCGGCGACCTGACCCTGGCCGAGGCGGTCGAGATCGCCCAGCAGCGGCAGGCCGCGGTCGACGCCGAGGCGGCGATCTGGGCCGGCGCCGGGCCGCACGCGGCGGTGCTCGGCTCGATCTATCGCGGCACCAAGACCAACGACGACCTGATGAACGAGATCGTCGCGTGGACCGCCGAGGGCCGCCGCCTGCACCACGGCCACGACGCGGCCCTCACCGCCGCCCAGGCGCACGCGCTCGGCGAGGTCGAGCCGAGCGACGGGCTGGCCACCGCGGTGGCCGGCTGGGAGCACGCTCGCGAGCAGGTGCTGGCCGGGTTCGCGGCGCGGCGCCGGATCGAGCTGAGCACCCAGCTCGGCGACTACGACACCGCCCGGGACCTGCTGGTCGAGCTGCTGCACGACGCGGCCGGGCAGCAGGAGTGGTTCGTACACCAGGACGCCCGGGACCTGATCCTCGGCTTCGGGCTGGGTGACGCGCTGGAGTTCTGCGCCGGCCGGGAGGTGGCGACCGAGGGCATCTGGCCGGTGCTCGAGCGGTCGCTCTACCGCGGCTGGGCCGACCAGATCCTGCGTACCGACCAGGGCCTGATGCCGGTCGACGCCGAGGAGCGGGTGCACCTGGTCGAGGTGTTCAAGCTGCTGGACAACGAGCTCAACGCGGCCGCGCTGGCCGACATCGTGTACGCCGTGGAGGCCCGCCGCCCGTCGGCCGTGACGACCGGCGAGCCGGCGCTGATCCGTCGCGAGGGCAGCAAACGGACCGGGCATCTCGCCGTACGCGAGCTGATCGCCTCGGCCCGGCACGCGGTGCAGGGGCTGAAACCCTGCCTGCTGATGTCGCCGCTCGCGGTGAGCCGGCTGCTCCCGCCGGAGATCGAGTTCGACGTGGTGATCATCGACGAGGCGTCCCAGGTCACCACCGCCGACGCGATCAACTGCGTGTACCGCGGGGACGCCCTGATCACCGTGGGCGACGAGCGGCAGCTGCCGCCGACCAGCTTCTACGACCACGTCGAGGACGACGTGGTGGACTACCCGTCCATCCTCGACCTGGCCCGGGAGACGTTCCCGATCCTCGGGCTGGGCTGGCACCACCGCAGCCGGCACGAGGCGCTGTTCGCCTTCGCCAACCTCGCGTACTACCAGGGGCGGCTGGTCAGCCTGCCGCGCGCGTACGCCCGGGAGCCCGACCACGGCGTGCAGCTCTACCACGTCGACGGCGTCTACCACCGGATGAGCACCTCGGACAACCCGATCGAGGCCTCGTCGGTCGCGGAACGGGTGCTGCACCACCTCACCCACCGGCCGGGCAAGACGCTCGGCGTGGTCACGCTGTCGGTGGCGCAGGCCGACGCGATCGACGAGGCCGTGCAGGACATGATCGGCGAGCACCCCGAGCTCGACCACCTGATCGACGACGCCGACCGGCTGAACGGCTTCTTCGTGAAGAGCCTCGAGGCGGTCCAGGGCGACGTCCGCGACGTGATCATCCTGTCCGTCGGCTACGGCTACGACGAGAACGACAAGATCAGCACCAACTTCGGCGTGCTCAACCGGCCGCAGGGCTGGCGCCGCCTGAACGTCGCGATCACCCGCGCCCGCCAGCGCATCGAGGTGGTCTCGTCGATCCACTCCGCCGACGTCCAGGACATGGGCAACGAGAGCATCCGGCATTTGAAGGCCTTCCTCGAGTACGCCGAGCGGGACGCGGCCACCCTGGGCAAGGAGGTCACCGACGCCGACGGCAGGACCGCGTTCGAGGAGTCGGTGCTCGAGACGATCAAAAGCTGGAATTTCGCCGTACGCCGGCAGATCGTCGCCGCCGGCCACCCGATCGCCATCGGCGTCCTGCACCCGGATCACCCCGACGAGGTGTACGCGCTGGGCATCGAGTTCGACGGCCCCGGCTACCGGGGGATCTCCTCGGCCCGCGACCGGGACCGGCTGCGCGAGCAGGAGCTGCGGGAACTCGGCTGGCACCTGCACCGGGTCTGGTCGGCCCACTGGTACGCGAACCAGGCCGAGGAGGCGGGCCGGCTGCTGGCCGCGATCCAGCGGGCGATCGCCGACCCGGCGCCCGCCTTCGACCGCCTGCCGTCCCGGGGCTGGAACGCGCCGTACCGCCCGGTCGGCCGCGGCCTGAGGCCGGCCGGCCGCCATGCCGCGCCCGTCGAGGATTACCTCCCCGGCCCGGGATGATTCACTCCCGGTACGCCCGGGCCACCCGCCGTGACTCGATCGCGACCTGACGAAGCATTCCGCCCAGCGTGACGTCGTACCCGACGAAGAACAGGCCGGGCCGGGCGGGCGCGCCGCCGTGCACCCGGGGCACGCCGGTCTCGTCGAACAGCGACGGGTCGTCGAACAGCTCCCGCAGGCCGGTCCCGTAACCGGTGGCCGCGATGACCACGTCCGGCCGCAGGCTGGTGCCGTCGGCCAGCCGTACCGAGTCCTCGGTGAAGCTCTCGACGGCGGCGACCGGGAGCACCCGGCGGGCCACCACGTCCCGGACGATGCCGACGTCCTGCACCGGGACGTAGCGGTGGGTGCGCAGGCGCGTCTTGAGGCCCGCGGACGGGCGGGCGATCCCGTACGGGCGAAGGTCCGGCATCTCCAGCCGCGCCATCGTGGCGGCGAGCGCGTTGAAGGCCGGCTCGGGCAGGCGGCCGAGCAGCAGACCGTTCATCTGGGCCGGCCAGCCCGCCGTCTCCCGGCGCACGATGTGGGGTGGGGTGCGGATCGCGAGGCGCACCGCGGCGGCGCCGCCCTCGGCCAGGTCACTGGCGATCTCCGAGCCGCTGTTGCCCGGGCCGACGACCAGGACGTCCCGGCCGCGGAACGGCTCGGGGTTCCGGTAGTCGGCCGAGTGCAGCAGGGTGCCCGCCCAGTTCTCCTGCCCCGGCCACCGCGGCACCACCGGCGTGTGCAGATAGCCGGTCGCCACGACCAGGGTCCGCGTCGACCGCTCCTCGCCGCCGCCGATCTGCAGCGACCAGCCATCGGCGCCCGGCTTGATCCGCTCCACGGTCGTGCCGGTCCGCACATCAAGATCGAAACGCTTGGCGTACGCCTCGAGATAGCGCACCAGGTCGTCCTTGGCGACCCAGCGGCTGTACGCGCGGGGGATGGGGTATCCGGGCAGGCCGGACAGGCTACGGATGGTGTGCAGATGCAGCCGGTCGTAGCGGCCGCGCCAGCTGGTGGCCACGCCCGGGCCGCGCTCGAGAACGACGGCGCCGGCGCCGCGAGCCTTGAGCTGAGCGGCCACGGCGAGCCCGGCGGCCCCGGCCCCCAGCACAGTCACATCATCCATAGCGAGAAGTGTGCATCACCATCGATCGTCAGCCGAAGGAGGCCAGGGCGGCCCGGGCGACCGCCTCGCCAAGCTACGCGATCGCTTTCGGACCGGTCGTGCCCGTCACCCGCCAGCCGGTGCCAGGGTGGTTCCGCACAACATACGTCAGCCAGGTGGCGCCGAGGCAGGCCACGAAGCCGTAGATGGCGACCCGCACCTCGTGGTCGTCGCCGATCGCCGGGCCAAGAGTGATCAAGATGCCGCCGTCTCTGACCTGCGGGCAGCCCTTTCTCGTCTCGATCACGGTGTTCCGGTCGGCGACGAATGCCACGTGAGTCACCGGCGCGAGGGCGGCGGTGATGTGGCGCTGGGCGTCCGGTCCGATGGGGGTGCCCCGGTCAAGTTTCCCGCTGGGGTCGCCGGCGTCGGGAAAGGCCTGGTCGAGGAGGTAGACCGTGGCGAAGGCCCGGTCGGGGAAGGAGTTATCGCTCGGCGTGCCGAGATACCTTCGCAGTACCTCCACGTAGACCTCGGCTTCCGTGTCCGCGGCCGGCGTGTCCGCGGTCGGCGTTGCTCCGGCAGGCGGGGTAGCGGCCCCCGTTTCGCCGGCGCAACCGGCGGCGGACGCCGCGAGTAGTCCGGCGACGATCGCGATGACGAAGACGCGTCGCATCGAACACCCTCCCAGGCCATTAGGTGAGCTGCCGTAAGCACTCAGACGAGGGCTGCCCCATCGCGGTTCCGTCAGAAGGGCATCCCGCCACCGTAGACAACGGCCGGGCCGGCCGGGCGTTGTGCCGGCAAATACCTAGCAGTACTATGCATCGTACTTCTAGGTAGATGGGGTGAGCTTGGTGAAGGTCGCCAAGGATCTGGTGGCCGCCTCGGCGACGCCGATGGTGCTCGGCATCCTGGCCGAGGGCGAGAGCTACGGGTACGCCATCCTCCGGCGGATCAACGAGCTGTCCGGCGGCGAGCTGGACTGGACCGAGGGGCTGCTGTACCCGTTGTTGCACCGGCTTGAGCGCCTCGGCTATGCGGAGTCGAGCTGGCAGTCGGTCACCGGCGAGCGAAAGCGCAAGTACTACCGCATCACC
>Ga0307509_10008114_pt1 | contig 13476 bp, 18 predicted proteins | sample 10_EM_MG_FD_202245 | JGI IMG/M metagenome (GOLD analysis project Ga0307509, IMG submission 202245) | Populus trichocarpa ectomycorrhiza microbial communities from riparian zone in the Pacific Northwest, United States - 10_EM | ecosystem: Host-associated > Plants > Roots > Unclassified | place...
CGCTGGGGATATAAGGCGCATGGCATTTTCGAAAGCCCAGACACTCTGGTCAAGTGCGCGGGCTACGCCAGATTTACGAAACTGATCTAAGGATGTGTGGCCATAAGCGTGGAACATAGCAGGTTTCGCTGGGTTATCGTCGTCAACCATTCGGATCATTGATAAGAGGAATAGTGGATTATTTGGTCCTGTACAGAAACTCGTTTTCAATAGGGCTCTTCACAGGGTAGAAAGTGCACATACCAAGGGCTTGTGGCGGAGGTTGCTGCATTACAGCATTGTCGGGTAGCTGTGTGCGGACTCCCCCAAACGAGAGTGTCAATGTTGGTAGACCCAGGTTAGCGATCAGATGAAACCCTGAAAAAATGAAGTTAAGAGTATATCTTTGCGAGCGGCATTGTCAAGAATATTAGGAAGACTGACGAGTATCTGTCGTCCCTTCTACAAGACTTCCGATTTCCAGCCTAGTCAACTGCACGCAACCAATGACTCCAACACTTTCTGATCCAGCTGTAAATATGAATTCACTCATGTTAACTGGTCTGATAATGGTTTGATTAGGGTCGATAGCGAGCTATGACCAAGAAATATGGTTACAACTGGAGGAAGCCATTGAATGTCCATTTGGTTGGAGATATCTGATCTAGGGGTACCGTTGGTCCCTGGACAGTCGGACTCGAAAGTGCTAATGACATTCCATTTAGCGCTTGATGCTCAGAATCATCGAGTTGGCAATGAAGTTCAGGATCTAAGTTCCTCAGGGTGAGCGGTGGTATTCAATGAAGTGCCGTGCTTCATACTTTGAACAAATAATTGGTTGGCCCCGAGTCTCGGTTCCTGCAGGGATGAATCAGAATAAGTAGTGGTTTCCATGTAATAGGTATTTGATTTGGAAGTTAAAGAGGCGAAGGGAGTTATTTAAAGCCGATATTGGGAGGTTGCAAGCTAAGGGAGTTGTGTGTGCCTGGCATGTTCAAGTTGAACTGCCCTCTGTTTGTTTTCCACGCTCTAGCCTAATTTATATAAGCGTTCAAGTCACGGTTATTCTAATTTCGAGTACAGCTGTCAGCACTGCACGCTGATTTTTCAGAGGCCCATTTTTCATAACTCTGCACTCTAGGACCTACGTAATCGTGATTGGGGTAGTACACCCAATACCCGCCTAGTCCCGCCTCGCAAGGCAGGCTGTATTGCGTGCGAGTCTGAGCAACCGTGACGCTGCTTCTGCGGCTCCGTCTATTTTTGTTACCTCGACTTGCACGACTGCCCAGGCTGTTCTTCCGCAACAACAACTGGTGCACTTCAGCGCAGAGACTACTGTTGTGATCACATCCATTTTGGCTGCATTCGATCACTCCAGGGTTTGCGCCTCGTATTCAACCTGTGTCCCACTCCTCATGCGCAGTTAATCCTATCCGTCCCAGAGTCTGCACCTCAGCGCGTGTGTACAGTGCATGTGTCGTAATCTCCACCTGGGGCGGCCCTGAGTATTCATTCCCATGTTGTCTAACTCGCTGTGCTAATAACTTTAAAGGGGCATTTTCATCTCGAACTACAAATGACCCGCCCGCCACCATTCGGTTCTACATAAAATCCATCAAGAACGTCCTCCATGTCGAGACATTTCTTACTGCCGTGTTATCGCAGTATTCTGACACTTTTGACCTGTCAGGTACTCAGGCGTCTCGGAGTTGCCATGTCATTGATGCGCGCTTTATTGCACCGATCGACAGCTTGACCTCTTGGGTACTCGCCAGGATTATAAGGGGGAATGTCTTATCTATGACTGCCCTTGGGTGAGTGGACGTTCCACGTCTGGTGACTGACCTATCTCGGGCTCAGTCTACTATCAATAATCGAAGCTCTGGTTCCGTTCTCGTCGCTCTTTGGGCTTAAGTGCTTACCGAGAATTACTTCCATGTGCCTTGATTTTATAGCTCTCTTCTGATTCCGACGTATTTCGTCTCTCTGCTTATGAATATCCCCACTGCCGACGACACGTGGTAAGCTGTTCTCCCACTGTCAACTCACGGCATGTACGCTGGAAGCCCGACTTATGGGAATGACATTGGATTCTGGGTTCGCATGTACAGTATGGTTCGTCAACCTTACTCTCAGACCAGTCCACAGGGACCCTCCGTTGTGAGAGGAACCCAGCATGAGCGAGGATTCCGACCTAAATTTGTACATCCCCGGGGAGGCGATTTTTGTCAAAATGTCGTAATGGCGTCCGCGCCCTGCCCGATGCTGACCGCAAGAATTCATTGTGGAATTGGAAGTTATCCGTGGTTCAGAATACAAAAGCATGTAGATTTTTCCAAACCATCTAATAATTGTTCCCATCTCAGATAATTCTACCCTGCTTCGCAAGTCCTGTGTTCTTTTGAACACTTGAACCAGGATGGAGGTCACCGGGATTGCCAAATTAATGGTTTACAACATAAAAATTGCCTTCGTGGCTGCGAGGCAGCATGGTTACAAAACCAAGCGAAAATCGTGTTTGCATATATAAGGCAGTTCTAAATTGTCATTGGATTTGATCCCGGTGTTAGGTCCATAAACGTATTTGACAATTTCGTTGTGCAAACGGGAATCCATCACATTAGTCAGATAATGATTTGATACCGGTCGGACCGGTGACCTTTTATCTTCGCACTTCCGCAAGGAGTTCCTCAAGGCAAGAATGTCCCCCTCAAACCTCCAGGGCCTCAATATCGTTCCCTCTCAACACTCGGGGGACTCCCATGACCTTATTCTAAGCCAGGTTTACCCCGATCTCACTGCGCAGCTCGACCTCTGGACAAACCTGGCTTTCGATTCCGACGAACCACTTGCCCCGAGACATGAGGAACATAAGAATGAAGCTAAATCTATCGCGGAGGAGGAGGAGGGGGAGGAAGCCCAATCTCCCATCAATGAGGAGAAAGCAGTCCACGATGGCCATGTGAACGTCGTTACTCCACCCAATGTCCCAGAAACCCCAGGCCCAAACCACCCCTTTGCAGCCCAGTCTGCCGATTTATTCGGTGTCGACTCGTTCCTGAACAGCTTGGGTATCGATGGGCTTGCGGCTCACATAAATCAGCTTCATTCACAGTCTACCACAATTACACCATCCCTCGCTCAGCTCCTAGCGTCGCGCCCACCTTACATCTCAGCATTTGGTGCGGGTTTACCTCAGTATATTTCTGATGCAGCTGCACCACTCTCATTTACTCCGTCCGAGGGACCCCATGCGCCGCTGGCCAAGCGCGCCCGCACCCATAAGTCATCGGTGACCAGCACCGAATCTCCCGAATCCCGTGATGAAAGCCTTCCACCGAATTCCAATCTATCCCCAGTCGAAGATAAGCGTCGCAGAAACACTGCTGCAAGCGCCCGCTTCCGGCTCAAGAAAAAGGAACGAGAGGCTGCTCTTGAGGGCAAGGCGAAAGAGCTCGAAACTAAGGTGAAGGAGTTGGAGAGGGAGTGTGAAGATCTGCGAAGAGAAAATGGATGGCTCAAGGGTCTCGTCGTTGGCGCTACTGGTGCAGCTCAAGTAGCTACTAGCGCAGGCCCTATCGCATCCTCGTCCCCTCCCTTAACAACAATGACAACTTGATCGAACCTAAAAAGAGGAGACTCAACGGCATAGAGAATGGTACACAGGTCAATAAATGCTTTCTTTAAAATATTTGTATCTCTTCATCTTCTCCTTCCTGTCCCCTTTTCGCAAGGCCTGTGACTAGCATTTTCCGCCTTATATGTTCCTTATGATCACTATCTTGTGGATTGCAGATGGAAAGTCCTTATATATCTCTTTCTGGACTAAGGAATACCTTCTTCCATTGCAACACCGTAACGCTCATATATTTCCCCTTTGTCGTTTGGGGGGCCCGCGGGCGGCCAAGCTGATGGCGGAACCTGTTATTTAAAGACACCTCCCAAGATTTCCTTCCTCTGTCTGTTTCTCCGATTTTCACCTGGAAGAGAAGTTGTTCTGTCGTCATAGGCGCGATGGATCATAGGCACTTTTAACTGAGCGGCAATCGGTAGGTGAGGTCATGTTTGCCCTCCCCACTTCTAGACTTCTCTTGTTGCCATATGAACACCAATTCCTTGAACTCGTTGCGTTATTTCAATCTCTGCATCGGGTCAAATGGGCGGGGAAATCGGGACTTGCCGCGCGCTTAACGCTAGCGGTCCATGAACGACTCAATCCGCTCTCAATCCGGCAACTCCCGCTTCACAGTAAAATCTTCTTGAGCTGTGTATTGTGTTGGAAAGAACGCCGACGGCCGTGCAGAACCCCATCAAAGCACGGCGGCAAACACCGAGGCATGTCCACCCAGGATGCTCGACCCACCGACATAAGTATTAAGTTCCGATCGATTAAAGATGGACCGATTCAAGCTGCTTATATACGCCACAAGGAACTAACGTTTTAATGTCATGAAATTTATAATAATCCTGGAAAACCAGGCAATTTAACTGAAAGCCCCCTTTCAAGTAATTATCGAGCCTCTGAAATCAAAGAGGGCACTAGAAATTCTCAGAGAAGATATATGGTACAGAGCATTATTTAAAAGCATTACAAATCTATTTTTCTTCTTCGCGAGAACATTTTAATATAGGGCCCGGCGGGGATGCGCGGCTGACGGAAGGTGGTGTTATTGTTAATTATCTCGTGCCGAACCTTCGGAGCCATGCTAGGGTGAGCTTAGGTCAGCTTCGGTCATTGCCGTGCAGAAAGGCATTCTTTCCAAATCCCAGATTCTTTGCTTTGCAAATCTTGAAAACGCGCGTCAATATTTCCGTCTCCTTCAACTCCAGCCTCCCGATATAAATGTTTCCGCATATCGCAACGCGTCATTGTCCGAGTTTTGAATAAACGGCACGTACATATACCATCCTGCCACTCTATTGTCTATTTCTCCATTCTTCTCAGTCATCTCTCTCTCCTCTTATACCCCCACTCTACAGTTCTACATCGGCCATGCTCGATTCTCGCGCCCATCGGTTTTAATTCAACCTCTAGCTTCGTCTCATTGGTGACTTTTACTGTGCAGGCGTTGGAGCTTGCCCATCGTAGAGCACACGATCATCGCAGGACCCCCATCCCTCCCTCCCGATGCTTGGCACTTGGTGGTTCTGGACGGCACGGCACTCCTTATCCCACAGTTTCTCCCTTCGTAACTTCCATTCTCTGCATATTATGTGTCCTCCCACCCAAATCATATAAATTTGCTCCAGTGCCTTATCGACATTCAAAGTCTCCACTGAACGAGATTAAAATTCTCTGCCTTCCAATGCGTTCTCAGACTTCATCCTCCTCAGAGTCCTCCAGGTCGGGATCTCCAGATACCCGAGCTACAACTCCATCTTCCACCTTAGAGAAATCCTATCTCCCTCACAATTACGTTTACCTCGCCAGCACAGTTCTTTCTCTCCCTACTCTCTCCGCCCTTTTCGAAATGCACGCCTCGTCCGGCCGAATGGGTCTCATTGTCGACAACAGACCTAGTCCTACCTTCTCCACTCAGGATGACTGGGTGAAGCAACCCCTTCCTTCCCACTCCGTCCTCGAATACTACACTTCATCCACTTACCTGGCACCCACGTTATTCGTATGTCAGCTGGGACCAATAATATTAGCAACAACTCAGTTCTTATTTTACAAGGCCAACTGTCCCATCTCTACTGACCCTATTCAAGCCAATCACCACCACATTTTCTCCCTCGCCGGCCTACGTGCGATTTTTTCGGCTTCTGTGGCTGAGTCTTGCACTCTCCACGTCCTGGAAAAGCCATCTTTCGCGTATCTGCCTCTTTCACACACCATATCCCGTAGCCTTGCCCCCTCCCCGGAAGGGACGTGTGGCAACATCCCGACCCCTGAGGAATGGAGAACGTTGTGGGCATCATGGGATTTCATCACTCTTCAGATGATCCCTCGCGAAATGTTGCACCAGAAGCCTATCGACTTGCGCCACAAGTGCCTCTTTTATATTGGTCATATTCCAACGTATGTTGTGCATATGAAATGCTATAACCTCGATGAGATTGAATTGATCTTTTTTTCCTTATTTAAGGTTTCTGGATATGCTCATTTCGAAATCGATTGGTGGCGAGCCCACAGAACCCAAGTACTTGATATTTTTGAAAGAGGCATCGATCCTCATGTCGACGATCCCGATCACTGTCATGTACGGAATGTCATCTCATTCAATTCTGTTACCTCTAAAGACTCACATTGTTTCCAGAACCACTCAGAGGTACCAGAGAAAGACGACGACTGGCCAGCTATTGAAACCATCAACCTTTTCCGGGATAAGGTCCGCACAAGGTTGATGTGTCTGTACGACGACATTGCCACTGGCAAGCGTGTCTTGACAAGAAACATCGCTCGGACCTTGGTCATGACTTATGAACATGAAGGTTTTCACGTCGAGGTAAATCTGCTTTTATCTTCAATTTTTTTAGTTATTTATGCCCTTAGTTTAGACCCTTCTGTACATGTTGATTCAGCGAGTAGGATCTGGCATCTTACCCCCGCCAGGCTTTGCAGTTCCTCCCTGGGAAGACCTTTCCAGACAATGGGATTCGTTCCCAGCCCCTTCGACGTCAGGCGCCCTTGTTGGCCCCGCAACTGTTATACTTGGCCACCAGGACTCGGAAGGCGATGACAAGTCCCCCGAATATACCGAAGACGTTGTCGGCCACACCTTTGGATGGGACAACGAAAGTCCTCCCCGCGCCATACAAGTTGCTCAATTCAACGCTGAATGGCGCCTTGTGACGAACGGGGAATTCGAGATATTCTGGAGGGGACCAGGGAAGGGCCTTGTTGAAATGCCAAAAAGCTGGGCCGAAGATGATCATGGAGTCAAGGTTCGTGCTTGCTACCGTTATTTCTTTCTTTTCGTTCTTTTCCTGAACCCACTTCATGGCTCTAGGTCCGCACCATGTTCGGCTTCGTTCCCATAGATGTCGCACAACACTGGCCTGTGCTCACCTCATATGATGATCTTGAGTGCTATGCACAATATAAAGGTGGTCGTCTCCCCACTGAACCAGAATTACGATTGTTCTTGGATCTCTACGATGTCGGTCATGAAGGGGGCGCCAACGTTGGGTTCAGGCACTGGCATCCCATACCGTGAGGTCATATTTAGGTTCTCATATTTATATCTGTCTGATCATTTTTGGCTTTATAGAGGCACGATGGGAGTGGAAGCTTATCACGGCAAAGGTTCCAACGGTGGGGTTTGGGAATGGACCTCGACTACCTTTGACAACCATGAGGGCCTCGTCCCCACCCAGTTTTTCACGGGGTATTCAACGGATTTCTTTGATACTAAGCACCAAGTTGTTGTAAGCCTTTTGTTCACTTTGGATTCATCTTCCTATATTAGAGACTTCCTTCCTTATAGCTCGGTGCGTCTTATGCAACCATTCCTCATCTTGCTGGTCGTCGCACAGTCCGCAACTTCTATCAGCACAATTACCCTTATCCCTGGATTGGAGCTAGAATTGTGTATGATATTTGAGGATTTATCAGAACCAACTATACAGAGTTGGAACATTCTAAAATTATGTACCGCCTTGTCCACAAAACAAGAGACTGAAAACCTTCCATGAATTGTCCAGCAAGAAGTACCACCATCAGGCAAACTAGTGACTAGACATTCAGTTTGATAACTTGCGTTACAACCTCAGGCAGTGCGCGAGTGAAATTTACCAGGTCACTGTCGTGAATTTTCTTTGACCTAAGTCTTTTTAAGCGCCCGAATTCGAGCTTGGCATTAATTTCTCCAAACTTATAATTTATAAATCATGTGCTGGAAGTTCAGATCAGTCTAACAGTTAACTTTTGGGAACACTTTCCACGTTAATATTAATGGCGTGGAACCCATCCAGATACAGGAGCGCCTGTTGTCCAAAGGGGATCCGATAACGTGGGCTGTTGCAGAACTTTCTGAGTTAAATTCACTATGATCCTTTTTTTTTGTTTCCGTAGTCGTGTTTTGTCAATATTTGACCTACTTAGATCAGCGAAACCAATATCAATCTTACCACTTGGATAATTTGGATTTGTCCTAAGATATTGATATTCAGGAACTTTTGCGGGTCGCTTTCAAACTTGTGTCTTGGGCGCATTCACACCTCTGACCTGACGGCAAGCATTTCATACTTTGAAGAACTAAGCGGTTGGCTTCTGATTCAAGCTGAAAGGAATTGGAATCAGTGGTTTTTCACATAGACCGAACTTTCAAGTTTGAACTCAAGGCTGATGCCTAACCCCGGCTTTCGGGCCGGCTGTTTGTTTTCCGAAGTTGAACCAAAACAAAATTTCGTTCTTCGATTTTGTCGCTCAGTCCTTGGTGGATGACTCCTATGCATCCATGAAGTGGCTCTGTTATTCGAATACATCATGCTCGGCTTTTTCAGAGCCACACCACTCATATTTATGCGGTGTCACGCACGGCGGGACATCTCGTATTATGCCAACCCGCCAGGATCTGAAGACCTCATGGTTCCCACCTTGAAGAAATGGTTGTACGGGTATAGAATTCGTGAGTGCCCTTTTCAGATTGCCAATCTTCGCAACACCTTATTCTGTGCGTCAGAATCTAGGATCCGTCGACTTGACTTCGACGTTGAGGCCTTGAAAAGGGTCGCCACGAGAGTGACTGGCGTCACCTGTACGGACATTAAAACAACTCACGAAGGTCATTGAAATTGATATCTTTACTGGTCTATGTTTCTGAAAGAAATTCAGGATCGTACAACCGCATTTTCACGCTTAAATTCGAAGGTGGTCGTGACGATCTCATTGCCCGCATCCCTTTCTGTAGTGCCGGACCTCGGGGCCTTCTCACCAAAAGTGAGGTGGCCACGATGGATTTCGTCAGAATGAAGTTTGGTGTTCCCATTCCTAAGGTCGTGGCCTGGGATCCATCGCCATACAATCCCGTTGGCTGCGAGTATATCATCACCGAAAAATGTCCCGGCACCTCACTCGCGGAGAAGCTCCCCGACACCTCTATCGCTAGTCTATATGTCAATAGCGTGGCCCAGTGGATGGGAGGTATGGCCAACGTCCGGTTCTCCCAGTTCGGCAGTATCTACTACAAGGAGGACGTGGATGAGTCCCTTCAAGCGAGGCCCCTCTATGCTTCTGGAGAGGAAGAAGACGAATGTTCGGAGAGATTTCGTGTTGGTCCCAGCGTTGAGCGCGCCTTTTATCGTCGCGAGCGAGCTAATATGGAGTTTAATCGAGGCCCTTGTACGTTTCATCCCTATACGCGTTCAACATGCACTGATGAAATACACTGGCAGGGCCTGATGCGCACTCTTATCTAAAAGCTTTTGCAGAGTGCGAGATACAGTGGATGAAAGTACATTCAAAGGATATAAAGACCCAACGGCATCTTGGTCCTCGATATGACGTGGACAGGCATATATCTACACTCAAGAACTGGGTATCAATAATCCCAGCACTCCTTCCCTCTTCGGACGAATTGTCGCAGCCAGCGCTCTCACACCCTACCTTTTTCTCTGCAAACATCTTTATCGACGATTCAAATCTCTGGGACGCGTCAGGCATAATTGGATGGCAAGGTGCAACAATCCGACCACTTTTTTTCACCGGTGTGCCAGAATTTGTCGTGTTTGATTCCAGCGCCTTTAAATACACCAAGACACCTTTCCTCCCGGATAACTTCGATGAACTCACGCCTAACGAACAAGCCGAAGCTCTGGAGGAGCAAGCCCAATTGAATTTCCGCCGTCGTTACCTAATCATGGTGCACAGTCTGTCACCCAAACTTTACGAAGGGCTACGACATGAGGACTCCGCACAAGTTATTAAGAAACTATCATACTCAGCCTCCCATGTCTGGTCGATGGGTCTATCTTTTTTCGAAAACCAACTGATGGAATTGATAGACCAATACGGGACATCTATTCCCAAACATCCCAACTATTCGGAGCTTTCAGTCGCTTTCTCGCCGGAGGATAGGAAGAGAATGCTGAAGAACTTGCAGGATACGCATACGGAGCAGAAGCTCCTGCGCGAGATCAAGAAAGTTTTGAAAGGCAAGGGCATCGAGATGGGCCTTGATGGAAGTGTCAGAGCCGAGAATTATTCCGTGGCGCTCGAAGAGTCAAAGCTCATCTACAAGACTATACAGGGGAGATTGGGGCAAAGGGACAGGAACGTGTTTAGAACTCTCTGGCCACTCCGGAATAGCAAATTTGCCGATAACCAGGAGTCGTGCATAGCCAAGTAATCAATTACATATATAATTAAATAATTGAGTCTCCTCTTATTGATCGTCGTTGAATTGAAAATACCATGTATATTATTTGGGTGTAAGTTAGTCAAGGAAGTATGCAAGATGATGCGAAGCAGATGTCTAAGTGCGAATGCGAATGGAATAATGCAATGTGAGGATATGAAGTCCAGGCAAAGAGGTAAAGAATCGTAAAGAATCGCAAGTAACACGCATGATGAGAATTAGATGTCATGAAAGAAATTCGTGCTGTCAAAATGGGTGGTGGAAAGAAATCCTTCCGCACACCGGATACATGAGATAGAGAGCTTCAAACAAATGCTCTGTTGCTGGAAGTTTGGAATGGAAATTGCATGGATCTTGTTGAACGAAAGATGATGAAATTCAGCTTTGGGAGAGAATATAGGGTGAGATTGTAGGAGCGAGAACGATGAGGATAAGGAACTTACAAATTGATTCCATCATGATAGATACACGAAAACAACTTCGTGTTGGCCAAGATGGTCCGTTGAAACAAAGAGGATATCCCCGGAGGTGTAGTAAATGTGCTTGGAGCGACAAAGGATTCGCGTTTTGTCGTTCGCGATTTGGATTGTAATCATTTTCCCAGCTTCGAGCGAAGTAGAAAGTGCTTGGAGCAGAATTTTTGGCCTTATCATGAATTCGACACCGAAGGCTGCAGTTTCTAGAACCATAGGGTGCAATTGCACTTGGGCCAAGGTTTCATTGCCTATACTGATTGAGAAACGTGACTAAATCTATTGTCGAAATAGAACTCACAGTCTCGAGGTTCACTTGACTGTCGTCCCGGCACAGTTATTCGCCAGGTCATCATCCCCGACCGCGAAAGTGAGTAAGAGAACGTAGCATATCGAGACCTAGAGCGATTATCCGAAGTGGCAAAGTACTCTTTGAACTCGTAAGGTGCATGTGAGAGTCGGATCTCGTCAGAATTTTGGGCCCTGACGTGAAAGGGAAAGCCAACAGGCATATTCCGGAGTCTGTTCTCGTTCAAGAGCTGGCGCAGCGAAGTTCTCACTTTTGTGAGGTCATCTTCGTAGGTGCGCTCATAGATCACGGTCCCCACCAGAGGCTTTGGTGGGGCACCATATGCACGCGTATAGACCTGGGCACGATCAGGCGCAGGACAGTATGGCCGAGGCGAGACGTAGGATCCATAAATTATTTGGGGGATAGTAGATGTTGCGTAACAGGCCATGGCGTAGGTCGTGATAAAGTCAGCGAATCAACGCCAGAGAAGAACCAGCAGTGTCCAGCAAAGCTGCAAGGTATATGCAAACCAAAATCGTGAAACGAGCAAAGAAGACGTGTGAGGAAGGAGAATAATTTATTCATCTGGTTATAAGGACATTGACGCGCACCAGAGCTACCCACTTCGCAACCATCCAGACAAAAGCATGACTGAAGAGGACAAGAAAAACAAGGGAAATCGTTGTCTACACCAATTTGACTGAACAACGTTGACAAGCTGTGGAACAACAATAAACGAACAAGGGCGTGGTTGGATGCTAACTCATCAAGATGCTGTTGGTAGATTGCCTTGACTATGACAATAATGTTGAAAAGCCTCTTCAATTGGTGGCGTGACATAAGTCAGGCACGTGAGGGTTATTGTCATGAGAAGAGGTCACAACAAAGGTTACTCTCACCCATTTACGGATAATCAAGCGTGAGCAGTCTAACCAGATATATTATAAATACCCCTCAAAAAATTCGCGCTTCAGAAGCACTTGGAGAGAAGGGAATCTTGTCAGGAGTAGGTATTTACCTTGTATTTACTATTTGCCATATCGGCGCTTCATGACGACGCGTGAGATTTGGTTGCGGGGCTTTGCCTATCCGAGATTGAAAAATCATCGTGTTTGAAGACTAAGTAATACACCTTTTGTTAGAAAGAGTTTCAAGGTTTCGTTTTTATTGGCGTTGATGATATTTTCAGGCGCTAGTGGTGCGTCTAAGGCTAGATAAGAATTGAGAATAGAACAAGCTTTCCTGGGCACCGAGGCGCTAATTTCCAAGGCGACCTCGCCAGTACGTTCCACTAGGCCATTCATACTCTGCAATACTAGATTTGTGCATTTCGATGCTAGGTATGAGAAATGTCAGACATTGCTACCGAAATAATGTGGGATATAAGACTGGGACGCACCTGTACCCTTCTTCGGGATTCGTCGGGACATTGTATCTTCCCCGAGAGTTGATAGAACAAGGTGTCACAAAGTGCTCGTGCAAGTGATCAACAAACTCGAGGACGTTACGCTCCATCGTCCCAGATATAGCGATGTAGTCGATCAAGCTTTGGAGGTGAATATTTGAATATTGGCTCTTCTCTAGCACATGAAAACCGCACCTCAGATGAATCACATATTCACATAATCCGACTCCTCCTGCGTGTGGACACACAGGGACACCAAACCTGGAAACCGGTAAAAAAAAAGTGGAGAAAATAGGAAGGATAGACTTGCTTCGCAGCCATGAGCAAGACGCTAATCACCTCGCTTACTCCAGCAAGCCTACAAGAGTCAATTTGTACGACATCGATGGCTTCTGCTTGTAGAAGCTGCTTGAAAATCATACGATTATGGGCATGTTCGCCTGTTGCAACTCCGATCCCATGGGGCTTCAAAGCTTTCCGAATAGCGGCATGCCCAAGAATGTCATCCGGCGCAGTAGGCTCTTCAATGAACCTATAGACAAGATAAAGTCAGACCAGGAAACGGAAGATACAGTTTGCTGACCATGGCTTGATCTCCTCCAACCCTTTCACATAGTCAATCGCCTGCTGAACATCCCACACCTGGTTCGCGTCAATCATCAGAACAGCACCAGTCGGCCCGGCATTCTTTCCTCTCAGCTCTTCGCTATCGGGGTCACGTGGGGACACTCCAGGTGGCAGGTATTGCGAGTCGTCGATGATGGAGCGGATGAGTTTGCCGCGCCGGATGTCATCAGCCAGGTCGGCTCCTACTTTCATTTTGAAGTGGTTGAACCCTCCAGCGATGGCTTCTTTCGTGAGGCGGGCCACTTTCTCATCGGAATAGCCTGTTATCACGTTAAAAAGTGAGGTGTCAAGAAGACCAAAGCTCACCCAACCACCCCGCAGATGTTACATACGCCGGATATCCGAGTTCGCGAACTTTCTCCTCTCTTTCCTTCTTCCCTGCTGCTTTTTCTTTGA
>Ga0307509_10008115_pt1 | contig 13476 bp, 7 predicted proteins | sample 10_EM_MG_FD_202245 | JGI IMG/M metagenome (GOLD analysis project Ga0307509, IMG submission 202245) | Populus trichocarpa ectomycorrhiza microbial communities from riparian zone in the Pacific Northwest, United States - 10_EM | ecosystem: Host-associated > Plants > Roots > Unclassified | place...
GAAGTGCTGGCGGCGGGTGGCGAGCTGGTCCACATGACGAAGGCGGTCGGGCCGGCGTAGGCGCGCAACCCTCGAGGGCGACCGGTGTCTCGATCGCGCGATGCGCGACAGGTCGGGATTGCTCGTTGTGATGGCGTTCGGTTGTCAGCAGGCCGCGCCTCCGGCGATCGCGGCTCCCGCCCCCGTCGCGACGACGCGCGATGCCGGGACCCCCGACGCCACGCAAGTCGTCACCGCCCCGCCCGACGCCGCACCCGACCCGTCTCCGTCGGCAGAGCTCGATCTCCGTGCGTGGCTCGCGGCGCGCGGCGTGACGGAGCCGGGTGAGGAGATCTACGGCTGCACGGAGCTTGTCGTCGGGACAGCGCGAGAGCCTGCGGTGCTCTGCACGCTGATCGAAGAGGTCTCGCGGCCGATTCGCGACGCCGACATGCCGGCCTTTCGCGTCGTCACCCACGATGTGATCCGGGTCGTGCGCGGCCGCAAGCTCGTCACGGTCCTCGACGCGGTGATCCGGTTCCAGCCGCTCGACGGCCCGCCGCCGCGGCCGGACGCGCCGCCGATCGTCGATCCGATCGCGGTCGCGCATGACGGGCGGTCCGTCACGGTCGGCAGCCCCGATGACGCCGCGGGGTGCAAGCTGGTCGCGACGCGAGCGACGCGAGCGCTTGCCGGGCTCGGCGCGGATGACCGGGTCGGGCGCGCGTGGATCGTGCTCGATCGCGATCTCGAGACAAGCGTCTGCGCGGCGCGCGGGCGCTACGTCTGGCGCGGCGGCCGGTTCGTGCGCTAACGCGGTACTCGGTTGACGTGATCGTGACGTCCGTGATCGTGGAGCCCGCCGCACGAGCGCAGCCGCGGCGGGCCACGCCGAGCACCGGACCGAGCACAGCGTTAGCCGGCAGGCGGCGATGTCCGACGCAGATGCTACGTTCGATCTCGGTGCCCGCCGCGGTGGAACATAGCTCGCCCTCGTCGCCGCCCCCGGTGAGCGCGGGGGTGCGCGCGAGCGAAACGGTCGAGGTCCTCGTGACGCTTGCAGTCGGCGGCGGCCCGTATCATTACCGGGTCCCGCCCCGGCTCGCCGCGCGCGCGAAGGTCGGCGCGCGGGTCATGGTCCGGTTCGGCAACAAGCCGATCGTCGGCGTGATCGTGCGCGCGGGGACCCAGCCACCCCCGGATCTCAAGAAGCTGATCGACCTCACCGACGTGCTCGACGAGGTGCCGGCCTTGCCGATCGAGCTCGTCGACCTCTGTCTGTGGATCGCCAACTACTACGAGGCGGCACCGGGCGAGGTGATCAAGGCGGCGCTCCCGGCGGGCAGCACGGTCAAGGCGCGGCGCGTCCTCGCGCTGACCGAGGCGGGTCGCGCTGCACTCGCGGGGGCGCTCCCACCGAAGCAGAGCGCGCTCCTCGGCCAGCTCGAGGGCGGCCCGATCGGATCGCGCGAGCTCGCGGCCTCGGTGAAGAAGGCGTTCGCGGCCCTGATCGAGCAGGGGCTCGTCGCCGATCTCGACGAACGCGAGGCGGCGCGGGCGCGGCTCAAGCGCGAGCGCGTCGTCGAGCTCGTCGTCCAGCACGAGGACGCCCGCAAGGCGGCGGCGCGCGCACCGAAGCGGCTCGCCGTGATCGACGCGATCGCGAGTGGGCCGCGCGCGGTCCACGAGCTCGGCATCGACAACGCGAGCGCCGCGATCCGCGAGCTCGAGAAGGCGGGGCTCGTCCGCACGAGCGAGCGCGAGGCCGCGCTCGACGCCGCGCCGGTCGGAGATGCGCTCAAGCCGACGACGATCCCGATCCCGACCGCCGAGCAGGCCCATGCAGTTGCCGCGATCACCAACGCGCTGCGCGCGACGATCACCAGCCGCGATCAGATCATCTCCGACCCCACGGTGACCGCGCTCGCGGCGACGCGGCCCACGTGGGACGCGAACGGAGCGCTCGCCGGTCCCGAGGGGACGAATGGTTCGTCGCCGAGCAACGCCGAGCCCGCGGCGACGACCGTCGATCCGGCCAGGCCGCCCGGGCCGGCCGCGTTCGTCCCGTTCCTCCTTCACGGCGTGACCGGCAGCGGCAAGACCGAGGTCTACCTGCGCGTGATCGCCGACGCCCTCGCGCTCGGTAAGACCGCGCTCGTGCTGGTGCCCGAGATCTCGCTGACGCCGCAGCTGGCGGCGCGGTTTCGCGCCCGGTTCGGCGATCAGGTCGCGATCCTGCACTCGGGTTTGTCGGAGCAGGCGCGCCTCGGCGAGTGGTCGCGGCTGCGGCGCGGCCAGGCGCGGATCGCGGTGGGCGCGCGGTCGGCGGTGTTCGCGCCGCTCGAGCACGTCGGCGTGATCGTCGTCGACGAGGAGCATGACAGCTCGTTCAAGCAAGAAGAGGGCGTGCGCTATCACGCGCGCGACGTCGCGCTGGTCCGGGCGCAGCGCGCGGGCGCGGTGTGCGTGCTCGGCTCCGCGACGCCGAGCCTCGAGAGCTACGCGCACGCCGAGCGCGGCCAGTACCACCTGCTCGTGCTGACCCAGCGCCCGACGTCGCAGCCGATGCCGACCGTCGAGATCGTCGACCTCCGCACCCACGTGCCCGACGGAGAGGCGATGCTCTCGGCGCCGCTGCGCCAGGCGATCGGCGAGACGCTCGCGAACGGCGACCAGGCGATCCTGTTCCTCAACCGGCGCGGGTTCTCGACGTTCGTGATGTGCCGCGCGTGCGGGCACTCGTTCCGGTGCAGCAATTGCTCCGTGTCGTACACGTACCATCGCTCGACCGATCGGTTGACGTGTCACTACTGCGCGAAGGTCGAGCGCGTGCCCGAGCAATGCCCGGAGTGCAAGGCGCACGACACGATCGTGCGGAAGGGGCTCGGCACCGAGAAGATCGCGGAGTCGGTCGCGCTCGAGTTTCCGCAGGCGCGGGTCGCGCGGCTCGATCGCGACGTCGCGAGCGGCGCGAAGGCCGAGGCGATCCTGTCGCGGGTCGCGCGGCGCGAGGTCGATATCCTCGTCGGCACCCAGATGGTGACGAAGGGCCACGACTTTCCGGGGGTCACACTCGTCGGCGTGCTGTGCGCCGACACCGGGCTCGACCTGCCCGACTTCCGCGCGTCGGAGCGGACGTTCCAGCTACTCGCGCAGGTCGCCGGGCGCGCGGGCCGCGGCGAGCGGGCGGGGCGGGTGATCGTCCAGACCTACCGGCCGGGCGCGTCGGCCGTGGTCGCGGCGGCCGCGCACGACTACGGGATGTTCTATCGCGCCGAGTCGGCCGCGCGTGCTGACCTCCACTACCCGCCGCACGGTCGGTTGATCGTCGTGCGCGTCGATGGTGCCGACGAGCACGCGGTCGCCGGCGTCGCGCGCAAGCTCGCGCAGGTCGCGACGGCGGTCGGCCAGCACGCCGACATCGCCGGCACCGTCGAGGTCCTCGGGCCGGTCCCGGCGCCGCTCGAGCGCCTGCGCAACCGGACGCGCTGGCAGGTCTGGCTGCGCGGCACCGATCGCAACGCACTCCGCCGGGTCGCGCGGACGGTCGGCGCGACGGAGGTCAGCTCGAAGGTCCGCGTCCAGCTCGATGTCGATCCGATGTCGGCGCTCTGAGCGTCGCCGATCGGTGGTACCACCGCGACGTGAAAGCTCTTCTGCTCGCTCTCGTCGTCGCGTGTGGCAGCTCGCCGACCCCGGTCGCGGGACCACCGCCGTCGTCGTATCAGCCACAGGTGCCGGCGGCGCCACCGCAGGGCCCGACGACGACCCCGGTCGCCTCCCCTGATCCGGGCCTCGCCCGGGTCCCCGCCGCGGCGATCGCCGACGCGAAGGCGAAGCTGATCGCGAAGGTCGGTGACGGCCAGCGGGCAGCGATCGAGCGCGGCGTCGATCAGGTCGCGGCGTTGTGGCGCGTCAGCGACGGTGACCTCGCGGCGTTCTGCGTCGAGCAGTTCGCGGCCGAGCCGAAACCGCGCGATGCGCTGTTCGCCCGGCTCGAGGCGATGGACGAGCAGGTTCGCGGTCACGATCTGGAGATCGAGCGCGCCGCGAGGTGGGGCAGCGAGGTCGAGTCCGGCCCGATGCTCCCGATCGACGGCCTGCTCGCGACCTACTCGCCGGCGACCCACGTGGCCGACGATCTGTTCGCAGCGAAGGTCGCGTTCGCGGTGCTCCTCAACTTCCCGCTGACCACGCTCGCCGAGCGGACGCACGACGGGCCGAGCTACAGCCGGCGCCAATGGGCCGAAGTCCGGCTCGCGAGCAAGTTCGACGCGCGCGTCCCCGGCGATCTCGAGGTCGCGGCGGCGGCCGCCGCGGCGAACGCCGACGCGTACGTCGCCGGCTACAACATCTGGATGCACCACGTCCTCGGCGAGGACGGCCAGCGGCGATTTCCGTCCGGCAAGCGCCTGATCAGCCACTGGAACCTGCGCGACGAGCTGAAGGCGAGCTACGCCGACGCCGACGGCCTCGCGAAGCAGCGCACGATCGCGAAGGTGATGGAGCGGATCGTCACCCAGACCATCCCGGCGGCGGTGATCGACAACCCGCGGCTCGACTGGAACCCGTTCACGAACCAGGTCACGCCGGCCGCCGAGATCGAAGCCGACGCGCCGAAAGATCGTCCGGCCGCGCCGAGCACGACCCGCGAGAACGACCTGCGGTTCGAGCGCGTGCTCGCTCACTTTCATGCCGCACGCGCGATCGATCCGTTCTCTCCGATCGCACCGACCTACATCGAGCGCAGGTTCGTCGGCGCCGACATGCCCGAGGCGCGCGTCCGCGCGATGCTCGTCGAGCTGCTCGAGTCGCCGCACGGTGCCGACGTCGCGAAGGAGATCGAGATCAAGCTCGGCCGCAAGCTCGAGCCGCACGATCTGTGGTTCCCGCTCGCGCGGCCGTCGACCGCCGAGACCGAGCTCGACGCGGTGACGCGCAAGAGGTATCCGACCGCCGCGGCGTTCGCGAAGGACATCCCGCGGATCCTGCGCGACCTCGGCTTTGCCCCGGCGCGCGCGACCTACCTCGCCGCGCACATCGAGGTCGATCCGTCGCGCGGCGCCGGTCACGCGATGCAGGCCGAGCGGCGCGGCGACAAGGCCCATCTGCGCACGCGCGTCGAGGCGCATGGCATGGACTACAAGGGCTACAACATCGCGGTCCACGAGCTCGGTCACAACATCGAGCAGACGTTCTCGCTCTACGACATCGACCACACGCTGCTCGCCGGCGTGCCGAACATCGCGTTCACCGAGGCGCTCGCGTTCCTGTTCCAGGCGCGCGACCGCGACCTCCTCGGCCGCCCGCGCGCGCCCCGTGTCACAGATCCGATCGCGCGCGGCGCTCCGCCGCGGGCGATCGACGAGGCCGAGCGCCTCGAGGTGCTCGACACGTTCTGGGCCTCGCGCGAGATCGCCGGCTCGGCGCTCGTCGAGATCGACGTCTGGCACTGGCTCTACGCACACCCGGACGCGACCGCCGCCCAGCTCCGCGAGGCGACCGTCACGATCGCGCGCGCGACCTGGGACAAGTACTACGCACCGCTCCTCGGCGGCAAAGGCACCGCGCTGCTCGGCATCTACAGCCACACGCTCGCCGAGCCGCTCTATCTGTTCAACTACGTGCTCGGTCACCTGATCGCGTTCCAGGTCGAGGAGCACCTCGCCGGCAGCAAGTCGGGCGAACGCCCGGCGCGCAGCACCGCCGGAGGCGGTGCGCAGGTAGATGACAAGGCGACGTTCGGCAAGGAGTTCGAGCGCGTCGCTCGGCTCGGTGCGATCGCGCCTGATCTCTGGATGACCGAGGCGACCGGCAAGCCCGTCGGCACCGCGTCGCTCCTCGAGGCGACCCGAAAAGCGCTGAAGAAGTAGATCCGGGCGGCCGGTCGCGTCGTACGGGGCGCGTGTATCGTGGACTGGTGAAGGCTTTCGCGCTGTTGCTCGTCGCCGCGTGCGCGCATACCCCGAACCTCGAGCTACGCCCCGAGCCGGCGCCGGCGGGCGAGGAGGTCGGCTCGTTCGACGCGCACGACGGGACCAAGCTGTGGCGCCGCCACTGGCTGCCGACGGGGCCCGTGCGCGGGGTGCTGATCATCCAGCACGGCCTGCGCGATCACTCCGACAACTACGACCACCTCGCGCGCCGCGCCGTCGCGAACGGATTCTCGGTGTGGGCAATGGACCTGCGAGGCCACGCGCGCTCGGCCGGCCCGCGGGTCGCGCCGGATCCGTGGCACGACTACGTCGCGGACCTGGACCAGCTCGTCGACCTCGTCCACCAGGCCGAGCCCGGGCAGCCGATCTTTCTGTTCGGCCATTCGATGGGCGGGGCGATCGTCGCGATGGAGGTGGTCGAGCATCGCGACAAGCTCGCGGGCGTGATCCTGTCGGCGCCGGTGTTGAACCTCGGCGTGCCGCCGCAGCTCGTCGCATCGGTCGAGCTGTTCGGCGTGATCGCGCCGAGCCTGGGCGTGATGAACCTCGATCCCGACGCGTTCTCGACGGATCCGAACGTCGGCAAGGCGATGGTGAAGGACCCGCTGGTCGAGCAGGGCTCGGGCCCGGCGCGGACCGCGGCGGGGCTCGCCGACGCGACGGCGGAGATCTTCGCGCACGTCGATCGGTTCACGCTGCCGATCCTCGCGCTCCACGGCACCGCGGATCAGCTGACCGCACCGTCGGGCAGCCGCGCGCTGATCGAGCTCGCGCCCTCCAACGACAAGTTTCTCCGGATCTACGACGGCTTCGCCCACGATCTCGTCCACGAGCCCAAGGGCGTCCTGGTCGAGGACGACGTGCTCACGTGGCTCGGGGCGCACACCGGTGGCGGCTGCGGCGACTGCATCGCGTCCGGAACGCCGGTGATCTACACCGGGCCGTGGACGCCCTACACGAAACCGCTGCGCGGCGATCCGGCGGGCACGCTCACCGCGCTCGCGCTCGGCGGCGGTGTCCTCGGCGCGAAGCAGGATTTCGGCGGGACCGCGAGCGGCCAGTTCGAGCTCGGCCTCCACCTCGGCCGAGGCACCCCATTCGGCTGGGCGCTCGCGATCGATCTGCACGCGGCGGGCAGCGGCTTCCAGGCCGCGGTGATGCCGCTCGGCGTGAATCTTCGGTTCGGCGCGGGGGCGCTCGGGATCACGACCGGTGTGGCGACGATTCCGAGCGGGTTCAACCTCGCGATCCCGGCGAGCGCCTGGCTCGAGCTGCCGCTCGGCCCCGTCCACGCTACGCTCGACGGCCGGCTCGACTATCGCGTCACCGGTGGCCCGCCGCGCGCGGCGCTCGCGAAGTCGGACCTCGCCGAGGTCGGCCTCGCGCTCCGCGTCCCCGGCGATCGCACGTACTGGCCGAAGATGTTTGCGGGCGCCGGACCGTATGTCCGCGGCGCGATCGTCGATGCCGGCGCGACCGCGTTCTCGATCACCGCAGGGCTCGCGCTCTACGGCGCCGACTGAGCGGCCGGACCGACCTAGCTGTGCGATACTGCGCGGGTTTCCGTGGGGCCCGCCGCTTCCATCGTGCTGATCGTTGCCGACCCAGACCGGGTCGGAGAGCTCACCAGTGCGCTCGCGTCGCCGTTCGCGGAGCACGGCGACCTCGAGGTGCTCGTGTCGAGCGGCGGCGACGACACGATCGATCTGTTCCACGCGCGAACGCCACCGGTCGTCGTGATCACCGCGACGCTCGAGCTCGGCGACGCGACCTCGTTGATCGACACGCTGCGCGGCATGGTCCCGCGCCAGAACGTCGCGTTCGTCGTGATCGGCGACGACGCCGGCCCGATCCGCACGCCGCTCGACGCGATGGAGATGAACCCGGACCGGTTCGTGTCGCGACCGCTGAGCGAGAAGGCGGTGCGTTACGCGGTGTCGAGCGCGCTCGATGCGGTCGCGCTGCGCACGACGCAGCCGGCGAACCTCGTCGTCGCGCCGACCCGCACGATCACCGAGCGCGGTAGCGGGGTCATCGGCGGTGCCGTGCCGGCGATCGTCGACGAAGATCCGACCGCAGCGCGCGCGGCGATGCGAGCGCGCTGGGAGGCGCTCGCCGACTCGATCGGCGGCGACGACGACGAGGACGAGGGGATCGAGGAAGCCGGTGACGAGGCGGCGCCGTTGCCACCGCCGATCCAGATCCATCCGCGCGGCGATCTCGATCAGGTCTCGCCGGTCCAGGCATGGCGGCCCGGCTCCACCGACGTGCCGGTGCGCGAGCCGACGCTGATCATCGCCGGCCCGGATCTCGTTCCCGCGCCGCAGGTCAACGATGTCGGGTTCTCCCGCGCGAACGCGCGTTCGAACACGCCGAGCGACAAGCCCCCGTTCGATCCGCGCACGCGCACGCTCGACATGGATCCGGTACCGATCCGGTCGCGCACGAAGAGCGATCCGCCGGGCAACCTCGCGATCGCGTCGCGCGGTCCCGATGATCGCTGGTCCGAGCCCATCCCGCTCGCCGAGCTGATCGATCGCACGGGCGACCGGATCGAGCGGATCGCCGCCGAGCACATGCGCGAAGATCTGCCGGGCCTCGACGACTTCGCCGACGAGATGATGATCGGTCGCGGCATGCAGACGCCGCCGCCGCTCGACGAGACCGATGATCTCGAGGATCCCGATCTGATCGTCCCGACGCCGCTGCCGGCGCCGCTGCCCGAGCCGCCCGCGACCGACGAGGCGCCGCGCGCCAGTGGCCGCGACTTCGCCCGTCAGCTGCGCGCGAAGATGTCGATGATGGCGCAGCGCCTGTTCGCGGGCGACAGCGGATCGTCGCAGGGCGTCGATCTGCGGCCGCGCCACGATCACCAGACCGAGATCGATCTCGTCGCACTCGGCGAGGAGCCGGTGTTGAACGCGCCCGGCGTGACCGAGATCGAGCGCGGCATCGTCTTCGCCGACGCCCGCGAGCTCACGACCTCGCCGGGCTCGTGGGACACCCAGGTCCGCGAGCGTGGCCTGCCGGACTCTGGCGAGATCGTGCGCGGCGTGTCCGACGCGTCGCTGTTGCTCGCGCGGTTGTTCGCGCAGAACACGACCGGACGGATCGGGTTTCGCCGCGACGACGTCGAGAAGGTCGTCTACTTCGATCAGGGCCGGCCGGTGTTCGCGTCGTCGAACGAGCAGGGTGATCGGATGGGCGAGCTGCTCGTCCGCGAGGGCAAGATCACCGCAGCGCAGTACGAGCGCTGCCAGACCCAGGTCGCGCAGTCCGGACGCCGGATGGGCGAGATCCTCGTCGACTTCGGCTACCTCAAGCGGCGCGAGCTGTTGCCGGCGGTGCGCCGCCACGTCGAGGACATCGTCTACTCGCTGTTCGGCTGGGACCGCGGCCACTACCTCGTCACGGTCGACCCGACCGCGTCGAGCGAGCGGATCCGGATGTCGCGTCACCCCGCCGCGCTCGTGCTCGAGGGCATCCGGCGCAAGCTCGATCGCTCGACGCTCGAACGTCTCGTCGGGCCAGCGTCGACGGTGATCGAGGTCCGCGACCGCGAGCGCCTCGCCGGCATCATCACCACCGCCGACCTCGCGACCGAGGAGCGGGCGGCGCTCGCCGCGTTCGACGGCCAGGTCGAGCTCGCACAGGTCGCGCGGACCGCCGGCGTCGATACCGCCGACATCCTGCCGCTCGCGTGGGGCCTCGTCGTCCTCGGCCTCGCGGTCGCGCGCCGCGCCGACACCGGGATCGAGGAGTCGACCGCGCTCGTCGGCGAGACCGACCTGACGATCGATCGCGAGCGGGTCCGCGCGCGCTGGGAGCTCGTGACCGAGGCCGACTACTTCGCGCTGCTCGGCGTGCGCCGCGACGCGACCGCGTTCGAGATTCGCCGGGCGTACCAGGCGGCGCGCCGCGACTTCGCGACCGATTCGTTCCCGGTCGATCTGCGCCGCGAGCTGGCGCGCGAGCTCGATGACATCTCGACCGTGCTCGACGAAGCGTTCCGCGTGCTGCGCGACGATCGCCTGCGCGTCACTTACCTCTCGAACCTGGTGGACTGATGCGCGTCGCCTTCATGGGATCTCCGGACTTCGCCGTGCCGTGCCTGAAGGCGCTGGCCGGCGCGCACGACGTCGCGATCGTCGTCAGTCAACCGGACAAGCCTGCCGGCCGCGGCGGGGAGCTGCGCGCACCGTCGGTGAAGATCGCGGCGGCGAACCTCGGCTTGCCGGTGATCCAGCCGAAATCGGCGAGGACCGGAGAGCTCCAGCAGGCGCTCGTGGACTCGAACGTGGAGCTCGCGGTCGTCGTCGCGTACGGCAAGATCCTGCCGAAGGCGGTGCTCGAGGCCCCGGCGCGCGGCTGCATCAACGTCCACGGCTCGCTGTTGCCGAAGTATCGCGGTGCGGCGCCGGTCCAGTGGGCGGTGATCAACGCCGACGCGGAGACGGGCGTGTCGATCATGCAGCTCGACGAGGGCATGGACACCGGCCCGGTGTGGACCGAGCGCCGCGTGACGCCCGGTCCCGACGAGACCTCCGGCGAGCTGCTCACGCGGCTCGCGCCGATCGGCGCCGCCGCGCTGCTCGAGACGATCGCGATGATCGCGAAGGGCGGGGGGCGGCCGACGCCACAGGAGCACGCGCTCGCGACGCACGCGCGGATGCTGGAGAAGTCCGACGGCGCGATCGACTTCACCCAGGAAGCGAGCCTGGTCGCCGCGAGGATCCGCGGCGTCGATCCGTGGCCGGGCGCGTACTGCATGCTGCGCGACCAGCCGATCAAGCTGTTCCGCGCGCAGGTGACCGACGGCACCGAGCGCTCCGGCCAGGAGGCCGGACCGCTCGGATCGATGACACGGGGGTCCGGCGACGCCGGGACGGTCGTCAACATCGACAAGGCCGGCCTTCACGTGACATGTCACGGCGGCGTGATCGCGATCCGCGAGGTCCAGGCCGCGGGCAAGAAGCGAATGCCGGCGCAGGCGTTCGCGGCCGGGCGGGGCATCGCGATCGGCGACAAGCTCGTGAAGCCATGACGGCCCGCGAGCTCGCGCGCCGCGTGCTCGAGCGGATCGATCGCGACAAGGCGTGGGCCACGCCGACGCTCGATGGAGAGCTCGCGCGCGCGAACCTCGATGATCGCGATCGCCGACTCGCGAGCGAGCTCGTCTACGGCGTGCTCCGCCATCGCACGCGGCTCGACAAGGCGCTCGGGGCGCACGCGGATCTCAAGAAGACACCGTTGCGCGTCGTGATCGCGCTGCGCGTCGCCGCGTATCAGTTGCTGTTCCTCGACAGGGTGCCTCCGTACGCGATCGTCGACGACGCGGTCGGCGCGGCGCGCGCGTCCGGTGGCGCGAAGCTCGCCGGTTTCGCGAACGCGGTGCTCCGCAAGGTCGGCGCCGCGAAGGCGCAGGACTTCGCCCCGGGCGATCTCGAGACCGAGTTCTCGCTGCCGCGCTGGATCCTCGGCGAGCTCCGCGCCGCGGATCCCGAGGCGGTCGCCACGCACGCCGCGGCGTTCGCGACCTCGGCGCCGCTGGTCGCGCGCGCGAATATCCGGAAGACCACGCGCGACGCGGTGATGGAGCTGCTCGACACCGCCGGCGCGACGACCCACCCGGTCGACGTCGCGCCGGGCACGCCGCAGGCGTTCACGATCGACAACCTCGGCGATCCCGCGCGCAGCCCGTCGTTCTCCGCGGGACTGTGGACCGTCCAGGATACGGGCGCACAGCTGGTCTCGCACTTCGCGGCGCCGCGCGCGGGCATGAAGATCCTCGATGCCTGCGCCGGGGTCGGCGGCAAGTCGACCCACCTCGCCGAGCTCGCGGACGACGCCGCGCCGATCGACGCGGCCGATCGTTCGGAGACCAAGCTCGGGCTCGCGAACGCGACCGCGCAGCGGCTCGGCCACACCAGCCTGCGCACCGTCGCGTGCGATCTCACCGATCCACGCGCGCCGCTCGGCACCGCGTACGACCTGATCATCCTCGACGCGCCGTGCAGCGGCCTCGGCGTGCTGCGCCGTCACCCCGACGCGAAGTGGCGGTTGATCGCGAACGACGTGCCGCGGCTCGCCGGCGTCCAGCGCGAGCTGCTCGACGCGGTCGCGCCGCGCCTCGGTCCCGGGGGTGCGCTGATCTACTCGGTCTGCACGTTCACCCGTGCGGAGGGGCCGGAACAGGCGCGCGCGTTCGCCGAGCGCACCGGGCTCCGGCTCGTCGCCGAGCACCGGACGTGGCCGCCCGACGCCGACGCGTTCTACCTCGCCCGGTTCGAACGCTGAACCCACGACCGTGCGAGAGCGCGCGGTTCTCATGCCCCGCGCACGGGGCCCGGCGCGCTCCGCACGAGCGGCACGGCTCGTCGCGAGCGGCGCAGCGCGGCGCGCTCGATCAAGTCCGCGAGATTGCTGTGCTGGGCGCTGGCCGCCTGCGTGCACTTCGCAGCGAGCATGCACCGCCTGCTTTGCCTGCTCGCCGTCGCGGCCCCGGCCACCGCCCACGCCTGGACGATCGGCAGCCAGCTCGACAACACCGGTTGCCACGAGAAGATCACCACCACCGCCTTTCGGGCCGCGCGCGCGACGTTCCCCACCGCGCCGGTGATCGTGCCGACCCGAGACGAGGCCGCGCTGATCGACGAGGTCCAGTTCGTGCCGCCGCCCGACTTCGTCCACGACCTCGCCGCGATGTCGCTCTTGCTCGGCGTTCGCGACAACGATCTCAAGGGCAACAACCCGCTCGATTCGCTCCAGCTCGTCGAGGTCCACGGCAACCCCGACACCCAGGAGGAGCACTGCATCCGCGCGAAGACCGATGACGGCGACGCCGGCGATCCCGCCGCGCTCGATCGCTGCCGCGCGTTCATCCACAAGCGGATCGCCGAGGCGCTCGAGGGGCTCGCCGCGGACGGCACCGTCGATCCGGCGCACCGGATGGACCTGGCGGTGTGGGTGTCGTTCGCGGGGCGCGTCCATCCGATGCTGCCGCAGTTCTACGTGAAGCTCGGCCAGGCCGTGCACGCGCTCGAGGATGGGTTCACCCACACGTATCGCACCGCGGATGGCCTGCACGTGACGACGGTGACGAACTGGATCGACTACCAGACGTCCGGCGGAGCGGATCTGGCGATCGATGGCCCGCCGCACCTGTCGGCGATGGACCACTGCGAGGGCAGCGATCCGCTGGTGAAGCGCAACTTCGATCTCGCGACGACGTCGGCGACCGCGCTGATCTCGATCGCGATGGACCCGGGGCAGACGACCGACCAGAAGCTCGTCGCTGTCGACGCGCTGACCCTGCAGTACCTGACGTATCAGCCGGGCTGCGATGCCGCGAACGACTTCTGCGACGCGCCGGAGCCGAAGGTCGTGGCGCCGGGCCTCGGATGCAATGCCGGTGGTGGGGCAGGGCTCGGCGCGTTGCTCCCGCTCGCGCTCGGTTTGATCCGGCGGCGGCGCGCAACGATCCTCGCGTGCGTGCTCGCGCCCGCCGTCGCGCTCGCGCAAGCACCCTCTCCGTCGAGCCCGAGCCCGAGCCCGAGCCCGA
>Ga0307509_10008116_pt1 | contig 13476 bp, 17 predicted proteins | sample 10_EM_MG_FD_202245 | JGI IMG/M metagenome (GOLD analysis project Ga0307509, IMG submission 202245) | Populus trichocarpa ectomycorrhiza microbial communities from riparian zone in the Pacific Northwest, United States - 10_EM | ecosystem: Host-associated > Plants > Roots > Unclassified | place...
GTGAGATCAAGCGCTTCTTCCGCGACACCTCGTGGTCCGTGCGCGTCCCGCGCCGACTGCAGGAACTCCGGCTCGACCTGGCCAAGGCCGGCGACGAACTGGCCCAGCAACTCGACCGCGCCCCCACGGTGGCCGAGTTGGCGGAGCGCCTGAAGCTCTCCAAGGACGAGGTCGTCGAGGGCATGGCGGCGTCAAATGCCTACACGGCCAGCTCACTTGACGCCCAGCCCGAGGAGGACGACTCCGAGGGCGCGCTGGCGGACCGGATCGGCTACGAGGACCACGGGCTCGAAGGCATCGAGTACGTCGAGTCGTTGAAGCCGCTGATCGCCGAACTCCCGCACCGGGACCGGCAGATCCTCTCCCTGCGCTTCGTCGCCAACATGACGCAGTCGGAGATCGGCGACGAACTGGGCATCTCGCAGATGCATGTGTCGCGGCTGCTGTCGCGGACACTGGTGCGGCTGCGGAAGGGACTTACGGTCGAGGAGTAGGCCCGACTTGATTTTCCGGGAACTGGTCCGGCAACTGTTCTTCCCGGTCTTCCCCTGCCTGCGCTGAGCGCGGCGCGCGTATGCGTGCGCCGCGCTCAGGCCGTTCCTGGTACACCCCGACAACTCGCCGTCCGGCTACGGTTGTTGACCATGACAGCCACCGAGCCGGACGTCACGGACAGCACGGACATCAACGGGGCCTTGATCCGGGACCTGTTGCGCGAGCAGTGCCCCGAACTGGCGGACCGCCCCCTGCAGCTCGGCGCGCTCGGCTGGGACAACCAGGTGTGGCGGCTCGGCGACGACCTCGCGGTCCGACTGCCGTGGGCGACGGAGTCCGCGGACGTGCTGCTGCGCAAGGAGTACGCCTGGTTGCCGGGTCTCGCCCCGCACCTTCCCCTTCCTGTCCCGGTCCCGCAGCTCCTGGGTGAACCCTCCGCGCGCTTTCCGCGCCCCTGGCTCATCACCACGTGGGTACTGGGCGAGCCGGCCGACCGCGCGCCCGTGACGCGCGGCGCGGAAGCGGCCGTAGCGCTGGCGGCGTTCCTGACCGCGTTGCACCGCCCCGCGCCCGAGGAGGCACCCGGGGGTCGGGACCGCGGGGGCCCGCTGGCCGAGCACGCCGAAGGCTTCGCCCGCGGGCTCGCCTCGGCCACCGAACTGGGCCTGATCCCCGACCCGGACGCCGTCCGCGCGGTCTGGGAGGACGCCATGGCCGCACCCGAGTGGGCGGGCCCGCCACTCTGGATCCACGCCGACCTCCATCCGGCCAACGTCCTTACCAGGAACGGCACTTTCTCCGGTGTGGTCGACTTCGGCGACCTCTGCGCCGGCGACCCCGCCTACGACCTCGCCGCCGCGTGGATCCTGCTGCCGGACGGCACGACGGACCGCTTCCACGAGGCCTACCGTCCCGCCCCCGACCCCGCGACCCTGCGCCGCGCCCGGGGCTGTGCGGTACTGCGCGCGCTCGGCGGCCTCCACATCGGCCACGCCGGCGACCACGGCCGCCCCGGGGGCAAGTCCACGTGGGGGCCACCGGCCCAGGCTTCGCTACGACGGCTCACGGGAGGTTGAGAAAACGGGCTCGGCGTTCGGGGCGCGGTGGTAGGACAGGGACCGGTACTGCGGACAGCGGCCGGGGCGCGGGCCGAACGAGCCACTGTGGGACGGGAGTTGGGCATGGCGCACACCACTGGCATGGCGGCACAGAACATCGACGAGGTCGTGGACGGGCTGGCCGGAATCGTGGAGGAGGCAACTCGCACCGGCGACCGGGTCGGGTACTTCGCGGCGCTGTACCGGCAGGTGACCGTCGAGATCCGTAAGGCCATCCACGCCGGGCAGTTCGAGGACGGCGCCCGGATGGACCACTTCGACACGCTCTTCGGCAACCGTTACTTCGAGGCGTACGACGCCTGGCGCCGCGACCGGAGCGGGCCGCGCTGCTGGCGCGAGACGTTCGGGCTGCTCGACGACGGCGACACCGTCATCGTCCAGCACCTGGTCCTCGGCGTGAACGCCCACATCAACCTCGACCTGGCCGTCGCCGCCGCGCGGACGAGCCCCGGCGCGGACATCCATGCGCTGCGGCACGACTACCTGCTGATCAACGACATCCTCGCACGGGTGGTGCTGGTGCTGGAGGACTCGGTGGGTGCGCTGTCTCCGCTCCTGTCACTCCTGGACAAGGTCGGGGGCCGCACGGACGAGCAGATCCTCGACTTCAGCATCGTCCAGTCCCGGCAGGAGGCCTGGTACAACGCGGTCCTGCTGGCGGGCCAGACGGAGGCGCAACGCGCCACCACCATCGACCGGCTCGACGTCCGGGCTGCGGTACTGGCCCGGTTGATCGCCCGGCCGGGCCTTCTCGTTCGACCGGCGCTGGAGTTGATCCGGGGGACCGAGAGTGGGGACGTGGGGGCTGTCATTGCGCATCTGGACGGGGCGATGGAGCGGGGGTCCGCCGGGCGGGGGACGACGGGGTGAGGCCCGGCGGATCGACCGTCCGGTCCGGCTCAGGGCTCTTCGGTGAACAGCTCCCCCGCGTCGGCGATCTCGTAGGAGCGGTCGAGCCAGGTGTCGAGTTCGTCTAGGTCGGTGGAGGCGAGGATGCGGTCGCGGATGGGGGCGGGGACGTCGATCTGACGCCGTTTGAGGATTCGTAGAACGATCTCCGCTCGCGCCTGAGCCCGGCCCTCCCGCCGCCCCTGTTCCCGCCCCTCCTCGCGCACCTGTTCTGCCAGGGGGTGCCGCCAGAAGTACTGGATGTTCCGCACGGCTCAGCGGTCGTCGCCGAACAGATCCAACGCGTCGGTCACCTCTTGGGCGCGGTCCAGCCAGGTGCCGAGTTCGTCCACGTCGGTGGAGGCGAGGATGCGGTCGCGGACGGGGGCAGGGACGTCGATCTGACGCCGTTGGAGGGTACGCAGAATGGCCGCCGACCACCCTTCGGCGCGTCCCTCCTCACGTACCTGCTCCGCCAGCGGGTGCCGCCAGAAGTACTGGATCGCCGTCATCAGGTCCCTCCACATCTGCTGGGCCTGGCGGTCTGCCAGGCATGAGTCGACGAACTGCACGAAGACCGCGGCGCTGTCCGGGTCGATGGTCCGCAGGGCGGTTGCCAGGTTTTCCAGTATGGCGGCGGCCTGCGGGCCACGGCCATGTGTCATCGCCGAAAGCACCGCAAGGGGTACGTCCCGTTCGGCCTCCCGCTCGCCCACGATCACCGGCACGTTGTCCGGGCCCAGGACGAAGGGGCGCACCGTCAGCGATGGGCATCCGCGCACCCCGAGATGGATGGGCTCCGCCGCCCAGCGGGCCGTGGCGTGGCTCTGGGTGATGACGATGAGTACGGGCTCGCAGCGGTACTTCTCGTGCAGGTAGCTGAGGTAGTACGGCCAGCTGCCGCGTTTCCTCTTGTCGATATCGCCCTGCGATTCGACGACGAGGAGGTAGTCCCCTTCGTCGGTCTCCGCCCGGAGCAGCGTGTCCACGCGCCTCTCGACCGGTTCGATCTCGGTGAGGTCCACGTTCATGGCGGCGAACTCACGCGGTTCGGGGAAGGGAATGCGTAACACGCTCTGCAGGGCGCGGGTCAGAAGCGCGGGGTCCTTCTGGAAGATCCGGTGCAGCGCCTCGTGCGACGAGCTGACCATCAACTCTCCTTTCTGTCCGATCTATCCGGCGTGATCAACGATCTAGGCGGCGTCCAGGTCACACCACACGTACTTGCCGCGCTGCCCGTTCCTCGACAACGGCTGCCAGCCCCAGAGGTCGGCGCAGGCCCGCACCAACGCGAGTCCTCTCCCCGCCTCGGCGTCGAGCAGGTTCTCCAACCGCCCCGGCGGTTCAGGAGGTTCGGGGTCCGCGTCCCATGCGCCGACCCGCAGCACCCCCGCCGACCAGCGCACCCGGAGCATCACCGGCCCCTTGGTGTGGAGTACGGCGTTGGCGACCAGCTCCGTCGCGAGGAGTTCGGCGGTGTCCGCGACCCGGATGAGTCCGTGCGCGGTGAGGACCAGGCGCAGGGTGCGGCGGCAGACGGTCACGGCACGGCGGTCGTGCGGGACGGAGAGGGAGTACTCCCAGGGGTCCGGCTCGGTTTCGGTTTCGGTTTCGGGCATGGGTCAACTCCGGGGGGTGAGGTGGTTGTTGGGCGCGGGCGGTGGCATTGCCGCAGCCGTCATGGCAGGACGAAGCGGTGCGCTTCCGCAGCGTGTGCGTCGCATCACCGACAGTAGGGTGTAAATTCGTACCCTCGCAACCGCCTCGCGTAATCTGACCCCCGAACGAGGAGTCCTAGAGAGGCAGTTACTCGGATGACCATGCGGAACCAGCCCACCGCCCGACACGTGCGTCTGGGTTCCGAGTTGCGCAAACTGCGGGAGGCCGCGGGCAAACCGGCCAAAGAGATCGCCGGGCTCCTCGGGTCGAGTTCGGCGCACATGAGCCAGATCGAAGCCGGTAGTTCGGCGATCAGCGAAGAGCGCCTACGCAGGCTGGCGGCTCACTGTGCTTGCACGGACGAGGAGTTGATCGAGGCCCTCGTGGCGATGGCGACCGAGCGCACCCGTGGGTGGTGGGACGAGTACAAGGGAGTCCTGCCCCAGGTGAACCTGGACGTGGCCGAGGCGGAGCACCACGCGAAATTCCTGCGGGAAGTCGTCATCACGCACGTCCCGGGGCTGCTCCAGACACCGGACTACGCGCGGGCGGTCTTCGGTTACATGCGCCCGGAGCTGCCGGAGAGCGAGCTGGCACCCCGGGTGGACCACCGGATGAAACGGCGAGCCGTCATCGAGGGCGACAACCCGACACCGTACGAGACGATCATCCACGAGTTCGCCCTGCGGATCCGAGTGGCCGACCGCGAGGCATCCATCGCTCAACTCCGCCGCATCCTGGCCGAGATCGAGCAGGGTCACGCCACCGTGCGCATCATCCCGACCGACCAGGACGGCTTTGGCGGTGCCGACGCCTCTCTGATGTACATGGGTGGCCCACTATCCCGACTGGATACAGGGCTCCTCGACGCTCCCACCGGAACGATGTTCATCGATGCGCAGGCGGAGTTGAATCGACTCCGAACACTCTTCCGTAGGGTACAAGCGGCGTCGCTGGACCCCACGGCGTCACGAGACCTCATCCACCGTTTGGTGAAGGAGCTGTGAGGCGCGCCATGACCCATGCCCTGCACTGGCAGAAGTCCACCTTCTCGGGGGGCGGCGAAGGCAACACCTGCGTAGAAGTCGCCGCCACCCCCACCACCCTCCACCTCCGCGAGAGCGACACCCCTCACACCCAACTCGCCACCACCACGCCCCCGTTGGCTCACCTCATACGCGGCGTGAAGTCCGGGCACCTGTTCCACCCAACCGCCTGAACCGTGAGGACCCACATGCCCCAGCCCAGGCATTGGCAGAAGTCCACCTTCTCCGACGGCGGCGACGGCAACACCTGCGTCGAAATCGCCGCCACCTCACCCGCCACCCTCCACCTCCGCGAAAGCGACGCCCCTCACACCCAACTCACCACCGCCCAGGCCCCCTTGACCCACCTCATACACGGCGTGAAGTCAGGCCTGTTCCTCAGCGATGAATGAGGTTCTTCAGTGAGGCCACCGATCGGGTGACAGCTACCTTGGCCACAACACACAAGGCTCCCTTACCGTTGAGGGAGGTGTCGAAGTCTCGCCCCATCGACACAGGAGCCTTATTGGTTCCTTGGTAGCCGTTGTCGTTCCGATCTTGAAGGCTGGCCGTCGAACGGGAATCTCGATCGGGTGATCGCGGCTGGTCGCGGACTGAAGCCAGGGCCTCTCGGCAGCTCGGGATTGCGAAGCCGACCGAGATCCAGGAGACCCTGTTGCCGCAGTTGTGCGCGCTCGCGCCGATGGAGTCCAACTCGGCCGCTCCGCCGTGCGATTAACTCGCCATCTTCTTGAGAGTCCAGTCAAGCGTCATTGCTGACTTGCTCGTGGTGGAAGCAGTGAACATGGTGCCGCCGGAATCGGTCTGCAACTCGGAAGTGCCACCGCACTGTACGTCCGTGGCCTTTCCCCCGGCGGGCTGGACATGCACCAGCCCCTTTCCCCGGCAGGTCAAAATGAGCTCCCCGGCCACTCCCGGTGTGCTGTCGGCACCGAAATGGACGGGCGTCCCAGCGACAAGGCGCAGCCCTGTCCCAGAGGCGGTCACATGCAGAGCCGATGCCGTATGTGCTGGGCTGGCCGTCGCGGAAGGGTGAGCGCTGGCGGAAGGCTGATCTGCCGGGTGACCGCCGCATCCAGCCAATGCCACACCAGCAGCCAGAGCCGCCCACACGGCAGGCGCACGCTTCATGAACTGGTCTCCCAGTACTTGATACGGATGGAGTAGGAAGGCGCGGTCAGAGTACCCGAGGCAATGGTTTTCACATTGCACGGGGCGATGATCTCGGTCTTCTTCCAGGGGATTTTGTAGCCGTCCGATCCCGGCTTGGCGTTCCCGATCTTGTGTGGGCTGACCGAGTAAGTCCCGGTCAAGGTCGTCGAAGCCGTGATGGAGCCCTGGAGCGTGACGGACAGACTTGCCTCGGCTTTGGCGATCAGCCCGTTGATCTCGCTTTTCGCCGTACCGGTCACGGACGCGCCGACGGTGGCACCTGCTTGGAACGAGACGCTCATCGTGCCGCCCTTGGGGCCGTACGGGCCGGAGCGGAAGACAGGGACAGGCGCGCCGATGAAGTAGCCCTTCTTGGCACCGAAGCTGGTGGCGACCTCGCCCACTTCGGGGCAGGACTGCGGGCGGGCGGTTACGGCGTCAGCCGCTTGGGCGGCCGGCGCGCTAACCAGACTTGCTGGTGCGATTGCCGCGAGCACGGCTATTGAGGCCCGGAGCATGAATCCCCCTGGTCAGGCATTGTGCATGGTGATCTTGGTCGACCAGGAACGTAACGCACCCTTGGATATTCGATCAACAGTTTTGAGACGAACTTGAGGCGCCCAATTTTTGACATTCCATCAGAGGACATTCAATTCAGGCAGAGATGGGCCTGTACGCCCTTGCGGCTGTTTTCGTTCTGATCTTGAGGGCTGGCCGCGGACTGAAGCCAGGGCCTCTTGGTAACTCGGGACTGCGTTCCCGCGTCAGCGAGAACTCAACTTCCGGTATCCGTCCCCTCGTTGATCGTTCCAGTGGCCGGCCGGCCCGACCCACAAGCGGTTCGTTCAAGACCCCGTACATCCCGCGATCGAGACTCTCCGTATGACCGATCAAACCTTCACCCCTGCGCTGGGCCGCTTCGCCCCCACCCGCTTCTACGATCCCGTCGTAGCCCTGATGCGTGAACGCCTGTGGCGCGGCCTGCTCGCCATGTACGTGGCGCCGCAGCCCGGCGACGTGATAGTCGACGTGGGCTGTGGCACCGGCTCAACTGCCCTGTTGCTGAACCGTGTCGAGCCGCGCGCCCGGGTCGTCGGCGTCGACCCCGATCCTGGCGTACTGACCACGGCGCGGCGCAAGGCCGATGCCGTCGGTGTGGCACCGGAATGGCGGGGCGGCATGGGCGACGCGCTGGAGGAGATCCTGGGTGCGGGCTCCGCGAGCACGGTCGTCTCCAGCCTCGTACTCCATCAATGTCCGGTCGCGACGAAGCGCGCGATCCTCGCGTCGATGTACGCGGTACTGGTGCCCGGCGGCAAGCTGGTGATCGCCGACTACGGGCTGCAGCGGACCGGGCTGATGCGCCTCGCGTTCCGAGCCGTACAGCTGGCGGACGGCAAGGAGGACACCCAGCCCAACGCGGACGGTGTCCTGCCGAGGTTGATCTCCGAAGCCGGATTCCGCGATGTGCGCGAGGCCGAGATCGTGTCAACGATCAGCGGATCGATCTCGGTCTACGTCGCGCGTCGCGGCTGACCCGCGCAACACGGGCAGTACGGCCGACGGAGTCATCCCCAGCATCTCGCGCATCTGCCGGTTGAAGTGCGCCTGATCGGCGAAGCCGCCCGTGATCGCCGCGCCGGCGAGCGGTTGGCCCTCGCGCAGCGCCTCGACCGCGCGGACCAGCCGCTGCCAGATACGCCAACGCGGAAGCGGTATCCCCAACTGGCGCTGTGCCAGGGCGCGTAGACGCTGGGGCGAGAGTCCGACCGTCGCGGCGAGGGCCGGCATCGGGACCCTCCGGTCCGCCAGAGTGCTCATCGCCTCCACCAGGCGCGTATCGAGTCCGCTGGACGGACGCGTGCCGGCGGGACGGACGTCGTCCTCGCTCAGGTCGTGCAGCTCGGGGGCGGCGGTGATGCCGTGGTCGCAACGGTCGCGCAGCCGGTCCGCGAACGCACAGTGCGGCTCGACGAAGAACGTGCGCAGGTGCGGCGTCGCGAGCATGCGATGCCGCACCATCGGCGGTACGACCAGCGCCACGGCGCGATGGTGGTTTCCGGAGCCGTCCACCATGGCCACCTCGCCCTGAACGGCGATGGCGACCTGGAACGCGCCGTGCCCATGCGAGGCGTTGTCGGTCGAGGGGCCCCGATAGAACGCGTACCCCTCGCGGATCACGAACCGTGGCTCGGTCTCTCCCCTGGCCTCCACGCCGTCGATGGTGCCAGGCCGAGACCACAACAGCGAGGGGAACGCACTGGAGACCGCGTGCCGCCCACGGCGTCGGTCAGAATGCCCGCGCCCCCACCACGACCCGCCCCACGTCATCCCGTCCCAACGCCGCCGCCCCACCCGCCGTAGCCGCCCGCGCCGCCTCGTCCGGAGTCATCCCCATGTCCCGCACCGCCAGCGCGATACAGAAGGGCACGGAAGACGTGGAAGCCGAGAAGCAAAGCGTGTATCCCCATGACGGCCCAGATCACGGCTGCGGTAAACAGCCCCAGTCCCAGTCCCAGTACACCGAACGTGAACATGCGCATCCCCTGGCGTCCAGCTCCACTCCGCTTCACAGACTGGCGCAGCTCTCTGGGTACGCGGTACTACGCAACTCAGCCCCACCTCATGGGAGTTGGGGTGGGATCGAATGCTGGCCAGCGGGGACTCGGCTTCGCCTAGGGGGAGTCCGCGGCCCTGCGGTTGTAGGCGTGGTGAGGACAGGTACAGCGACGCAGGAGGACCCCGCCACCGTGAGGTGCCGGCACGTCCTCGGTCTCTCGGCATTCGTCGTGCAGACCTTCGTAGCCCGGTTGCTGGGCGACACCGTGGAGCTGGGCATCATGCCGCTCACCGCGTCGCTGAAGACACCGCCCGGTCTGGGCTTCTGGATCTACGACGACCGCCAGGTGGTCACCGAGACCTGGCACGCCGAACTGTGGCTCGACGACTCCGACACCATCGCCCTCTACCTGCGTATCTGGAGCACTCTCCACGAGTCCGCGGTCTACGGCGCAGATGCCCACAACGTCATCAACGCCGCCCGCCGTTCCCTCAATGCCCGTTGAAAACCTCGCAGTCAGGGTTCGCGTGATGCCGGACTGCCCGAATCGTCGGTGCCGCTTGCCGGCCGGGGCCAGAAAATCCGGCCCCGCCGCACGAGCCTCGACAGCAAGGCGTTCCGGCCTCAGCTCATCGCCGTGCCCTTGCCCCACCGGTCACGCGGCGTCGAGCGCCGCGGTGACCTTGCGGACCATCTCCAGCATGACGGGGCCGGGCTCGCCCTTCTTGGGCCGGACGGCCGCTTCGACGGCGACGAGGACCGTGCTGCGGAAGTTGTCGGCCTCCGCGGGATCCTGCTTCTTGAGCAGGCCCATGGCGGTGGTCAGGGCCGGCAGCACGTGGTCGGCGATCTCGGCCACGGACTTGCCGTCCAGGTTCGGGATCTTCGAGTTCTCGGCGAGCACATACCCGACCGGCCCGGTCGCCGAGGCCAGGGCAAGGCTGCCCTGGGTGGCGATCCGGTGCGGCGACCCGGCGGTGGCACCGGCGGCGGCCATGAGCGTGATGGCGCCGTACGCAGCGGTACGCAGGGTGTTCTTGTCCTGGTCGGTGAGGGTGATGGCCATGATGGTGTGCTCCTTGGGATCGGTCGCGGCCCCCGGCCGGGGCTCGCTTCGCCTTCCTTCTGGAACAGAGCCTGCGCGCACCCGGTTTCACGACGCCCTCACCGCGCTTTCAGCGCACAAGCGGCCCATGAAAATCGGCCCTCCGCGGCGCGGGGCCCCGATGGTGAAGTCGATGCGCGCCCTCGGCGACCAGCCGTACGAGAGTTCACGGAAGCACGGCCACAGCCAACTCAGACGCCAAAAAAAGGGGGCACCGGAGCTGCGCCTCTCAGCCTTCCGTCGGGCGCGGTGACGCCGACGAGTGCAGGAGCCGTAGGCCCGTCTCCACCAGTAGCCAGCCGAGGCGGGCCCGGACCGGGGTACCGGTCCGGGCCGGACGGTCGGCGCGGGCGGTTCGGCACAGTTCCCAGGCGCGGGCCTGTGCGCGCAGATCGGCGGCGCGGGCGGCGTGGAGGCGGAGATGTAAGTCCGTGTGGTGGTTCATGATGTGGTTTCCCCCCGGCGGTTGCGGAACGCTACGCGCAGCACGGTCACCGGCTCGGCTCCTTCCGGGCGCCGTGACGGGTCGTCGAACCGCTCGCCGTAGGACTCCAGCAGCATCGAGATCCGCTCCCCCACCTCGGCGAGTTCGGCAGCCGTCAGGTAGACGATGTCGTCGCCGAACCGCTCCGCCTCGCGCCACTCGCGCGGCAGTTGCCGCCGGGTCTCGACGGCGTGGGTCATCCTCTCGAAGTACATCTCCGCCACTGCGGTGCTGAGCGTCTCGGCCGCCTCGCTGTCGACGCCCTGCCAGTCGGTGTAGCGAGCCGTGGCCCGCCACGGCTTCTCCCGGCCCTGGCCGCCCTCGGCTTCCTCGACCAAGCCGTACTTGGCGAGTATCCGCAGGTGGTACGAGCAGCTGGCCACGGACTCACCGGTGAGCTCCGCGGCACGGGTCGCAGTGAATGGCCCTTCGACGCGCAGCAGTCCGACGAGTTTCATCCGGGTGGGGTGGGCGTAGGCCCGCAGGGCGCGTGGGTCCGCAAGATGGACGGAGCGCTTCGGAGTACCGGCCTTGGGCGTGAGCTTCGGCATGCTTCTAAAGCTATCTTTCTAAAGACTCCTTTACAAGCAGTTCAAGGAATCACGAACCGCCCTCCTGGACGACCCGCGCAGCAACGTCAGTCGGACAACCCGCGCTCCCCGAACTCACCCCCCAGCACCGCCCCATTGGCCCACCTCACACACGGACACGGCATCAAGTCAGGCCTGTTCCACTTCCGCACCTGAGCACGCCCGCGCCGGGGGCTGACCCCCACTCCGATCCTGGGGCACACCGGATCGCGCCCCACCGGACCCCGAAATTAGCGTTCAGCCATGACTCCGGCTCTGCGGAAACACCTCTCCATGGCACTCGGTATCGCCACGCTGCTCATCGCCGAGACGGGCATCGCCGTAGCCCAACCCACCGGCCCCTCCCCCGCGGAGCAGCTGCGTCGGGACACCAAGGCGATCCACACCCTCGGTGTCAGCGGGGTGCAGGCCCGCGCGGTCGCGTCGGACGGACGGGAGTCGGTCGCCACCAGTGGTACCGCCGACCTGGACACCGGCCGCCCGGTCCGTCCCGACGGGTACTTCCGCATGGCCAGCACGTCCAAGACGCTGGTCGCCACCGTGGTCCTCCAGCTGGAGGCAGAGGGCACGCTGTCCCTGGACGACACGGTCGACGACTGGCTGCCGGGAGTGGTGCGGGGCAACGGCAACGACGGCACCCGCATCACCATCCGCCAACTGCTCCGGCACACCAGCGGAATTCACGACGACCTCCCCGGGTACACCACACCGGAGGAGTACTACCGGCAGCGCTACGACGTCTACAGCCCCGAGCAGTTGGTCGCCCGCGCCATGGCCCACGCGCCGGACTTCCCGCCGGGCGACGGTTGGAGCTACTCCAACACCGGTTACGTCCTGCTCGACGCTGTCATCCAGAAGGCCACCGGCCGACCCGCCCACCAGGAGATCGAAGACCGTATTCTCCGTCCGCTCGGCCTCAACCACACCCGGTGGGGCGGCACTTCGCCCACCCTGCCCCGGCCGCACGCCAAGGCCTACCAACTCTTCGGGCCCGATTCCCTGGTGGACGTCACCGACCAGATACCGGTGGACCACGAGAACCTCTCGTTCGTCACGACCACTCGGGACGAGAACACCTTCCTCCGCGCGCTGCTCGCCGGCCGCCTGCTGCCGCCGCGGCAACTCGCCGAGATGAAGCGGACCGTCCCCGTGAGCGCGGAGGTCCAACAGCTCTGGCCCGGCGGCCGATACGGGCTCGGCCTGGCCGAACGCCCTCTGAGCTGCGGCGGAACCTACTGGGGTCACGAGGGCGGAGACGGCGGCTACATCACCCTCAACGGCGTGACCGGCAACGGCAGTCGAAGCGCCGTGGTCTCCATGTCCGAGGCCCGCGGCGACACCCTGGAACACATCCTCGCCCAGGAGAACGCGGCCAGTGCCCTGATCGACCACGCGTTGTGCGCCGGGAGCCCCAACACCCCGTAATCAGAGCAGAGTTACCGGGTTGCTCAGCGCCGCCATCCGCCCACCGGGACCGGGATGACGCACCTCAACCCGGACGAACGCCGATTCCCGCGCGCTGGTACGCCACTCCACCGCGCCCACCCCCGCGGCGGGCACCGAAGCAACGTGGACCTCCCCCGCCCCGGTGTGAAAACCGACCACCCCCGAAGGCACCCCACGCACACCCACCCGAGCCACGACCGGTGCACCGCAGCTCTCCAACTGCCCACCGACACCCACTCGTTGGATACTTGCACCGGTACCGGCAGAGACCGTGAACGACAACTCGACGTCGGCGGACTCGGCGATCCAACTCCGCCCGGCACGAATCCCGGCGAGCACCGCGTCCGTACTCAACTCCCCGGCCTGGACGACGGTGTGCGGCACACCGATCTGGCCCGACAGATGAGCGTCACTGTTCCCCATCGCCGGCCTCCACCCGCCCCGCCGCCGGATGTCCGCACCGAGCCCCCGCCCCCACTCCGCCAACGCCGCCTCGTTGTCCGCCTGCCAGGGCAGGTCCGAAGTCCACGGCCCGTTCCAGACCTCGACCACGTCGAACCCCTGGTACGGATACAGGAACGTGCCCGAGTCGTACGGCGCGTGCGGATGAGCCGCCACGCACAGCCCGCCCCCGCGACGGACCTCGTCGAGATGCCGGCCGATCACCTCGTCCCGCACGCCGTACCGCCAGTCGACCACCCGCCCGTACCGGACACCCAGCGCAAGCCAGTGCCCGGTACGGGTGGTGACCTCCTGACCCAGAATCACCAGCAGGTCGTCACCGGCGTAGCGACCCCAAGTGCCGTGCGTATCAGCGTTGTTGTGCTCGGTGGCCGCCAGGAAGTCCAGACCCGCCGCACGGGCCTCGACAGCAAGACGTTCCGGTGTCAGCTCACCGCCGTGCGAACACACCGAGTGCACGTGACAGTCGCC
>Ga0307509_10008117_pt1 | contig 13475 bp, 15 predicted proteins | sample 10_EM_MG_FD_202245 | JGI IMG/M metagenome (GOLD analysis project Ga0307509, IMG submission 202245) | Populus trichocarpa ectomycorrhiza microbial communities from riparian zone in the Pacific Northwest, United States - 10_EM | ecosystem: Host-associated > Plants > Roots > Unclassified | place...
CGGCCACTCATTACAACACAGCCACTTGGTACCGCCACAACCCACAAACACCCTAGCCCAAGATCGTTCCAACTTCCTTGCTTTATTCCCCCCTCTCACGTCCTCGATGCCCCTATTTCAGCATTCATCGCATATCACCATCCATGGCGGTACATTCTACGAAGTTCAGGGCAATTTCTACAATATTGCCTCTGTTGCCGGTCTTCCTTCTACTCTCGGTACCGATGAGCCGACCATCGATGAACGAGCCAGAGGTCAATCTTCCCTGTCAGAGGGAACTAGTTGGGAGGTAATTCATCTCTTTACTAGAGTATACTATTGTGCTCATTGCTCGATTTAAACATAATTACTGCCAGATACCCGTTATTCCTCGTTTCGAAATCACCTTGAATCGGAAGCATGAAGTAATATCTGTAAAAAGTCCCAATATTCCAGGCTTGCGCTTCGTGGTTCGAGAAGCTTGCCTCAGGACCACTGGCGTCTCTGTTCTTGTGAAGCGCTTTGAGGGCTCGTGGCAGTTAGCAGCTAGAGTGAGTTAGATAACTGAACTCGCAAAGATGTTATTAGACAGACTTAATTCCTCCAGGCGTTTGTTGACGAATTGGGTGCTCTTGAGGACGTATGGTATGGTTAACTATCGCATTGCGGTATACGCATTGATGCCATCGATGGCAGGGACCCTTACTTCCTCCAAGTCATGGGCCGATCACCACAGGGTGAAAAATATCCGTATATCATTTATCAATCACTAGGCTGCCCGCCGACCCCGTTGGATGGGATTTGGTATCACCTGATATACAAAAAAAATGCAGGTCAACTAATGAATCTGGCAAGGCAGTTGAGTGATATTGTGAGACTGCCTCCTACAACATTCCTTGACGAAATAAAGATTGACGCGCATTTAAAGGTCACCATACTACATGGTAAATGATGAGAACATCACACATATGAATAACCTGACATCCCTGTAGGTAATTTACTAGATCCTATCGAGCCTGGAAATTTGGCCGAAGACAACTTGGTGGGCTGCTCCTCAAATTCTCACTGGTAAGATTCACTTAAGCGTTTAATCATGGAACAGATAGGCTGCATTCAAGTAGTGCCGTCTGATAGTTGTGGGCAAGAACTCAGACTTCTTTACCTTGGAGAGCTCCGCGTGACTAAGAGTCAGCTCCGTAAAACACTGGATGCCCTGGTATAGCTCACTCGTGTCCCAGCCCCAAATGTGTCTAACTTTAACATATCCCAGGGTCGCAAATGGCTTGTGGATGTCGATGCTTCCCTTGGCTCTATACGTGATTTTAGCCGTACAGCACAGAGGGCGGCCAACCGTGAGATGCATGAGCGACAGTCCTGGCAACTGATGGGGCATGAGGACTATCCGATGTCCCACCTGCAGGAGAGGAACTCCGAGATCAAGAAGCAGACGGGGACACGCTGTTACTATGGGTGGTCATCATTGGAACTAAACCAATCGATTGGCCGGTCAAGAAAAACATTGAGCGCCATCCCCAATGACAAAACTTTGGAATTGCTAGCACGATGGGTGCAGCCCGCTCATGTGCACCGACTCCCCGAACCACTTGACGAGCTTCTGAAAGTCTTGCGCTCCATGCGTTCCTAGCAGTCGAAGGGGAAGTAGATTAGTAATTATTGAATTCACTATATATCCACGCGGACTTTTGTTGTATGCGGTGTAGATCGTAGCACACCTATCTCTATTAAGCACTAGCTCGATGATTTTCTGTAGCTTGAAGCTTGAAGCCGCGCCCATCTAAACTGAGAGACGCCGAGATCGCTTCTTGGACCTTGATATCGAATGGCCATTGACAGAAAGATGTAATTTTTTTTTAGAACCGTGAAATGAAAGTTCATTTCTCTGAAAATAGCAACACGATCGATCTCCATTCTATCTACTTCCGTTGTACCAATTTCGTGGAGTTGAAATTGATGTTCCGAGGACTGGAAATAATTTATACAACTACAATGATAAACGATCACACAGAGGAGTACATAAAACACAGTTGGTAGCATGGTGAATAATATATAATTGGATAGCCAGAGACAGCATAGAGAGTTGGGGGCGCACAGACAAGAGCATGTATGAAAAAGCAACGTCCGTATCATCAGGGAATTGATTGATGCCTAGCGTGAGTGGGAGCGCTCCGATGGCGGCGGAAGCGGTGGAGCGAGTTGTTGGTGTTGTTGGTGGTGGGGGAAAACTTCTTGGAATCTAGACCCTGGGTCATCCGCTGGATCTCCTTCATATTCATGGGGCGGTGGGTCGTGAGGTGGTGGTAGTGGGGGGAATGGGGGGAATGGTGGGTAAACATCTGCGTGCTGCTGCCGCTGCTCTGCCTCTCTCTCCCTCTCGGGTTCTTTTTCGTGGTCTCTGTCGCGGTTTTTGTCGTGGTCTCTGTCGCGGTTTTTGTCGTGGTCTCTGTCGCGGTCTTTGTCGCGGTCTCTGTCGCGATATCTGTCCCTATCCCTGTCTCTATCCCGATCTCTGTCTCTGTCTCCGCCTCGGTCGCGGTCGTCTGGGTAATCTCGGGAAGACTTGTGACGACCGGACCGATAATCGTCATCATACCTTCTCGAAGATGACTTGTATTTATCATACTTGTCATATCCCCGCGATGACTTGTAGTAGTCGTCGTCGCGCCGATATGATCTGTCGTAGTCGTCCCGCCGCCGATCCCGATCCCGATCACGGTCACGATCTCTTTCCCGATACCTTTCCCTCTCTCTCTCCTTTTCCCTTTCTCGTTCTCGCCGTTTCCCGGAATCATCCCCGTAGCTCAAGTAAGTCGGCGAGAATGGGACCCCACTTGCACCGCCATGAACAGGCGAGAGTGGAGCGTCCTCATGGACAACACGCAGTGGAGGGTCGGCGTTTGAGGATTCACCTTTGCGCTCGTCCCTGTCCCTATCCCTATCCCTATCGTCTCTTCGAGAGCGCTCATAACCCCGATCCCTATCATCTCTTCGAGAGCGCTCGTAATCCCGGTCACGATCCTTGTCTCGGTCTCGGTAGCGGTCGCGGTCATCATACCTGCGAGAACGAGATTCGTAGTAGTCTTTGTTGTAGTCGCGCGAGTCTGAATGGTGTCGGGATGGGCGGTAGTCCTTCTCGCGGTCTCTGTATGAGTCAGAACGGTCCCGAGTTCCACTTTGATAGTACTGACCGACCATGAGTATCAATGCGCAGGAGATATTAGATGACTGAGCTTACGTCTGAAGTATAGCGCCGCGAGTCCGACCGCTTGGTGTCTTCACGGTATTTATATTTATCGTCACCTCCTCGGTCATCTCTCTCGTATCTCTTCAATCGGTCTTGATCTGGATTTCTCTTTGAACAGAACATGAATAAATATTTAATTCACACGGGCAAAAAACACCTACTTGAGATGACGACCGACTGATATCTACATCCTTGTCTCTGTGCCGGGAAGATGAAGGTGGTTTGATGCTATCCTGTCGAGTCATGCCCGTGCCATGTTGTGGATCCCTTAGGTCCACGCCGCGGCGAGATGACTCCTTGCGAGATACATGACCGCCTGATCCTTCTGGTTTCATCTCGGCATTGAAGGTAACCTTGGGTGAGGGAGGTTTCCTGGGTAGTGGTGGTGGTGACTCAGACCCTGACCGCCCCTGCTCCGGATGCTGGGCTGGCGCCTGACCGCCATATTGATGTTCGAATTCTCGTAAAATATTCTATACGTTGCGTTAAATACCATCGCACAAGAAGAATGAACAACCCACTTCAACTTCACGGTACAACGCTGTGGCGTTCTGCTGGAAGTTGACCAGTTCTGCCACCAGCTTCTTGTTCAACTTTGATTTCGATGGGGCACTTTTGGTTAACCTGAGAACTGGTCAGAACCGACAAATAAGTTTTAAAAAGAAAAAAACGCACTTGGCGGCCTCCTTCCTAAACTTCTTCGTCGTCTCCTTCCCAAAGATGTGCGAGTTCATCTCGAGCATGTCCTTGGTGCTATCAATCAACTGCAAGCCCTCCTGCAGAAGCCTCTTCTTCTCTCCCAGCCCTTCATCTCTCTGTGGGTGTCCATGTCCGTTCCCGTGTCCATTGCTGATCGGCGTCTGTGCCTGCGAGTCGGGGGAATGTGGGCCTAACGGAGGCCCTGGTTGAGATTTATTACTCCGACGGAGAAACGAGAGGAATGAATCATTGAAGAGCTCTCTCTGGCCAAACTTCAAGGGCGGTGGGGGTGCCATCGTTATCCGTTATCTGTTCGAGGGATACCAGCCCCCCGCCGAGTATTTAGCTAGAAGCCAAAGGTGTGGGAGAAAGATCAAAAGTTGCTGGGCTTGCGCAAGAGCTAGTGACAAGTCATGAGAATTAAACAAGCACAAACACTTCACATGGGGTTAAACCGCGATCATTAGGTGGCTGTGCTATTACCCCAGGTCTCCGTCCATTCCGCAAAATCCGGCCATACTCCAATATATTGTTTTTGATTTGAAGAATAAAATGTGGGCCTGGCTCATACATGCCCATTTTAGTTGATCTCTCGTCACAAATGCCAAAATTCAAATGCCGAATCACCAATTTGTGCTTCAAAGTCCAGAACGGGGTCTGGGGATGACCGGACAGCAAGAATTTTAGGCGCACGTTGAGTGTGTCCTAGGACCCAAAAAGCAAATGAACTTTGAAGCGGGTTTGCGACTGTGGTGGGCATTTCCATGTGGGTAGTCAGCCACTCCTTCCATCTTCCCCTGGACTCCTTTCTACTCTATCAAACAACCAAGTCCTGACAGAAAAAGAAGGCTTCTGAAAGAAACATATCTCCAATAGTGAGTAGAAACAAAAATAAAATTGGAAGGTTCCTATTGAATTGGAGTTTATTTAATACGACTATGACGTCTTAGTCATGAAAACACCCCACTTCTTTGGTTAGCACCCATGTCAAGCTCAAGTTTGATACTAACAGCACAGAAGAACTTGAAGTTATCAACACTGTGATTCAAGTGAAAAAATCGGTATCATATGTAAAAAAGATTAAATAAATTTAACCCTTTAGGCAACCTTTGGGCTCGACCCCCACCCCGGGTTACGGAGCAATTAATAGGCCGGGCCTCCCTTTTGGCAGCAGTCCACTCAACGTTCAACATCCCTCCCTTCACATTTTCACCTGATGGAAGTTCTTGCTGCTGCAGTTACAGTCTGTTCTTTGTGCAAGCAAATCGTGTCATGGATCGACCAGCTGACCGAAAAAGAAACCCTCCTTGTCCAGATCTCTTCAACTGTATCGCAAATCTGTAACATCCTCGACCCATTCGCATCCGCTACTTTTGAAGGAACAGGGGAACAACAGCTCTCTGCTTCTATCCGTAGTATTGGGGATATGTTGCAGCGAATCAATGAGGACCTTCTGGTTTATCAATCCAGGAGAACAAACAGGGTGCTCGCCTTTCTGAACCCACAAGGGCTGATTCAAAAGTTGAAAGAAGATCAAAGGCAGCTGAATCACCAGATGGTTGTCCTCATTGCATCCATTACGGCTGTGGGTTATTTTCGGGATCATGCTCGAGGTGATACGAGCAGGTTGGTCAACGAGGCTCAGAAATCTGGAGTATTGCATACCTACAATCTGTTGGACGAATTACATGCCGAGGATGCTCGAGAGTTCTGGCGAGACTTTATCGGAGCGAAGGCAAGCATTCCGATCGTCGGCCAGATAGCAATAGCATGGATCACTCATCTTTCCTCTTCTCGTCCTGTAGATGGAATTCGTGAACAACGATCTTTTATCTTCTCGATTGACAGCGTGGTTCAAAGGTGGTCCTATCTTGACCAAGAAGACATGCGACTGCATTATTATGCGGCTGGATGAATACAATTGTGGAGGAATAACACCTCACAATCTTTCTCGAGCTTTAGGAAATGCGTCGCTAAAACAATTTGTGGAATCATATGCACGAGGTAAAAACAGATATCACTGTTAACTTCAGGCGCTAATAGTCTCTTAGGCGAGATTGCTTCCCAGCCTTCGGAACCACTATTAAAAGGTCGATCTGGATATCAACTTAGACTTCCTCTTCTGGTCTGGATTGACGACCGACCGGAAAATAATGCTTGGGAAGTGAAGCAGGCTGTGGGAATGGGAATACAAGTCATTGAATTACCATCAACAGCAGCAGCTAAAGCTTGGGTGGATGAAAATGAAGGTGAGGATGAATTTAGTATGATATTTATCACAGTGGCTCTAGACTTCACAACGACTAGGATTCCTCCGCCAGAACGATAAAGCCTCTTCTATCCGCTTCATCTCGGATAACGTTCGTCTGGAGAACATTGCTGACGCAGGGACTTATCTCAATGCGAGCGCCGGCCAAAAATTATTGCAGTACTTACGAGGCCGACTCTTCAGTGCACCTGTTCTCATTTATACAGGTGCTACAATTCTATGGACTGAGTACGTGATGAAGTACGAATCGGCTGGATCAACAACCGACGCTGCAGTATGTTTGGAATATATTATCAACCTCGCCGCTGGGATGAGCGATGATACAAATTGGAAAGGTTTTAGCGTTGGCAACTAAGTACTGCCCTTGTACTGCCCGCTGGATAATTTGTAAAACGCGAAAAGGTCTTTGATTGAATTAGAACAAAACAACCCAATATGTTCCCGACAAAAATACCAAGCTGCTGCAACAATTGAAACCACCTCCAGGACACTGCCCAGCGCTATCCCCATGGAAGACAATGCAGTCGACATAGTAGTCTCGAGCCTCTCTTGTATGAATATATCTAGAGGGAAATTCAGAGGCAATATTCAAGACAATCCTTTCCAATTCTTTCTTTATGAGGTTGGATGATTAAAGATACGGAATCCAACTTGGCACCATGAAAATAATATACAATTGAGGACGCTTTCTGTAGTTAACTATTGAAATGGGATTGGTCGTGGTTCACTGTTCAAACCTCAACATGCATTTTCGAATAACCGTCAATTCGAAGCCCAAGGGAAATATTGAGCGATGCTTGGAGGACAATGCGCGACCTATAACGTAAATATAGGTGGCCAAGGTAGGGTAATAATCTGCTGAGGTTGGGAGAGAATTCGAAGAACAATGGTTTTCTCTTTCTTGTCGTTCTTTTGAATGCCAAGCAAGGCGCCTTTCACTTGCGATTTGAACCTTTCCAGCTTTGCCGGTTCTAGCCAGGTTGATACGTCCATCCTGATAATTCTCAGACGACGAAGCCTCGATATGAAACTTAAATCAATCTTAAACCATTGGGGCATTTCAGCGATGATAAACTGGGGAGAAGATAAAAATTTGTACCTCAGTCCAGCTACTCTTGTAAATAAAATGTAATGTGAGGTCTCCGATGTGCCGAAATTGACGCACGATATCAGGGATAAGTGACTGTGGGGTTGCAGTTGTGAGCGCCTAACGGATGGGAAGTGAGAATATCGGAAGCACCACGCTGTTCGACGGAAGGGATAAACAAATATTCTCTAGGAGAGGGCAGCAAGGGCCAAGCTCAAGAAGCCGTCCTTCCAAGTGATGTTTCCTCGGCCCTGTAAAGTAGAAGTACCGCACGCTAGGGACATATCTCAGAAAGGATACGCAGTCTGGTGCGAGCGTGACAGAACGGATTTGCGGGAAAGACTTGTGGCGACCAAACCCGTAAGTAATGGCCCGGTCCAACTTGAAGGTGGCTGTAGATATTTTGTGATCCAGCTTGAGCGTATGCACGTTTGGAAATATGTCAAGACAGCGCGCTAGTTCTCGGAGGACATTGTTAATACAATAATCCCCTATCATGATATTGACGACGCTGACAATCCGAAGGTCAGTCGAAATTTCCAAATGTGAGTTGGTATGTACTTGACATAATCAGCGAGCTCGGGATCACGAACGGTCACAATCTCGAGTTGGCGAATAAGTTCGAGGGCAAGTGTTTCTGGGGTATCCAAAATTTCCCCAGTAGATACGCGCATTCCGGTAAATACCTCTATCCGTCGCCATATATATGGGCGTAGAAACCGACGGAGATTCCTGCACGTTTGCGACAGCGCTATCAGCCTCTCGCGACGCGCAAAGTGGGCATCTGCTTCCTCCTTGCCATATTCCTCTTTCGGATCGGGTTCGCTTTCAGGATAATAAGAGAGGATTTCGAGAAGAAGTTCGTCTGGAAGTGTCGCAAGTCCAGTGGTATTCCGACGTTCAGAACCACCTTTCAGGATTCTGCGGCGCTTTGAAGGTTTCTTGGAAACAACAGGTGGAACTTTCTCCAGGGCTGAGGATTCTAGTGCGTTCCGATTCGACTTCCGGGTTGTTGACCCTTTCTTCATGATCTTGAAATATGTCCAGAAAAAGTCGGGTATGTAGCTGTCACTTGCAAGGAAGGGTTTAATGCCTTCAGTTCCGAGTCACAATGGGGCCAACCCCGTGATCGAGACACAACCATGACAGCAGCGGGCCCGGGCCACCATGGCAATCACATGGCAGGAACTGCCCAGCGCTAGGTAATTGAATTTAGAGTACATTTGGTGGGAGTTGTACCCGTGGTCGACACCGACCCAGCCTCTCTGGTATCTGGTATGAATATATTTAGAGGGAAATTTGGATCAATATCCAAGTCAATCGTTTCCAGTTCTCTCTTTATGAGATTGGATGATTAAAGATACAGAATCCAACTTGGCACCATGAAAATACTATACAATTGAGGACGCTTTCTGTAGTTAACTATTGAAATGGGATTGGTCGTGGTTCACTGTTCAAACCTCAACATGCATTTTCGAATAACCGTCGATTTGAAGCCCAAGGGAGATATTAAGCGATGCTTGGAGGACAATGCGCGAACTATAACGTAAATATAGGTGGCCAAGGTAGGGTAATAATCTGCTGAGGTTGGGAGAGAATCCGAAGAACAATGGTTTTCTCTTTCTTGTCGTCCTTTTGGATGTCAAGCAAGGCGCCTTTCACTTGCGATTTGAACCCTTCCAACTTTGCCAGTTCTAGCCAGGTTGGTAAATCCATCCTGATAATTCTCAGATGACGAAAAGTCAACATAAAACTTAAATCAATCTTAAACCATTGGTGCTATTCAGCGAGGATGAGTTATAGAGAAGATTAAAATGTGTACCGGAATCCAGTTACTCCCGTAAACAAATCGTAATGTGAGGTCTGCGATGTGCGGAAATTGACGCGCGATAACAGGGAGAAATGGCTGTGGGGTTGCAGTTGTTAGCGCCTAACGGATAGAAAGTGAAAATATCGCAAGCACCTCGATATTCGACGGAAAGGATAAACGAATATTCTCCAGTAGAGGACAGCAAGGGCCAACCTCAAGAAGCCGTCCTTCGTACTGATGTTCCCTCGGCCCTATAAAGTAGAAGTACCGCACACTAGGGAGATATCTCAGAAAAAATACGCAGTTTGGTGGGAGTGTGACAACACGGATTTGCGGGAAAGACTTGTGGTGACGAAACGCATAACTAATGGCCTGGTCCAACTTGAAGGTGACTGGAGGTATTTTGTGATCCAGCTTGAGCGTATGCACGTTCGGAAATATGCCAAGACAGCGAGCTAGTTCTTGGAGGACGTTTCTAACACAATAATCCCCTATCATGATATTGACGACGCTGACAATCCGAAGGTCAGAAGGGTCGAAATTTCCAAATGTGACTTGGCACGTACTTGACATAATCAGCGAGTTCGGGATCACGAATGGTCACAATCTCGAGTTGGCGAATAAGTTCAAGGGCAAGTTTTTCTGGGGTATCCAAAACCTCCTCAGTGGATACGCGCATTCCGGTAAATACCTCTATCCGTCGCCACACGTATGGGCGCAGAAACCGACGGAGATTCCTGCACGATTGGGATAGCGCTATCAGCCTCTCGCGACGCGCAAAGTGGGCATCTGCTTCCTCCTTGGTATATTCCTCTTTCGGATCGGACTCGCTTTCAGAATAATAAGAGAGGATTTCGAGAAGAAGTTCGTCTGGAAGTATCGCAAGTCCAGTGGTATTCTCATGTTTAGAACTTGAGGCGCCTTTCAGGATTCTGGGGCCCTTTGAGGATTTCTTGGAAACATCAACAGGCGGTACTTTCTCCAGGGCTGAGGATTCTGGGGCGTTCCGATTCTTCTTCCGGGATCTTGACCCTTTCTTCATGATCTTCAGATATTTGAGAAGGTAAGGAGAAGGAAGGCCTTCAGTTCCGAAATATGACGGTGACGGGCCTGACATTGTGACAGGCTAGCGGGCCGCCGCGGCGATTATATCCGGCCAGGAACCGAGCTGACAAAAGTTCTTGTTCTCCTCCCTTTACTCGTTTGTGTAAGATTCATTGTTTTCCCCGGCTTCATTGTTCTGATGCACAATATCAACCATTTCCTGAGAAATTAACGCAGCTTTCCTTCTCTCTCCCTCATCAAACTCGTGTTCGAAATTGTAGGATATTCCAGATAACAGAAATTGACCAGAAACATCTCGGTTCGCGATTTCCTCATCGTTTGGGTCAATTGTTAAATAACTAACTAGGCTTCAGTAATAATGAATTCAGCTTCTAATTTCACACTGCCACAGTATCCATCTTCTGGTGTGTACCTCCTTCGAATTCCTCAATTCACTTTGAAAGCTAATTGCAAGTTATTATAGAAGCAACTCCGGACGAAGTTCTAGGATCCTCGCTTCTTATTCCTCATCCTCGTCCATCGCCATCCTCCAAAGAATACGCTTCAAATACCGCCGACTACGATAGGAAAGACGGGGCTGACCTCCAACATCATTCCCTTGCTGCGAAGGTTTCTACCATCAAGGAGGCGCCGTCAAAGATTGTCGCTCCAACTCCTATCTACGCTAGTTGGCGCAATTCACTTTTGACCGATTCATTCGTGACCGATTCACCTTTGCCACATTCAAACCCTGGAGCCCTCGATCATCAAAAATCACCAGCCTATAAACGAGTCTTTGATGTCGCCGGCCTGCCTGTTGAAATTATCTGCCAGATTTTCGAAAAATTCGTCGAGGGCGATCCGCGGCAGAATGACAAGTATCTACCTCGGCATCTGGTTTCTCGTCGCTGTCCTTCAGATCCAATCAGAATGGGGCAAATATGTTCGCGCTGGCGCACAATAGCCCTCAGTCGACCGGAATTATGGTCAAAAATCTACATCCACAACCCCAACCCCTCCCAAATTCGTCCCGTCCGTATTTGCCTCGAGCGGTCAGGCAACCGGCTTCTCGATATAGGAATCAGCTACGACGGGGAAGATCACAAATTTGACAACAGATCAGCATCTCGCATTCTCGGATCCCTCCACTCCCGTTTGGAACACTGGAGAGACATAAAATTTCAGCTGCCTTTTCAGTTTTTGAGAACCCTTCTTGCGATGCTACAATTTGATCAAAGACCCATTCGTCTCGAATGTGCTTCTATTGGTTTTATGGGTTCCATCGGCTATCCTTACGAGCCCAAATTCGATCCATACATCCACGCGATCTGGAATTTTTTCCATAGGTCACCCAAGCTAACCCAAGTGGACTGGAGGGGCAGGGGAGTCGACAACTTCCCCAGGCATGCGCCATTCAAACAATTGACGCATGTTCGAACCAACTTTACACTCTCCATCGACGAGGTCCTAGCATTCCTCGCTTCAGTGCCCCGTATACAAGAACTCTCAATCGAGAGTATCAGACGTAAACCACAGACAGAACTTTACCTAGACGACCCTCCACTCTTCCTACAACACCTTCGCGCCCTGAGTGTTCATTCGCTATCGATTCGGACTGGTTCCCTCTATTCAAGTCTTATATGTCCTGCTCTCGAGACTCTCAAAATCGATCACAACAGTCTCACTTACCAACCGAATCAAGACCTGTCGGAAGTCATCCAATTTCTTCAACGATCTGACTGCCAGCTGAAAGCTCTCAGCATAAAGGATCCGCACCTTTCTGACGACGATTTGGAACGACTTCTTCCATCCCCTGCACTCTGCTCGCTGACGTCGTTGTCGATACGGAAGAATGTGATTCGCGATCCATTTGTTCGGGTATTGATGAAGCAACTCGAGGATGGAACACATGTACTTCTGCCACGCCTCGAGAGATTGCTTTTGAACTCGTGTGACACGACGGATGGACTACTGGCTTCGTTGATAACCTCACGCTGGTATATTGGCGCTTTGCCTGGAGCACTTCGATGGGCGCTCGTAACCCCAAAGAAGGGCTTCGGTTTCAATGACAAAGCTTTTTTTAACACACACGAATTGCGTTAATTTTTTTTTCTTCTTTCAAGTGGTGGTCCAATTTTTTTCAGAAACATGGACCTCAAAATCCTCCGCCCGCTGGATGGCATTCACCGAGGATATACCTTTAGCATTTTAGCATTCAGGAATATACATTTTAGAACTTAGCGCGACAAACGAAGGAAGCAGATAGACACCACAGGATTATGGCGATATAATAATCATTTATAATTTACTTTCTATATTTCCACCACCAGAATCCCGCGAAAAACGCCTACCAGGTACTCCAGACCGCGTCTCCTCTTTTCGCGCATTCAAAGTGTCTTCCGCCCATTTAATAATACCGTTTACGAGACGATCAATATCGTCTTTGGTATTCCCGGAATGTAGACATACCCGGACGCGGTCTTTGCCCTTGGGGACGGTAGGCCACGTTATGGGCCGCGCGTTCATGCCCAAGGCAAGGAGGTAGGCGGAGAGTGGGCGTGGGTGGGGTGTCAGAACGGGGACGATTGGAGGTGGAAGGCTGGAAGGCGAAGAAGATCGGAGGTGGGATGGGAGCGACACGAGAGTGGGAGGGATATTTCGAGATTCCAGTAGGGGCCGGAGAGTTTCCGTAAAATAAGTTGAGAGGGACAGAAGATGGTTGGACAACTTGAACGATGTAAAGTTGGTTTGTGTTTATGAGGATGAGGGGAGAACTTACATGTTGAGCTGTACCATCTGATAGCATGTCGAATGAGCAGTCTGCGGCGATGATGTTCGCGTAGCTCAACGAGGTGGTATAAATAAGCGACCGGGCATAATTTAAAAGATAATCTCGAATGAGTGTAGTCGTTATTATCACCGCTGAATGGGCGATGAGAAAACATCGGAAGGGCTCTCCTGCAAAGACGCACCTCCAGTGGCCGCTAATGCCTTCCCAAAGGTGTGTAGCCTCGCCAGAACTCTATCCTCTAAGCCCAATAGCGCAACGCAACCCCGTCCTTGTGGCCCGTATATCCCAGTTGCATGAGCTTCATCTACGACCAAGTAACCATTTTTAAGGGGGAAAACTTCATCCAACAAATCCGCGATCTCCCGCAAAGGGGCAAAGGTCCCATCCATGCTGTACAAACTCTCCACGGATAGAAATAAGCTGTTTTCGCCCGCCCTCAAGCCCCCGCTTTCATCCCGTAACCTAAAAAGGAGCCTCCGAAGCTCAGGCACCGAATTATGACTGAAAGAAAACTGCGCGTCCTTTGCGCGCGAC
>Ga0307509_10008118_pt1 | contig 13474 bp, 24 predicted proteins | sample 10_EM_MG_FD_202245 | JGI IMG/M metagenome (GOLD analysis project Ga0307509, IMG submission 202245) | Populus trichocarpa ectomycorrhiza microbial communities from riparian zone in the Pacific Northwest, United States - 10_EM | ecosystem: Host-associated > Plants > Roots > Unclassified | place...
CTTTTCTTTTTCCGTTTGCCCGTCCGTTGTTCTGGGCTCGGAGGCGGCCAAGTCGGAGGGTGGAAGAAGAAGAAAAAAGAAATATTTGGATCTCCTTCAGAACACATCGACGGCGTTATACTCCATTGTCCCTCAACCGACTTCGTCCTTCTTCCTGCCAAACTGCGGTCTCCCATGCCGTAAGATGCACGGTCACCTGGGCCGTCGGACCTGGAATTACGGATCGCTTCGTCTGCGAGCCCCCCGACCCGTCCCCGTCTCCCTATTCCTGTTGCCACCAAGCGAGCAGACATGGCTACAAGTTCACATCCTTCGCTTTGTGTTCGCACCAGGAAATCGGCGATTTTCATTTTCTTCCTCCGCCGTCTACCATCCTCTCCCTGATCGGCAGTCCAAGCCATCATTCGGTCTTCTTCTCATCCACAACTCCAGACGCCTGCCGCCCGCCGTCGACCCACTCCCACATCTCCCTCAGTTCCCCCCGCATAACCCCAGTGATGAGCACTGACAGGATGCATGCAGGACTGTGACATCCATCACCTCGTTAGCTGCCTTCTCTAACCGATGTCCGTATCCCGCTCACCTGATGTACAGAAGAGCGGGTTGGGCAGCCCTAAACACATGCATTACCGCCATCGTGGTGAAAAGGCCGAGACAGTAGCCTGTCAGGGACGCCCGAAAGAAAACCCGGCGTGGACCCATCCCGTTTCGTTCCTGGTAAACGTCGTACCGAAGCGCCAGTGCCACAAAAATACCTGGGACCACAACATCCCCTAGTCCGAGCATGGTGAATCCCCGATCTGACCACACAGATTTGGGCCAGAGTAATTTAATTGGTGCATCAAGTTTTGTTGCCACTTTGACCATCTTTGTAAATCAAGCCGTAAGCTAACGTCAGCGGCCCTTTGTGGACACACACGCGCGGAAGCACTCACGACTTCGGTACCAAACACCCACCAGATGTCGTAGACGAAAAGTCCGCCGAGCACGACGCTCCCGGTCAGAAAGGAGTCAACCTGGACCAACGCGATGGCATTGAATGCGAACGAGACGGCCAAAATGTCGGTCAAAAGTGCCGACTTTGGCGAATCAGAAACGGCGTAAAGAAATGACGGGAGGACGGCAAGCGGGAATAAATAACCCGTCGGCGCACGCCACGAAATACGCCCAAGCACTAGGGACGGTCAACAGTCAACGTCCAACCCCGGTAATTAGCGGTTGCGAAATCATCTACCTTCGGATTTCCCTTTGGTATACTTCAGAGAGTACCTCTCAAAGGATTGCCAGCGAGTCTTGCCAACCGTAAAGCGAACCAAGGACCTGAGCGTCTGGAGTTCCGCCGTGGATGTAATAGCGGATGAGCATGAGCACCAACCAACGGAGGAATGGCTAACGCTCACCGCCCAGGCACTGCCAACACCAGTAACGACGAAGTACCACTTCAACAGGAAATTGATCCATTCACTGCCATAATAGTGAATAACCAAGTAAAGCCCATACAGCGCAAACGACCCAAACTGTCGGAAACCGAAAACATGAGCCATCGTTGCGCAATCGAGTGGCCGGGCACGCTCTTACGACGGGGAATATCCACGCGTCTTCGACAGACACGCGTTCCAGCTCTTCTTCGTCGTCACTGTCTTCCTCGTCTTCCGCGCCTTTACCTTTCTCGCGAGACAAATTTGGTTTAGACTAGGAGCGAGAGCGTCGAGAGAGATCAGTCAGGCGGAGTTGCTTCCATAAGATAGAAGTTAGAGATCCGACGGACAGGCAAAGACCCATACGACCCAGAATAGATGATCGACGCCGCGAGAGCCAACAGGCCAGCGCAAGAGGAAACGAGCTCCCAGTCCGTTCCCAAACTCATGACAGGACGTGGACGCGGAGCAAGTGTGGGAACTTCCGGAAAGAAGATGGCGGCTTCTGCTGCCCCCGAATATTACCCGCAACCAGGAAGAACTCTCGGGAGCGTGGCAAGGGCGGGCATCTTACAATTCACCTGCCGGACCGGTGTACGGAACATTTGAGTCCAGGTGAGACCCCGCCGGAATCTGGCCTGTGTGAATCAAGGTCCCCCGTCCATCCACCCACCCTAACGAGATGATGTCCCCTCTTCTTGCGAGCGCCTCCATTCGATGTCGTTGTTTCATTTCAAGCGGAACTCGGGCCTAGTTTGCAAATTCACCCCCTCAGGCGCGACCCACGGTCCTGACGGCCCTTCCAAAACGAGGACACCACCCCCGTCGCTCTCTGATCCCTCCCTCTGAAAGGCATGGACGCGTTTCGGGGGCTCGACTCCTCCAATCTCCCCCTTTTTTGTTCCACATGTTTGCTGGCTAAAGTTTCACCAGCTTCCTTTGGCCGGGTCAACCTCAGGTCATTGCTACTATTGCTCTCGGATCGGGTTCGATAGTTCCCGGCCACTAGCTGCGATCACACACGACTCAAAAAACCTCGTAAGCACCCGAGCTTCGCTTTATACGTGCGACTGTTGTTCGCAAACATTCTTTCAATGTCTTGTGCAAACTTCTCAGAGACCACATGGGATCTGGTGGGAAACCCTGCGTTTTCACCTTCGTTCCTTCTATGAAACAATCACCAACTCACCAAAGGAACGAGAAGCAGTAGAAACACTGAACAGTGCAGAAGTGGGTCTGGAGCCACTTCGCTTCGGCCGTGACAGGCTTCCTTAACAAGGGGTGTAGGATCATCGGGGTAAATCCCCAGCCAGGTACGATAAAGTAACGGTAATCGTGGTTACATGAAAGCATCATCATGGATTGGTCCGGCAGGGAACCGACCTGCCAAACTGCGAACGCAGTGTCTTACAGTGGATCATCCACACCGGGAGAACCTTCGCGCACCCAGACTTCCATCGACTCCAGGTCGTGCTTGGGCTGCAGCCGCCCGCGCCACCGAACCGAGCGAGATCGACGCTCCGGTTTGATTCTCGGCGACACCCTTCGAGGATACCAGCCCTCCGGCGTAGTTCTGGGTGTGGGCGTGATCCTCGATCCCTGACGCGACCCCATGGACAATGGTCCTCCCGGCGCCGTCGGGGTTCCCAGGCACTGAGGAGTTCCCCAACAAACCGGGATCTGCCGTTGTCCCCAATGTGCGGGATACAGTTGACCCATTCATCAGAATGAGCTTCGCGTTTTCTTTCCAACAAGGCACCCCACGCGGAAAGTGCCGAAGTCCACGACACTGATGGCGGCGTTCACGGTGAAATCAATGTCTCCCCCACCTTGGCACGGTTACCTGAAGGTTGCCGGGCGGATCGAAGAACCCTCTTGCGCGGTAAATGAGATCCGATATTGCCCCGGAAACGAGCTCATGTGGTAACAATGGCAATCATGGTGCAAGTGTCGCTTGACGTTCTACGCCCTGAGGTCAAGCGGGAGAAGCATCTGAGGAAGATGTGAAGCTGCCGTGCTTACGGAGACGAGTAACCACTCGTTCTATGGATACGGATTTCTCGCCCTCTGAGGTGGAGTCGAAGGGTGAGCGTGATTGAACTCACGATCTACCCATGTTAACGTCCATTCCACCATACTGTAGTCGGACCGGTCGTTTGTGCTTGGAGCAGAGCTCGGGAGGTCTTGGAGGGCATCGGTTGCCAAAGCCGCTTGCGGGGCCACGATTAGCCTGATGTTGTGGTCATTGCTGTCGGTACGATCTCGTCTAAACCCATCCCACGGTGTGTTTACTAGATCACCCGAACCCACTGTCCCTAGGGCTGACCTTCGGGGTCTAACGGGTCAGTCGCCCTGCTTGTTAGTTACCCCGTCGGAATCCCTACGCTCCAAATCGGGTTCCTTTTCATGGTCCAGGTGCACCAGGTGAACGCTTTTAGCCGCTCCAGGCGCGGCAACGTCATTGAACGCCTGGTTAGTGTCGCTCTTCACGTCGGCGGTTTCCGCGAGTCCACCCCAGCACGAGTCGGTGCTCCACGACCCGCGACGCGTAGGAACTCCGGGTATCCCACTCGAGGTCAAAGATATTATTGACAGATGCAGAAGGGCAGGTTGTATCCCCAATGGAACCAACGCCTCCGTGAACTGGGGATAGAGCCAAAGCAGCTAACACTACAGTGGCCAGAGCAGGGAGTAGCATCGTCGTTGATTGGGGTGATGGGGCAAGAAGTCCAACGCGCCCGAGGGCCAGTTCGCTTTGTACCTCCGGCCGCGGGTCGGAGGGCGCAATATCGCAGGCGTAGTAATTGAACTTGTCTTCCTTCCCTGGTGTTCCAGGCGCACCGTAGAATCTGCAAATGAAGAGGCTTCCGGCTCTTCCAACCCTCATGAACAAACCCTTCGTCCAAAGTCACTCGCCCAGGTGAAAGCAAGAACGCATGTGGTCACAGTGGAGGTAGCGCCGGAAGGAAGTGGCGAATGATCAACGACCAGGGAGTGTGTTTCGTATTGCTATGTTGAACCTACTACCATAGGGTGTTGCAATAGACGTGGCAAAAAACCTACGGGTGAGATCTGTCAATACCCCGCCGCAATCCCATTCTTCCTCGAATCGCTCGCCGCTTATGATTGAACATGGCGATTAGCTTTCGAGGCGCAATATTTGCCTCCGCATCCACTTACCCCATATTGTATCATCGTCCTGTACGACTGCCTGAATGACGGCGGTCACACGGTTGGCATCTAAAACTATGTCTGCTGTCAACACACATAGTCACCCTGATGGGCAACAAAGGGTGACAAACCCGTCACGTTATGACCACGATGCCGGAGCGCATCCAGCAGTGGTCCAGGATACGCAGCGCTGTCCACGTCGACGAGTGTGGGGTACAACTGATCATGCAGTCGACCGAACTCCACGCTCTCACTGGCGTCCATTCCCCAATCCAAGTTGAGCATTACCTGGAACACAGAAGGGAAGATTCTAGCCCCGCCAGACCCTCCAACAGCTAGGTAAAATGACCCGTCCGGGTATTCGACGATAGTGGGAGTCGTAGACGACAGTGGCCGCTTCCCTGGTTCTGGGTAGTTGTCTAGTCACACCTATCAGCACAGAGCCATATCGCCACCGGGTTGCCTCACATGGGGATGGGTATAAACCAAACCCATTTGGTACACCAGGAATGGAGAAATCATCCATCTGGATCGGTATGAGAAAATGGAACACCTTTCAACCGCGACGAAACACACCTCATTGTTCAAGAGTATTCCGGACACAGGGTCCATGACCTGCGAACCGAAAACAAAGTTTACGGTAGAAGTTAAGGCAACTGCCATGCCGTTTCGGTCGACGATCGAGGTATGGCTCTGCACAGAAGTGAATCTACGACCCACACCCAACAGTTTCGAAGCTCACAGTTCCGTGGTCTGTTAATATATCGAACATCGGCTTGTAATAGTCCGGAGTATGGGTGGTATCCTGTCACAAAGTTCAGTTGACCGAAAGCTGAGGTCATCAGAAGCTTACATCGGTAATACTCGCAGCCACCTTCGCTGCATATGATTTCGTGGGAAGTTTCTTGAGATAATTCGGGTCGTCCAAGAAAACAGGGTCCGCCACCCTCGTTCGCGCGGAGAATCCAACTAGATCAACTCAGCATGTAATCGCTACAACACTGCGGGAAAGATTACATTTGATGGCTTCGACAAGGCGGTGGACGCTTAGTCCAGTCATGCCTTCGGTGAGGTCATAGCGCTCCATGATGTTGAGCATGTGCAAAAGGACTGGCCCAGACGTGGGGGCGTGCGTGGTATACACCTTCCTCGACAGGTACGTGCTCTGTAGTGCGGGTTTGACGATAACGGAATAGTTCTCTAGGTCTTCGTGTGTGAGAATCCCACCCGTTTCCCGAATCTTGTTCACGATCGCGTCTGCGATGGGACCCTAGAGACAAGGTCCTATCAGAAACAAGCGAGGACACTCGTCAGGTAACCCACCTGATAAAAACCCTTTGCCCCTTCTCTGGCGATGGTATCGAGAGTACGGGATAGGTTCGTCCGGTAAATGCTTTCCCCTTCTTGGAGTATATGGCCGTTGGGCGCGAAGATATCACTCCAGTCTTGGGTCTCTGTCATCAGAGCTCTGGCCAGTGGATTCTATGGACAAGAGTTTGCGATGGCAGATGGCAAAACATTGGACAAACGCACATTGATGCGTTTGGCCAGCTCCTTGCCGACCTTCCATCCTGCTGCAAGCTCGACGCTTGGCCGCACTAGCCTCTCCCATGGTAAGCTGCCCCAACGTTTGTGGGCTTCCTCGAGTCCGCGCACCTCACCGGGAATACCAACAGCCAGCCCACCAAACATGGAGGTAATGGGATCCTCAATGTACATGGTCTTGTTTGCAAGTGCCGGTGCAGTTTCCCTGAAATCCACCGTCCAGACCTCGGATGACTTCCCGTCGTTCGAAGTGGGGACCCTGACGGTCATGAACCCCCCTCCTCCTATTCCAGAACTTGGGAAGGCTCGTCAACGACTTTGTTCCACAACAAGGAAGTATGGTACCCACGAGAACATATTAACAACTCCGATACAGAACGTCGTCGCAACAGCCGCATCGATTGCGTTTCCGCCGTCCTTCATGGTATCCACACCGATCTCCGAGCATTGTATGTTCTCACTCGCAACGGCTCCGGACTTTGCTTTGATAAGATAGGCCGGGTTGCGGGTGATATCTCTCGAGTAATGATCGGAGTGACCATAGAAGAATCCACCGAATGACAGGGCGATCCCGACCCATGTGGCGAGAATGACCACTGGTCGCACACGACCGAAGGAGTGGGCCGTTCCGTGCGTTTGAAAGGAACGGACGTGCGTCGGAAGGTCCGACTCTAGCTTCGGGTGTCTCTCACCCTTGAATGAGAGTGGGGAAGGCATGGGTTGAAGTTGGATCGTGGGCGCTTCAGCGGCAGGCAGGTGGTCGAGATAAGTGAACCCACTCCCTTCGCCAACAGCCGGCCCATCCGACCAGACTGCCACGTGGCCATAGAAATGGGGAGCAGTCCGAGTTCGCTGGCTCCGTAACGACGTTTCTGTGATACGGCCAAGCAGAGATGGCCAATCGACTATTCTCTCTATCTGGTCATGGGTAGAGGTTTAAACTTAAGCCCGGATAGGGTCGTGCGCCTTTTGGTCGATTGACGCGACCGGACGCGACCAGATTTACGGGCAATCATGGTGGTAGTATGCCTCTTGGCTTTATTCTCGGGGAAACATTGTCCGGACGACAGGGGTCGAGCTTCGAAGGGAGGCGTCACCTTAGTCCGAGGACGGGAAAAACCCGCAGACACCGGAGAAGTAGGTCAACGTCAGCCCCCGAAAACATCTCCTCGCTCACTGGCTCGGGCTCATGTTGAGTTTCTCGAGATTGCTCGTGCCACAAAACAAGTTCGTGGACATCGCACAAGGTCCATTGACCCTTAATGACAGGATATAAATAGCGCTGGCAATTGTTCACCCCGGTCAACCCGACGTGCCCATCGAAATCGCTCGCGAACTTCTCCCCGTGAAAACGCTCGGCGGAGTATCTTGTGATACTCACGAGGAGGCCGAAAAGGCTGTGCCGGCGAGGGGGGGGGGAGGTCACGCCTGAATCGGTCCGGTTTGCGTCGCCTCCACCAAGCGGGTGACCACCCTTGTAGCTCTCAAGGACACAGCTGGGAAGCGACTAGGGCTGCAAGGTTATAGCAGACTTTCCACGGTTTGCTGATGGTCTGTAGCCACCGGTACGTCACGTCAGATGTCACCTAGTCTGTGATAACACCGTATCCACATGAGTACATGTCGCAACAACAGGCAGGACTAAATCAACGAACGCAGACCACCCACTTCTTGGTCCCGTGGCACCGGAAAGCTTGGTTGAGACTTGTGAGATCGTCACGATGCTTCACAATGGCCAAAACAGATCGAACCGACCAAAATACCTGGGAAGCCGTCGTCCTGGCGGGTCACTCGATGGTCTTGCCGCCGTCAGCGATGTCTTGTCCCGTGGCCACGTGGACGCCTTGTAGCCCCGAAGCGGCCGGGAAACGCTGTCTTCCGTGTTGAGGAACGTCGAGCCGAGTTTTCCTCACCCGCTGACTCGCTCAAGAACAGGGTCGGGGAGCTTTGAGATATGTCCGAGAACCCCTAGTCCATCAGGTGCGATACGACCACCCGGGTTCGGAACACCCTGATGATCACGGATGTCGTCGTGACCACACAATCAGCGAACGCGATGATTGCACGGTGTGCCTCGCCAATCATGGTCACATCTCCTGAAGAAATGGAGGACCTGTGAAAATCCCCGGGGGTTCACCAATAAACTTTGGGACATTGGCTAACCTACAAGGAGTGATCGTGGCTGGTGTGGATTCACCGGCAGGTTCTGCTCTTCAGAATTCGCAAAACATCAAGGGCAATGTGCACACCAAAATAAAAGCCTCCCGTTCTTGATCCTGTGGGGGTGCCACCCACGCCCTTTCGTAAGCGCGTGGCTGCGGGTGTGCCTTGGCTTCGGTTGTCCCTGCGTTTCAAACTGAAACCATTCTCGAGGCCACTTGAATGCGTGGCAAGCCATTGTGTGATCAAGGGTAACGCAGCGGAGATTGGCGCCTGATGCGGTCCTTCTGAGGTTAGCTGGGTTACTCCGGCCGAAACTCAGACCCATTCGCTCATCGTTTTCAGGCTCCGTGTTCGAAGGCACAATCAGAAGGCGTGGACTGCACGGGGTCTTGGCTTGCGGGTCCTGCCTCTATCGTGGGATCATCCGCTCTCAAAGAGCGTGAGTACCGCGATCGAAACCTGACCCGCGGGATCTCCTTACCCGTTCTGGTAAATCCAGGCGGCATCGTCTGTATGACCGACGCCGTGGGTTGGGTTCCCGGTGGTAAACACACCGTCTCCTGTGGGACTCCCACCCGCTCCTTGGAAATGTAACCTGGTCCAGCTGCATGGTTGGGACCTCCATAGTAACGTTTTGTGGAACGTTGGGCGTGGCCGCCAGGGTGTCTTCGAACCCACTCTCAGGCAGCAATATGTGGTAGCGATCGCAGGTGCGTTACATATTGTGAACTGGCATTTTTCTTCCCGCTGCCCGACTTACCCCCTTGGCGTCACGTCACAAGGACCTCAGCGGTCCACGTTGTCTCTGAAATCGCGGCGCTCCCCTTCCGATGTGCAAGGGCCGGGGAGCTTTCCACATACCCTTGTTGACGAACTACCGAAGCACACGCCGGGGTCGGGAGTGAAAAGTAAACATTGAAAGCGTATCATAATCCGCCGCCCCGTATTTCGCCCGCTGAACGTTGCTGTACATGCGTACTGTCGGCGCCAACCTATTTCCTATCGCCTGCAAAAATGCGAGAGAATGGCATTGCCTCGGTGGGCTGCAACCAATTCTTCTCGTCGTATGTGGCGTGTGGAGGCGACTCAATCATGTGGAAAGTGTATGCAAATCTGGTGTTGGGACTAAGATTCTTCTCACTCTTGTGCAGAACGGATCCGTGAATCAGGACCAAATCGCCTAGAAAATCGCCAGAAAGAAGGATCGGCTGGTGCTCCGTGGATATTACGTGGGTTCAATCACCTGGGTCACAGCACTCAAGCACGTACTCCCTGGTCGACGGGACCTGGTTGGCGGGCACCGGCAACTGTTCGAAGCCGGTACCGCCTGTCGGTAGACGAACGAAACGCTTCGTAATCGGGGATGTCAAGTGTGATCTTGGGAGGAACGAGAGAGCGCCGTTCTCTGAAGTGCACTTTTCGAGGGGGATCCAAAAGCCAAGGGCGGATGGCGGATCGGTGTACTATTTGTGGAGGTCGGGGCTAGAGATCATGGTAAATAGCAAGAACCGCACCAGGAACGTCCTGCGTGCAGGTCAGCACGAGGATAGCATCCTGCAGAGGGGTTCCCACTCACGAGTCGTTGTGCTCCGGGACTGTAGATCATACGGGTGTTCCCCGATCGGGAAATGAAATGAGATTCCGAGTGCCCGACGAGTTTGACAAGGATTTCACCTTCTCCGCCGATCTGCTGCTGCTTCGTGATGACCATCGACTGGAGCGCTATTAACACGCCATATTAAGCGCCCAACTCGTTAGCCCAGCGCCGAGACAGAAATCTCCAGGTCACACGTACCTACAGGGTCGCGGTGGAACTGGAGATCTCGGGCAAGTTGTTTGATACGCTGGTTCTCTAGGGTCACCTTCCGGAACAGTGGGTCAAGCTCGTGCAAAGCTAGGATATATAAATAGTTAGCCAAGGAATACAGGTATCGTTGCCAAAAAACCGTCAATTGGCCAAGTACCGGTTATGCCAACAAAGGACGCCCGCGAGAATAACGTGATAAGCCTGTGTGCACTAACCGTGTCCGATTTTGTTGACCGCTTTCTCCTTTGGACGGGTAAGCCTTCCATCCTGATCGAACGCATCTCGTTCAAGGAAGAATCGAATTTTGTCACCGGAGGTTAGGAAGTAATCATCTCCGACGTGATCGTCGTCGTCTGTCGTGAACTTTGTCTGTAATGCAAGGCGCGGGTGGGGGGAGGAACGGGTCGACCCGGTAAGTTGGGTCCGGGGGGAGAGGGTAGAACACCAACCAATGGGTGGTCATCGATATTGAAATCAGCAAGCAGCTCCTTCGAGCGATTCAAGAGCGCAGCGGTGGTATCCATGTCCAGGAAACCAGGTATTACCAGGTACCTGTGAGTCCAAGTTCATCACAGTCAATCTATCGTGTGATGACACTCACCCATCTCGATGGAACTGTCACCGATAACGGGGCAAGCTTTCAATCTTATGGAACCTCAACCCGACCCTCTAGCATACCTTGTTGATCTGCTCTTGCGTGAGATACTCGAAGTTGGTGTTGGAGGTCATGGTGGAAACCCGATCGGCGTGTTTACCGAAAAGGCGCCGTGACACGCAGTGAACCCCGCGATGACCCATAATAAGTACTGATTCCGGAGTAGTGGTACAATCGATGTGTATGTCAAACAATGCAATGCGAGAGAATACTTAAGGCTACAAATACATACTGTGCGTCATACATCGGCTTCGCTGATGTCCTCACCGTGTTCTAACCTCTGAATAAGATTATCGATCTTGGCTTTGTGTATTCTGTGATGCTCCTGCCAGCCCTTCCACGGATGATGGGGATGCTGCGGAACGCTGATGGTCAGGCCAAATTTCCAGTAGAGTCAAATCGCAATCGCTTGCCTGCCGCGCGAATGATTGGAATATCTTGTCTGATGTTCCTTCGGGGCGCAGCGCGAAGAAACGTGCGAGCAGGATGTCATCCGTGCGACTGTATCGCATCTTCTTCTCCGGAGGAGTGGGAAGTGGGTCATCGCCTTCCTCGTGGTGAAGCTCATGTTTATGTCTGCGGTAGAACTTCATCCACGAAGCCCTCGAATGGTGGGGTGACTGTGATTGAGGATCAGCGGGCGGAGAGAAATCCTCGGAGGGAAGCGGATCACCTTTGTGGCTACGTCCTTCCAAAATGCAACCATATCGAGACGTCCTTGTGCCCTAAATTATGGTCAGAGTTCTTGGAAGCACGTAGAAGGGGTCAATACAAACTTCTTGAACACCATGAATCTCACCAGGAATGTCACATCTTCCTCCGTGAATGCGACACCTTTCCCGGTGGTACTTCGGAAGAGGGCCCGTGGGGGTGTTGGGGATCGTGTCCTTCCGTTTTCCCTGTCCTCTTGGGCACGACGACGAGCTGCGGCTATTGTACCAGGGCCCGGTGCGTTCGGGGGATTGGTCTGGATTTCATCCATATCCATGTTAGCCAGGCCCCTACCACCCCCTCGATGTTCTTGGCCGGGGGATGGAGATCTATCGACCATAGTGTAACCCCCGAGGCGAATTTGGTGCTTGTTGCAGTACCTTCGCCAAGAGTAGAAACTAATTCCCCGTCAAGCAGCCGTCGGGGACGGTAGATAGTACGAGTGCCTTACGTGTGATGAGGGGCCTATAGAATGGGTCAACACATTCAAGTGGAGTCAAGATGAAACTGTTGCGTGCCTTGACTGCAACTCGTTCACAGATCTCTCTTAAACTGCGCAAGGAGTATAAGGTTACATGTGACCCGATGAAGTCTTGTCACGGACCTCAGGACTAGCCCTTGCTCCTGGCAGTAGTCAATATACTTCTTAAGATACAGAACGTCGTCAGCAGTAAAAAGGTTGCCACCGTAGGTGCTCTTTATGACCCTCGTCGGGGGTGTAGGAGATCGTGCTGTGCCTTGACCGCGGCTTACAACAAGAGAAGATGTTGGCGGGGCAGGCTACGCGGGGGTCAACGATTAAGAAGTAAAGTTTCAACGTAAACACCCACCTGTGTCCTCACTCGTTTCCTACCCCGGGCTTTGTCCGCCTCCATCGGGGTCGAAGTGGAAGGTTCCGTAGTCGGAACAGGCTCAGGGTCAGTCGCATTCGATGGGCCAGGGTCACTCATGTATGGCGCGGTCTGTTCGTAAGCCTGCTCATACTAAGGTGGTGCGACCGCGTTAGTGGTGGTTCAGATGATGAAACGATGGACGAACCCCTGGGGTATAATAGTCGTTCGGGCCGGCGACCCAGGCGGCGTGCGCATCGCGGTATCGGCTGTACTCATATTCGGCGGATTGGATCGCGTGAGGTTGGGGTTGGGTGTAAACGGCGTTCCATTGATCGTCGCGATAATGATCGGGGCGTGACATCATCTGTGGTATGTGTGCATGATGAGGTGGGATGCCGTTTGGCCATTGCTGAGGGGTTGTTACGTGGATTGACCGCGGGGGTTCCATAGTTGCTGGGTACATATGGTAAGGAAAGGTTGGGACAGAATGGTGAACCAGGGATTCTGATGGCTGGATGGTCTGAGGTTGGGGTATGACCTGGTGAAGCGTTGTTGGATGCAGAGACGTTGGCACGGTGTCCATCTCGACCGGTTGGCGGGGCTGTGATATTTGAGGGGGAGCAGGGGGATTCACGCTGCAAACTCGTCAGTCACAGGCGCCACGGGCCTTCTCTGTCACTAACGTCTCGGTGCCGGTCACTTTACATTCGGCCCAGTTGGTGTGATATGTCTGAAGAGCCCCAGCCTTGACACACTCGTGGACCCATTGGACATTGAGAACGATCTTGCCTTTCTTACCGGCGTACTGGCGGTAGAGGTTTTGACCACTTTCGCGATGAGGGTCAACTGTGATCGGAGTGAGCCATCGTTCGAATGTTGGCGTGGGAGGCGGACGAGGGAAACGGACCGAGGATATATGGGACGCCGCTATAGCTCGGTGAGACCACGCCCCCATGACTCTGGAATAAAAAAGGAAATGGGGACGGTTAGCCCGGAGCTAGAATATATGCACTCGCATTTTTGACGGCGGATCGGAGACGAACAATGATAAGGTCCACGACGGTATCTCTGTCCTGAACGTCCTTGTCGACGTAGATCGCAAGAGGGTTGCCCATCATTGGCTCGAGGAACAATTCTGACTGGACGGACTCATCCTGGGCGGGATTCGCGG
>Ga0307509_10008119_pt1 | contig 13474 bp, 18 predicted proteins | sample 10_EM_MG_FD_202245 | JGI IMG/M metagenome (GOLD analysis project Ga0307509, IMG submission 202245) | Populus trichocarpa ectomycorrhiza microbial communities from riparian zone in the Pacific Northwest, United States - 10_EM | ecosystem: Host-associated > Plants > Roots > Unclassified | place...
GAGAATTGGTCGAGAAGCGCGGAAAAATGAGAGTAGTCAAAATGGGTTTAAAATATTATGTAATCAGATAACTTACAACTTGAAACGAACTCCTTGCCTTCGTCATTCAACACTGCGGTTGCCTGGGCCTTTGGTACGTCAAATTGTTTAATGACAAATTTTGCGACCATGTTGAGGATATGCATGAAGGATAACGAAGTTCTATTTGCTTCACCTGGGAAGTCGTCTAGGAGGTCCGCCAATTTGTGAGGAGTCATCGTATCATTATGTGACGCGTTATCACAGGTAATGCTGAGGAAGATTCGGTGAGTTTGAAGTTTTGCAGTTCCTTGGTGGATGTATAACTTCCCTTGTCTGATATCTCGAAATCATCAAGAATCTTCGCAAATGCCACAGCAAGATTAAGCCCCGAGTGAGATTTCCCAACATCAACAATATCGAGCAGCATTGTGCACTGGACCCCGTTGAATTCAAGGGTTACTACAACGGCAATATATGCGATACGATTTGATGAGGTCCAAGCCTCGGTTTCGAAACTCAGAGCTCAGTCATGCTCCTACACGAAAATGGTTTGTGACGACCTCACTTGTCGTTGATAGCTGACTTACTTGAAGCATTTTAGCTATCTGCTGTCGACACTTCACAAATACCTTTCTAACGTCACACGAGACAGTAGCGGCTGATTCCTACCCCGAACGACCTCGCTCCAGTCCAAGCTCAACGAAAACAACGAGAGGTGTTCCAACACAAAGAAGTGTCATCCGCTTTCTGAACCCCAAGTCCAGGCACTTTATTTCGTGGGGATTTGAGCACTGGTGATCGAGTGGGATCGTTGTGGTGGCCATCGGCGACAACACCATGGAAATGTGGATTTCCCCCCTCCGCTGAAGTCGATTTCCCTGTCCCCTGGATGGCTTTCCCAACCCAAGCGAGGTTATAGGTAATGCGGGCACGGGCCCAGGGTAGGAAAAGAGAGGGGCCAGTAAAACCTCCATTCTGCCTCTAGGGCCACGCTTTGTGCTCCGACAAGCCGTTTTCCTGGACCAGCGCCTCTCGACACCCGATAACCAATCTCATGGACGACATCGACTGTCCGATACGTTCCCATCCATCACTGGCTGGAGTCGTTCCACCAGGTGCTGAAAAACGTGAACCCCATGGTGGATGTGGCCGATGCGGTTGAGGAGTTAGTTTCTCGTCTACGAACAAGGACTAGTGCCCCGTGGAAACAGATGGAGAGGGCGGTTGAGCAGACCGCACGATATTCCGGGTTGGAGGCCACTGCGACTATTATCACCATCGTCGCAGCCTCCAAACAGGATTACCCACCGCCCACCACCCAGCGGTTCCGCCGCTGTCGCCTAGAGTCCATCATCCCACGGCAACCCCCAGCGCAGAATCCACAGCTGAGAGCCGCAGTTATAAGCGTCGCTAATCACAACTTGCCGCCCCGATTCTCCAACACAACAATGAATAAATGAACAAGTCGAACTCGCATCTCGAGTCGGTGCTCTCCTTGTCCAAGTTGAAAACACAGTATCCCATTGTTGTCGAAATGTGGGCACTGCCGTTCATCCGCCACTCAGCGCCCTTAAAACCTCGCCTCATTCCGTCCCTCGCTTCAATTTTCCTGAAGCTTGCCTGACACTCGAGGTAACTATTTCCTACATCAGAAAGGAGACGAACGCACCCATCTAACTCCTTTCATTTCAGGTCGCATGCCTTCTCAATAGTTTCGTTCGAGTTGTCCTTGACTGAACTGAACTTCGGCAACACTAATTTTTACATCCTTCTCACCTGTGTCGGAGCCAATCATTAATACTTATGAGGTGACAAATGTCGCGAACCGTGACATGGGTCAACAACATCCACCGTCGAACGATGTTCACCCATGTTCCCCGCCACCTAAAGCACATGAGGAGGCGTCATTGATAAAATATCTCGGCCCTCACCTGGTAACTTCCTACATCTTGAGCAAGCGAGAAAATTCACCTGTCAAATCGTTGAAATAATTTTCGATCTGGGTGGTGTCCGCCAATTCGCAACATCGGCTCTCGAGGTGTTGGACGAATCCTGAGATTAATTTGAACTCCCTTTCGCACTTCGGACATCTAAACTCGTCGTCATCGTGTGCAGGCGAGTTGAGATGCTCGTTGAGACGAGAAAGAGTTTTGAATTCCTTGCCACAAATAAAACAATCATACGCCGAACCGTTGAATTACGCCTCCGTGGCCACGAGGGTAATGATCTCCGTAGGAGGGCAGATGGGTCCATCAATTCGTTTGATGGAGATATTAGGGACGATCTGCATGGCGTGCACGGCGGCTGTGACATGGTGGCGAGTATACTTGTGGCACCCCGATTCTATGTGCATAGCAATCCCAGATGGACTTTTAAATTTGGACTTGCAAAATGGGCATTTGAATTTACGCCCGCGGGAGTTCGGATGCTTTGAATGGTGGTAGAGTGAGAGCTGAGAGAGAAAGCGTTTAGCATTTGAAAAACATACCTGATCATGATCAAGAACGTGTTTCGGAGAGTAGGCCAGATGCTTGTACAAAGCCTTCATGGTGGGAAATGGACGGTTGCATTCATAGCAGTGGGGGTCGTTATCGTCTTGTTCGAAGTTGAACCACTCAGTATGTTGTGAAGAACGGACCAGATGGTTGTTCAAAGCCTTGATGTTGGCAAACCGACGCTCACACACATTGCAGTAAGGGTCGTCATCGTCCTCCTCTCCCAAGAACCCATCGGACTGGGTGTAACTTTCATGGCGCACATCCAAGAAGGTCGCTTGGATAGAGGAATAATCATATAAGTGCTTGGAGGAATTAAGGTGCTATCGAGAAGTGACAATTATGAGCCCCTCCCATAACTTTGTACCGAAGTAATAAAAAAAAAAGGAAGAACAAACCGATTGCAGCGCCACCAACGACAAGAATGAAAGGTTGCATTTTTCGCAGATGAAAGGGTTCGGGTTGTGCCTTGTTGCTCTGGCATGTGATCTCAGACGCAAGAAACTAGTGAACGTCTGGGAACATGAGAGGCAGAAATGTTCGACGGGCATCGTTTCGACCTTGACGTGAGTGGCAGAAGGGGCCGCAGACGCTTTTGATTACCAAGTGGGCATCCTTTTAGTTGTGGAAACTTCCAGTTCCCACCAGAAGCACCAGAATGTGACATTCTTGGGACATGAGGCAAAATCTTTGACTTCCCGAAACTATAATATTGTTTGAGTATTGCGGTCCGCCACCAGACCTTTCATATCACCCACGCACCACCGGAAATCTGTATATCCCATATAGTGCTACATATTTTTTGCCTGAATGAACGAAAAAGAAAAGAAAATCTGCCCTCTAGCGGGACTTCGACCGACGGTTAGGATTCGTTAATAGTGGTATGTAAGTAACAAAACGCAAGATAAGTCGCACACATCTAAAAGAACAGGAAAAAGAACAGAACATTACTTTCCCCGTTTAGTACCCCCAGCCGACCTCGACCCCTTCCCAGTCGAAGGCTGCCTCGCATCGGCACTCTTCCCCGCACTACTTTGTCGATTGTTCTGCAGCGCCCTAGCCAGCCCCGACGGATTTGCCACAGGTATAGGCGGGGCATTCAAAATCGGGGCTTGGTGACGAGGCGGCGACGGCGCCCCTTGTGCCGCCTCCGCCTCCTCCTCTCCGTCCACAAGGAGCACACTCTCTTCTACAGGCTTCATCGCGTCCCGCTCACTCTGATCCAGCACCGCCGTGGCTATCTCCCGAGACGTCGCGCGCGACTTTGACGCCCTCTTCTCTTCCGCTACCTTTCTCTTCAACGCCTCGTCTTGTTCCATCCGCCGTATCACATCGATCTCCCCTTGGACGACGATATCCTCCAACCACTTGTGATGCTTCAACTCCGAAGCTTTAGCGCGTTTCTCAGGGTGGAGCCGGAGCATAGGAGTGAGAAAGGCGGCAAGGGCGTCAGCTTCTGGTTTGGGAAATAGGTATTTGTCGTGCAGCACCGATTCCAGAGGCCAATAGCGCAGTTTGTTGATGTGCCGCAGTTCACCTGGGGTGGGTGGATGCGTTAATTTAGTTCAGTTCAGATGGATGAGATGGTAGTCACCTTTCCGGTTGAAGAATTCGTGCGAGTATTTACCAGAAAATGCGATGGTCTTGGGGATTTCACCTAGCAGCTCGATGATCTGCGCGATGTGATCGTCGTCTTTGCTATACCGTGAACCAGAAGCAGGATCGAAGAGATAATCACCACCTGTGATGAGTTCGAAGAGCTAATAGAAGATGAGACCGGGGTAAGTATGATCACTGGGGAAAGACTTACTATGCACGCGACACTCCATAGATCTGAGCTTGTACCCCACTTTGCCCCGAGAATTACTTCAGGACATCGGTATTGACGCGTCTGAATGTCGTCCGTAAAGTGGTGTTCGATCCACGTCGCTGAAAGAAGGAAAAAAAAATATCAAAAAAAAATCACTGACGTCCATCGAAGGACTCACCATTTCCCAAATCTGCAATCTTCACCGTGATCTTCTCTGCGGTGGGGTAATTGGAAGACTCGTCTGATTGTTGATCGATCGACATCACCGAACTGCCATCCCCAAAATCGCCCGCGCCTTCCTTCCCTGGGACGGGCATCGGTCTCGTCGCATTCGGCGGGGCCAACTGTGACAACAACGACGGACCGCCTGTTCCTGAAGGACCAGCTCCAGTTCCGCGACCAACATAACCCGCTCTCGTATCCAATGTCACGTTCCCGACTTCCGCGGCCAGATCATTTGAAGGTCCTCCTCGCTTCATTACAATGCCCTTGTCCGCGGATGTCGACAGCTTGCCCTCGTCGCCCTCGATCTTGGACATCCCAAACGCCCATTTGTCGAGCATCGGGCTCGAGCCGAAAGAAGATGACGGCGAAGGGAGGGGTTGGGATCCAGTGATGAATACGGATTCCGAGCGCGGGGTTTGATTGCCTCCTCGGCCCTTGGAGGGTGGTACACCGACGAGACGTGTGGGCGGTGTGCTGGCAGTGGCGTTGGAAGCGGCGAGTTCGGCAGAGATGATGGATTCGACATCGTCGATGCAGATTAGCACATTTTCTGGCTTCAAATCTACATTTTCAATTGGTCATTCGAAGTAAGGCAGCGATCATGAGAAGAATCGTACCTGTATGGATAACCCCACAACACCGGTGCATGTAATCTAGTCCAAGCAAGATCTGTTTCGCGATCTGCTTGACGAGGTGCATAGGCACGCCTTTGTTCTGATGACGCTTGATCAAACCCAGTAAATTTTCGCCGAGCACCTCGAACACCATGCAAACGTGGATGCCATTGGGGCCTTTGTGTCGAAAATGATCCAGAAACGAGATGACGTGTGAGCGACCAGCGTGGGTATGTGCAGGAGACTGCGGTGGGTTTGGGTTGGAGGACGTGGGCGCGAGTGGGGGATTGGAGGAAGTAATGAGCCGCTGCAGGAGCTTGATCTCGTCGAGCGCTGTTTCCGTATACCGGGGAGCCGATTTCACGACCTTGAGAGCGACGTGTCGATTCATCCTGCGATCACGATAAATAATTTCATTAGCCATCAGAGCAATCACGCACTTTTGGTCTTTCGCGAGCCATACGGTTGAAAAATGGCCCCATCCAAGTTTACGAACGACGACATAACGGTCGTCTGAGAAGGTATCGCCAATTTTAACAGGATGGTAACCACCCTTGACATAGTCCTCCCAATCCTCCTCGTCCTCGGTCATGATGGAGGCTGATTGCGAAGAATAAGAACCGTGAGACATGTTCAAGATATCTACTGATAGATGCTTCCTTCTCTGCGGGGTAACGCTGTCGGTACAAAGTGGGCCACGAGAGATAAGAACACACCCAAGAGATAAGCAAAAAATGCTCACGCCGGGTTGCCGAGAGAACAGCCACAGATGTCCCTGGGAATCACGGGGTGTCGTTGTAAAAGCGCGAGAGCCCTCGATGGGGTGTTGTGGTTGGGGGCGAGCGAGGGAAGTTCGTCTTGACGCGTGCGCTTTTCTGCGGGTTACTTCATCTGCCCAATTCGGAACCAAAAAATCCAAGCATTGTGATTGGTCCAATTTCGTCGGATCCAACTTGTCTCGTTTGGCGACGAGCTCTTCCCTCTCCAAATACACCGATCCTCGCATTTATTCAGAGAGCGAAACGCGCTCGCTTAGTGGCTATTACACCATCTGGGAGAACTTCGGTTCGTCCTAAAGGTAATCGACCTTGGCTTAGGTTTCAAGCCACAAATCCATTGTGATTTCCTCGTTCAAGCTTTCTAGGTTGAAAGCTGACATACATGCCGCCCGGAGGAATGCGGCAAACGCAGTGATTATCGGTTTGCAGCCGATCAATATCTCATCTCGTCTCCAGGTCCGACCCCTCAGCACACTACATACTTTTTACTATGATCTCGCTTCCACCATTTCGACTCTCGCACCTGCCGACGTCGGTTCGGTGAGAGGGATTCTTGATTTACCCCATCGCCTTCTAGCTCTTGCGATATGTATCTCTTCTCATCTTTCTCGTTGCTGATGTCGCGCGACCGACCGGCGTGTTTTGCCGTAATCACGACTGTCACCCTGCCTCGTGGCCCCCTTATCATTATCGGCTCCTGTTATTGAATCCTGCATCCGTCTTTTGAATGCTGATAACCATTCCTGTCACTGGAATCTATTCGACCGGCATAGTCCTTCCAGTTCTGGTTCCAGACTTCCAGTTCAAACTTCAATTATCCTTCGTATTCAATCCTTGCGTATGCGAAAAATCCCTGTTGGGAGAACCGAATATTCTTCCAAAATCGAACTTTCTCCCCCATAATTTCTCCACATTTGACGTGATTCATTAAAGAATCCCCTTTGATCTCCCTTTGGTTGGGTGTACATAAGTCATCACCGTATCTATGGTATCGCAGAAGATTCGGATCAACGGAAACTCCCGAAATTCCTAGATCATATCTTTGGGAGTGATGATTCACCTCTCCACTCGCGTCGCAGAGACGATATTTCTCCCATGCCTCTGACCATATCCCCCCTATGGATTAAATTATACATTCCACTTCGAGCCAAACCGGGTTTTTCGAGTCAAACGCCTGTCATCATGCCATTACTAGTGCACAAAAGTAAATCGACAGCGGTGGCAATTCCCTCACCGCCTCTCGCCACTCGTGTCAAGCGCTCCATGTATCTGAAATGGGCTGGAGGGCACTACTGTGGTTTCGCCCACTTGCTAGCATTTTCTAACGCTGCTACTGGATACTCAACTGGTTAATCTATGTAGCTTATAACACCTTCAACGACGCTTTTGCTAATTCACTCGCACTCGGGCACTAGAGAGATAATCCCACTATGTCCTGAATTCTTACAATGTATGCATTTCTGGACGGCCACGTGAATTACTGTGGCTTGTTTTCGCTTGATGTCCACCTACCCTGAAACTCGAGGACCGCGAACATTCGATGAGCATACTCTATGCCAAATATGACCTTAAAAAGCCTTGATCTGTTGCTTCCTTGAATTAATAATTCGTCCTTTCCTCTTTGCCCCATGACAGAGACCTCAAACATCATTATTCAATCCGCGAACTCGTCGGGTCTATTCAACAACGTGAGCGCCAGCGGGACAGGAAAACCACGCATATAGCGACCAATATGTCACCTTACATTCTAACTGAACTCAACTCTGAATATGACGAGCTGCATTACTCAAAAACGGTCGTCAATATGAACCTCGGTTGGTTCATCGCCTGATTCACACTTTGGAACGCCTTCTTTATCGCCTGATTTTCTCTTAACCGACCGTTCGTAACGTCCGCGGACTAAACTACTGCAAACGCGGATATGCAGTAATTTGTTTGGGTGCGTCGATCAGTGGTCACTACTTCATCACGGAATAATTCCTCGTGCGGGGGTCAGGACTGATGTCGTTACCCTTATTTTCATCATTTTCCCGTGGAAACATGAATCCCGTCGAAAGGGTCGAAATTGAAGAACGCTTTGCCACGGGTATAATCTTATTACTCAAATAGAGAAGTCCTCAAAGATGAAGGGTGAACATCTCACGGCCTCGAAATCTCTCCGCCGCAGCAAAATGACAGTAGTTCGATTTTGTGGCCAAGTGTTCTCGGTTTTCATAGTCCGTTAATTCGCGGCCCATATCAGTCATAGTTCCAGAGAATAAACCTGATATGGAATTGGAATTATTTATTAGCTAACTACGTTGCATAAGCCACTCAGGTAACTACCGAAATAGCGACCTCGCTAGCTACTAATAATGATATCGGTACAATTGCAAGATGCTACAAGGGGAAGGTCTGATATGATCCGGGAGATAAGATTGTCATTAGATCACGTGACCAGGCCTCGAGGCGTCCAGTCCTCAAGTTTACTAGCTTGACTCTCGACGTTCAGTCGTTGACTACCTCGACCCAGAGCATATCTTTTATCTTCCCCGTGTTATTGGCCTTACATAAAATATCCGACACAGTACGTTTCTATTCAGCTGTTACCACAAGGTATACCTTAACTAAGAAACAAATTCTCACCCATTGTTCCCTGTAATCAGACGAGTGACGACGACATTGATTGACGCAATTCTCCGCGTTCGTGCATATTTTGATTCTCCAATCGAAATTAGGTTCCAGAAGCGCAGCAGCGGTTGCATGCCTAGACATATGGATGCACAGTGGACACCTCCCGCAATTGGCACGCTCTACAAAACATGTGTCCAACACGTGTGAAGTCCTGACATAGTTCGAGAACATGCCGCTTCCAGCACGTAGAACGGCTTTAACGAATTGACTCTGTTCTTTCAATCCAGAAATATCGATACCTAGAACCGTTCCTCACATTCCCATGGGATAATTTCGACTCTTTGGAGTCTAAAAATTCTTCGTCGTCATTGGCATAATCCTCTACCTTCTCTATACCGACGCTTTGGCCACGGCGTGCAACCTCCCATAGCTCGATCTCTAGGTGTCTCGGTTGGCCATATCTCAGAATCCGGAAGAGCGAGAACAGCTTCGAAGAGCCAAACGGCCCCAACTACGATTACGAGCTCAATCACCCCAACGCCATCAATCAGCCACTTAATTCGCTTCCATAACCCTTTGTTCCAAATTTCGCTTAACTCATCACCGAATGGGCGGGCTTCATATCGAAGAGCTGGAACAGGCAAAGTACGTTTCTCTTATCCGTCCCTACCTTCTTCGTTTCCCACCGTAATTTACTGACACTTAATGAAAATTTTCAATCGATTCATGCTCCAGGCCTGTATATCACTCCACCACCAAGTCTGCAACCAACATACTCGAAGATATGGTTAACTTTCACCCCACAAGGAATTCTGGGTCGTCCTCGTCCCGTTCTGATCCTTCTCTCGGTCATGGTCACATATCTAATCAACCGGTTACGAATATACCCTCGCATTGCGTCATACCAGAGCTGCCTCCAATCGACGTATTCGGTTCTCGTGACCAGACAACACTTCCCCCCATCCCGCCTGTACCACCAAAACCATCCGCTCGACTCCACAACTTCATGCCATCAAAGGAGGAAAATGGTGACGTCAGGAGCCGTCGCGACACATTCCCCACGCCCAAGAAATCCAAGAACTCTTCCTCGAAGAGCTTTACTCGCCGTCTCCTCGAAGAACTGAATAACCTCCAGCACGAGCATTCCCATCATCAATCCCACCATCATCACCACGAGGAAGATTCTCCTCTACCTGATTCTTCGCCAACGAATTCCCATCCAACACGCTCCCGCCATCGCTCATATTCCAGAGCTCGGTCATCCTCCGAGTCCATGTCCGCGTTATTGGTGATTACGACGGAACGGTTGGCGCAGGAAACGGCGCGGGCAAATGATGCGGAGCGACAAGCAGCCGAAGTTTTGGCGGTATTTAAGACGACACATGAGGCGAAGACGAGGTTGGAGAGGGAGATAAATCGTGTAAGGGAGGAGTTAGGACTATATAAAATCCAGTTAGATCTCGCCCAGAAAGGTGCGTCCCTTGTACTTAGACAGCACCACGCCCGTTGATCGATTGTACCGCAGAGATATTTCGTGCTCAAGAGGTGGTGAACAAACTAGAACGCCAACGTGTGGACGCGGAGGATGAGGCCGTTCGCTCGCGAGACAAGCTACGCGAGTTGAAGCAGAGTCGCGCCGTTGAACAGGCAATGGAGGAGGGCAGGAGACTGGGATTTGAAGAAGGTTTGAAACAAGGTCGATTCATTCACCCTGATGCCGAAGCCGCCCCACCGAAATCGCGGGAAAGGAGGCTCAGTGCCAACAAGGCAGGCGAACGTCCCTCTCCCAAATCTGATTCGTCTGGGTCTGCACGCTCTTTTGGAACCATACCCAGGTGCGGATTCTAGAATGCACTACTTATGCCTCTAACTTACGGTTTCCCTTTGCTCAGGAGGACGGAACCAGAACGTCCAAAACCAATTTCTCTACCTGTACTAACAAGCCCCCGACCTCGTCGACCATCCATCACTCCCCACCCCCTTGGAACACCAGACGTCGCGCGATACCCCAAAACCCTTCCTATAAGGACAGTTACAACGCCGATGGATGTCCGAGTGCCCTCGACGCAGCCTCAACCGCCCCAACCAATGCCTCCTCACCAACCACCAATGACTCCTCACGCACATGGCTCAACGACCAAGCGAGCAGAAAGCGTCGAATCGAGTGAACCTATACATCCCATCCCCATTCACAACCACAGCCCTACCGTTTCTCATCGTTCGATCGTGCCGCCTCCCGACAATTACATTCCCACCCTTGGACCAGATTCTCTAATTTCTCTTCCACCGCCTCATGAACTAAGCCAACCCGTCCCTGCAGTGGCCCCACCAATCCAAACGGCATCGAGGTCGAGATCTAATAGTCGGGCTCCCGACGTATTCGACAACGACGTCGAATCTCACCGATATGCCGATCGTGATAGGCGAAACCCGCTACCAAGTCGATCCGAGAGAGGGGTCGAAAGCGATTCTAGGAGGTACGCCGCTGCTGCGCGTAGCGTCTCTGTTACCTCTCGTGGCTCGACGCGTCTTTCTGAACTCGATCTTCTTGGCCCTCCAAGGAACGGATTGGCACCTGGGGAAAGTCGAAGGAATGACAGAGCGTCGAGTCGGCAAGATCCAGAAAGTCCGACTTTGGGCAGAGGTTCAAGACCCAGAGCCTCTACCCAGCCGATCACGGAAAGGATAGTCGAGCAATGGCGAAATGCCAATCCAGAATACCAGACGCCCCCCAGTCCGTCTGCCCCAAGACAGGAAGAAATCGAAATACGGGTAGGCCCTTCTTTCTCCCTCTATTTTTCATAGTACTGATATCTTGAGTACCTTAGCGCCCCACGTCGGCTGATTCAACGACGCCCCAGCGAATTCCTTCCTCAACGGTTTATGGTTCACGTCCAATTCGCTCTCCTCGCCGACCGAGAGAAATAATTATGCCCATACCATTAGGAGATCCACATGTAATGCCAAATATGAGTCGCAGAGAGGGCGCGCTAGCGGACTCTGCAACACGGGAGAATCCATATTCTCAACCTCCCGTTCTGAACAGACCAAGAACGACTTCAAATACCACCGTTCCTGGTATTGCCGTCGTTACTCCAGTGAGTTTAAATTTCCTTATCCACGAATCGAAAAGTATTCATTCTCCTGTTAGACTGACACCACGGGTTCAAATTTATCCCAACGAACTGTCATCGATCCTGTCCTTCTTACACCGGATAGTGCGAACAGAACCCCGCTTCCAGAATACTCCGCGCATGAGCCTGCCGGCAATTCCAGTCTAGGGCTTATGTTCTCCCCAGCTTCCACTGCACATCCACGCGTTCCTCCAAGTGGTTTCGATTCACTAAGCCCCATCCCTGAAATGGCAAACCTCAATCCATACCCTCCTGGATTTGCCCCATCGTTACCGAAAGATCATGTTGGAAGGGCCTCACCAGATTTCAGGTATTCTGGGTCGCCCTTGGCGCGGTAAGTGGGGTTGGTCCTACGTGATACTGGAAGTTCGGAGATACGTTTAGAGGCCTTGTATATTTCTTTTGAATTTTACATCCTAATACTAATTTTGGAAGGTGGAAACCCGCGATTTGAGTATGTTGGACCAGGAAGAATAGTTATAATTATCATTTTAAATAGCCCATGCTCGGGAGTTAATTATAATCCCCTTTCTATATGTCGCTTCGCATAGACGAGGTGAAGTGCCTTCGCCAGATGTTGGGCGTTTTGGATTCAACTTTGTAAGAAACTCAGGCACGATGTAAGTAGCCGGATTACTGAGCACCACAGATTTCGGAGACAAGCTACTTACATCAAGATTAAATTCTCAGGACAGGAACACACCTCGGAGGCGGAGGTAATGCCTCGTTGATCGTTTATCCCTCCGTTGGTGCCTGATGTACCTCATCCCGGGTCCTCAACGGACTACAAACGATCGGTGTGGCTTCGTTCTGGTGTACTTGCGGAATTCTTGGCGAACGTAATTATAGAGCGCTTCGAAAACAATGAATGGAAGAAAATACCCCATGACCGCGTCCTGAAGACGAATGGAACAAGTTCTGCTGGGGCCTGGGTCCGAGGTCGATTTAGCTTACATAAACAGTTCCCCGACGGGGTAAACGGATCATGCGAACCTCAGTCCGTTTATATGTATGTAACATTATGTATTTGAAAGGAGCCACTGGGGCTGGCTGAGTTTGGATCTCTTCCGAGATGGCTTAGATTGACAGAGGATATTGGTCGGTTAATGGCCATATCTCTGTTTTTCTCTCCACAATGCCAAAGCTTTCCTTTGAGAGTATTTGGATATGCTACAGATAGATAGACGTTTGCAAATTTCTGGAAAGGTAAGCGATCTAGAAAAAGGGCAAAACCTAGAACTTAGTAGAAGTGGGCCCACCTTCATTACGGCACCCGCGATCGCCGAATGGAATCTTGAACCAATCGAGGGCCGAACCTCTATATAGCTCTAATTCCAAATCTATGCAAGCCTTACTATTTATATGTTTTGCACATCATTTCCATCAGCAATTCTGGACAAAAGATAAGCGCACGGGATCACGCGCACTAGTATTGATAGGGTGGAACTCTGTGGAAATACGCCATCGTGCGGGACTGCAGATTCCAGTTTGGGGTGAGGGGTCGGCAATTTGGTCTCACGCTCGGCAAGGATGCCAGTATGTTTGAATCCCATTGGCATCCCTGAACACATTATGCTTTTCATGCATTCGAATAGATCTGACCGGTTGGCATTTTTGACTCGCTGGACCGGTCACCCATTATCTATGGCTTAGCTTGTCCACGGGTAAGGACCGCGCTACTCGCTGAGCGTCTTCTGGAACTCGGAAGGACTATTACATAACGTAGCTCCTAAATTTCCAACTCACCGATTCACATGTTGCATGTTCGACAGCGCTAAGTCGC
>Ga0307509_10008120_pt1 | contig 13472 bp, 9 predicted proteins | sample 10_EM_MG_FD_202245 | JGI IMG/M metagenome (GOLD analysis project Ga0307509, IMG submission 202245) | Populus trichocarpa ectomycorrhiza microbial communities from riparian zone in the Pacific Northwest, United States - 10_EM | ecosystem: Host-associated > Plants > Roots > Unclassified | place...
ACATCTCAGTTTTCCTATCAGCGACTGACCCGGATCGTTCTCGTGACGACAGATCCGATCATTGCTGTGCCCTTGCGGTGCCTGTCCGACGGCATATTCCCTGCGCGGAAACCAGACCTCCATCAGTGTTGACCCCAATCACCCGAATAGGTATGGGGAAACACCTCTCGGGCGGGCTGCTTTCGAGGGACATGAAGGTGTAGTGAAGCTACTACTAGGGCGGGAAGATGTCGACCCTGATCGGCCGGGCGAGTATGGTAGAACACCACTCTCGTGGGCTGCTTTAGGGGGACATGAAGGAGTGGCCAAATTACTGCTAGGACGGGAAGGTATCGACCCCAATCACCCGAATCAGAATGGGCAACCCCCACTCGGGACGGCTGCTTCCAAGGGGCATGAAGGGATAGTCAAATTACTGCTAGAACGGGAAGGTGTCGACCCCAATCGCCCTAATAAGAATGGGGAAACGCCGCTCGGATGGGCTGCTATTAAGGGACATGAAAGAGTAGTCAAGCTACTGCTGGGGCGGGAAGATGTCGATCCCGATCGCCCAGGAGAGTATGGTAGAACACCACTCGCATGGGCTGCTTTCGCGAGACATGAAGAAATAGTCAAAATACTTCTAGAACAGGAAGGTGTCGACCCCAATCGCCCGAATAAGTATGGGGAAACACCACTCGGATGGGCTGCTATCAAAGGACATGAAGGAGTAGTCAAGCTACTGTTGGGGCGGGAAGATGTCGACCCTGACCGGCCGGGCGAGTATGGTAGAGCACCACTCTCGTGGGCTGCACTCGGGGGACATGAACGAGTGGTCAAATTGCTGCTAGAAAGGGAAGATGTCGACCCAATCGTCCGGATAACAATGAGGGAACACCACTTGGGTGGGCTGCTTTCGAGGGACATGAAGGTGTAGTCAAGCTGCTGCTGGGTTGGGAAGGTGTCTGCTCTGACTGCCCGGGCGAGTATGGTAGAACACCACTTGGGTGGGCTGCGCTCAAGGGACATGAAGGGGTGGTCAAGATACTGCTAGGGCGAGACGATGTCGACCCTGATCGCCCGGACAAGTACGGTAGAACTCCGCTCTCGTGGGCTACTGCCGAGGGACATGAAGGAGTTGTCAAATTACTGCTTGAACGGGAAGATGTCGACCCCAATCGTCCGGATAACAATAATGGAACATCACTTGAGTGGGCCGCTTTCGAGGGGCATGAAGGTGTAGTGAAGCTACTGCTAGGGCGAGAAGATGTCGACCCTGATCGGCCGGGCGAGGATGGTAGAACACCACTTGCGTCGGCTGCTCTCCAGGGACATGTAGGGGTGGTCAAACTATTACTCGAACAGAAAGGTGTCAACCCCGACCAGCCAGATAGACAGGGCTGTATACCACTCTCTCACGCTACTAGAAAGGGACATGGAGGAGCAGTTCAGCTACTTCAATCCCAGAAGTCTGCGGAAAATACCGACCCTCAGCCTCCACCGCCGCTGTGAAATGCCCGAGCCGAAGGAGATCCCCGGGCAGTCAACCGATTCCGCTCAAGTCGTGTGAGACTCTTCCATTTCCAGCCCACATTCCACTCTGTCTCGGGGAGCCTAGTATACACTATTGCCGCCATAATCATCCCCGCTTTCCCCTCCCATATCCTTTGTGTTGGTCCTATAGCACGATCTTGAAATTCTCCACCATCGCTTTTGGCGGAAATCCCACATCTACGTTGATATACCCCGCCCCAACCTCCGAATATTTGTTAACATTTATTAACGAAGGCTCCCGAGTTTCTATACACTGCTTGGCATACACCAATTGAGTGCTATTTCTGTTCTCAACTTGGATCTTTATTCTGGCTACCTTTCCCTCGTCGAATAGATGATCCCTTGTTATAAACCAGCTTTTTCCCCCACCTTTCTTCCTGTCCTTATTCCCTCCTTGTTTTTCCTTGCTAGCGATAGATGATAAATAGTCAGATAGATCAACTGCACATAGACTTCTCTTTCCGATACATAAGGCTCCTGCAGGCCCCTAGGGCCATCTTAAGCAGTGTGGTCGCCCCTAGACATTGGGATTCAATGACATCATTCACAATATCATTGAGGGCCCGAACCACCTATCTTGACCCAACAAATAATTTGCCTGCCATGCTACCGAACACTCCCGAATTCCTGCCAAGATAGATTTGTTAGATTAAACACACTTTACCCACCAAGCAACTTTCTCTCCTGTCACACAGCGCTCATGCACAACCATTAAGTTAGCGGGAAAGCAACAATATGCTGCACTGTAATCACAGGCCAGCCTCCCAAACCCACCACTGAAAATGCCCCGGAAACCTGAGGCGCGTAAAAAAATTGGGATCATTCCGAGTGATACAAGTATAGCCCAACTGTAACGTAGGATACGGGGTTTTGCTAAGATATTCTTGGGGGGAGTTCGAAAAACACGGCTCAATGAGCAATCCACGGAGTTTAGATATAGGCCTTGACTGCTGGCAGATATATTGAAAGTCGAGTAGGGGGGGGGGCGAATTGTAAGGTTGTCACAGTATCACCTTTAAAGTTGTGTATGCTTAGCAGCCGTGGCTAGAACGACCACTGCGATGTGGCTGCCGCGCTATGTTTGGATAGCGGTAGACCACCGAAATCGCACAGTTAGGCTGTAAACTATTATTTCAACATACCACAATACCTCGTACCGGTAATTAATGCCCATACTTATCAGCCAGTTCCCCCTCTATCAAATTGCCATGGGAGGATTGTATCAATTTCCTACTAGCATGGCCAACATGCTCTAATTCCGTTAGCTATCGATAGCCACATGGTACTAAAACGACCCCTATTGTCCCACCAGCCATTAAGCCAGAAGCCATAGAGCACAAGTTTATAATCCCCCCGCCGCGACACCCCCGCTAAATTTCAATGGGCTAACCCGCCAGCCCGGTGTTCCTAGCTACGGGAAGAAGGTAAGGAAATTAGGAAAGCAGATAGGAATAATGGCCGAAGGGAAACAGAAAACAAGCTTGTAACATCTTACTACCCACCTTCCTATATTAACAAGTGAATGTGGTGGGAAAAAAGGCCCCACGGCACCGGCGTTGATAGTGGAAAATGTTTGTCCAACCTGATTACCTCAGTGCATAGTTTTGATATGTGCGACTGGCCCACTCCTCTACTCAGGGTAAGTCAGGCTATCTGCTTCATGAGAATTCACCAATGGGATTGTCTGGCTGGCTCTTTCGAAGTCACTTCCAAAGAGATACCTTACTATACGGCATAGCGGGATAGCACGTGCTAAGAGTACCTCGACCTTGGGTACCACTAGTACATCAGTTTAGTACCGAAGAGGAGTGGAATTTTGATAGGAGTTGTGGAATTAAAAAAAATTGTTCATCTGTTATCAATTGTAGCAACAGACGCCTGAGTGAAAAGAAGAATCGTTGATCTTGTATTGAGATAGAGGCCAGAACACCTCTTTATACTAAAGCCCTAGCGTGCAGAGTTTTCCTAGCGTCAATAGAATAGAGATGTGTCCCCTACATATACCGGAGACCATTCGGTCACCATTACAACATCAATGTCGTGTTCCAGGTCGAGTGAGAGACTGTGAGGCTGAGGGTGGCCAAAAGGGTATAGTGTGGCCCAATTTTGTTTTTGCCAGGGTTTTTGAGTGTTTTCACGCAACGAGGTACACCGAAGCCCATGATCCCTCGGTTCCCGGGGTATCGCTATGAGCTAATGAGGTTAAACAGCAATGTATAATCAATGCCCTTTGGGTGATCCTGTACACTTACGGCAAAAATGGCCAACTTCTAGTGACAGCTAACATAACTCTTTAACCACCCATCATATGACAAACTAGTCCCGATACCTAATGTGTAGCTTATTAACGCTACAATTTAATTAGTCTGAATCCTGTAGTTAGGCTCTTTACAACAACATCCTGCTTTTTCTCAATTTTAAAGCATGTGTGCAACCAGGGTTCCGAATGGTCGGCGGAAGACTGGACTGGACTAGCTAGTCAGGTCGAAAGTCAAGTCTAGTCCAATGGTGGAAATTAGACCGACTGGACAGTCAGGATTATGGAAACCGACTTGACCAAGACTGGTCTGACCAGGCCTGCCAAGCAATAGGATATGCTATTTTTATCACTATATATTACGTTCAAATAAAGCTTTTCTTAATTAAACTTATTGTTTCCATGAATTATATGGTGGAGATAGGGCCTCGCTTAGATTAGGGGTGGGTTCTCGAGTATTGAACCATTTTTGGTTCACTAAGTGACTGATATTACATGACCACATGCCACAATACCGGTATTGGATGCGATTTATCCATCAGGTAATCGTATTTCCACCGCATATTATCCTCTCGAGGATATTCTATCAACTTGTATTGAGAGGCTGTTGATTCATAGCGTGACAAGCGACTTTAAGATCCTAGTATCGCTATACTTCTATTCTTAGCAAGTGTTGGGCTTAGTGCGATTCAGACTCATGCGATCTTTTATAAAGACTGGTCTGGGACCAGTTCAAACCGGACCGGACCACCCAAGTTAGTCGGGTCCAGTCATCGCCATCACCAGGACTGGCCAGCCCGGTCCCGCCTCCAAGACTTGACCGGTCGGACTATTCGGAACCCTGTGTGCAACGGAAGAAGCCGTAAAATTGACTACGAACAAAATTTAGATGGTATATTTGCTGCGGCATCTGAGAGGACTTTTCCTAAAATGAGGGGAATATCAGAGGCTTACCGTGGCTACATTGAACCTTTTATGGATAATGAACACTCAGGCTTCCGGCACTACTTTTGTTGCGGCTAAGACCCCTGCCACGGTTCCTATGAAGACTTTGCAGAATAAACCGCACTATGCATGTCACCCTACCAATATTCACCACCACAGATGAGAGAAGAAAATCAGCAAAAGTGATAGAAGTTGTGTGCATTATTTTAATCGGCTCGATTTCGATAGCCGAAGAAGGTTCGTGGCGCTTATTAAGATAACACAGTTGGAAATGAAATATTTACCACTATTATATTGGCAGTGGAATGAAATAGGCTTGCCGCACGATAGTGGTAATGATTGGAACTGTGGGTGTTTGCCATTGAGTATATGGCCTTGTATGTATTGGGTAGGAAAATGCGGTATATATGTGGGGGGAAAATGAAAGCAAAGAGAAGAGGAGAATTTGCCAGATAGACTTATGAACGCATTACCTTCTGCACTTACAGGGCCCAAGAAGTCTTGGAGAAAAAACACGGGGAGGATCTAGACACATAAGGACGGATTACTTCAATACCATCCAGTAATAAAAGTATCCCCCCCCGTCAAATTTATTCTATTCAACAGTCCTCTCACCTCCACCCCCCGCGCCATCCAACCCCCGCGATACCAGTACACGCCTCAGTGCCACCGCGCTTAGCACCCAGCACCTTGCCCTGATATCTAATCCACTTCGCCACAGTTGTTCCAGTAGCGCTCTCGATCCATTGCGCCTGCCTGGGGATCAGCGCCAGAACGAGCAAAATCCCGATCTCAATAGGCCTAGCTTCCACAACCCACCCACCCATCCCTTCCCTCTGACCTCCGTGAGCGAGATCTCTCCAAGGGTGTAGTCCGGTATCGGCCCTTCCCCCGTTTCCTCGCCATCCTTACCGTGATTAAGCGTGGTAGTGAGTTGTGAGGCGGTGATATTGGTGAATCTAAGCGTCTAGTGTGCCCGTCTTGGGGCCTGGAACGGGTGGGCATTCTAGCGCCCGTTCGGATTGCTTGGGACGGACGGGGACTACAGGTGTCAAGTTGCGGAATCCGCAGTGCCCTCCAAAGTAACTAGCGGGGACTGTAGGTACCGCAATTGGTGGGGACTGGGGGTGATGGGGTGGGCCGTGTAGGTACCGTCCGGGAAAAATCAACCGGTAGAGGGCTGTAGGAACCTACCGTCATCCGCTTAGACGGTAGCCAGCCTTTCCCGAGGAGCGAGCGCTCTTACCATAGAGCTCGGGACGAATGCTCGAGACTCCCTAGACTGTATTCCGGTAGGCACTTAGAGAGTTGTCGGGACGCTAGGGATCACTAGGCGATATGGAGAATCTTCTCCCAACCTTCGAGGTCGCGGGCTGGCTGAGGGCCTTATCGTGGGTGCGCGAAAGCGTTGTTTCGAGAACGTTGACCTCCATCGGATATACTCACGCATGTCTGTCTCTGCCCTTTGCGTGTGCGGGAGGATGTACTGTATGTTACCCATGCCCCTACAAGCTTTGAGTGCTCACCGCCGGCGACTTTAACTGCTGTTAAGACGATATTCCACGCGAAGGTTAGTGCTGGGCAGTGCCTCCGAGTACGGCTAGGAGTAGGATTGGGAGAAGAGTGGGAGGGGGAAGAGGGGGAAGAGAACGGGTTGGGGAGGGTATGGAAGCGGGGTGGTGGGGAATTTGCAGGGATAGAGAGGGGAGTGTTTGGTACGAAGTAGAGATTTCCATTCGCTTAGGAATTCGCCGGTGGTGTCTAGTGCTGTTAGTGGAGTGGAGGTAGCGTGGCAGGAAAATGGAGGCTAGAGGGGTGGGGATTGAATGGGGATGCAGAGGTTCCCGTAGTTTTCCAAAGCGTTGTGAGTTATCCACAGCTCCCCACGCTTTTTTTCTCCGTTGATTACGCGAGGGCATCCATGAGGGGCAGTGCTGAAAATTTCGCCCCTAAGAACCGGGTACAAGTACTTGTACCACACAAGTACTGTACTGGAGCTCAACGGCCTGCCAAGCGCCATTGCAACAGAGAGCTCTGATAATAATAATAAAAGTGAAAACTGAAGGGACGAGCAATCTTTTGTCTTGAGTTTTTTCGCAGCCTTTAGAAGAACTCGGATAGTGTTGCGCTATTTGAATGACCGGTGCTACGGGTGACGCAGCTCGGGGATTTTGGGGAGGTCACGATTGTAGGTCCCCAGAGCTCCTCGCGATAGGTGGAGGGAAGCACTGATTGCTGCTGCTGTTGCTATCGGCGATGTAAAAGACCCCGCCCCTGTGCTCTACTAGCACACGAGTACGGTACGATACTCTACTCAGGTACCTAGACCATGTCTCCCGTGAGTGTCGCGGATCCATGTCCTTAGCCTATTAAGATCCATTGCCCCCTGCCACCACGCTGATTAATATATGTTCCCCACAACACCTACTGTGATCCCAAGCCTTCGCGTCCAGAAGAATCCCTTACTGCACAAATATTTCTAGTTCCCCAATAACTGTTACTTGTCCACCACTAGAGTCCATAGGGAAAGGCCGGTCATATTCAGAGCCCCCTCACTATATCAGACAGCTTCTATTGGGGCTTACTTGAGCAACATCCAGAACGGAATCCGGGAGTATAATAGTGCAGAATTTTTGAAAGGTAATCAATGGCTTTATAGGTGACTGATATATTAGAAAGGGGTTTGAACTGAACAATACTGCGGTGTTAGTTTCTCAAAATTTTACTATTTTGGAAAGTATCAAACAAAAAACATGGAATCCTATTAGTAAAGTTCAAGAAGGCTGGTATTGTACCAGTACTGCTGGTAGTCTATACAAATCTGGACACCGCTTCTGACACAGGCAATCTTCCAGCGTTTTTGGTAACCTAGGGTACATATGATCCCGTGATTGGGCAGTTTTTGAATAGCTTGGGTGCAAGGCTTTGCGGGACAACCCCGCTTCCCCCCAATTTCCAGTAATCGCCTTATCAGACCTCAAGTTAATCAACCTCCGCTCTCGACAACATTCAATACCGTGAAAAATCAAAAATGTTCCCCGCGTTCAGCAATAATCGTAACTCTATCAACATCGCAAATAGTTTCAACAGCACGGCCCCCGATGATAATTCTCAAATACTTGAGTGGCTGTCTCCATTAGAGCCTCGGGTACGGCATCGAGACATCGCCGCCCAGCGGCTGGACGGTATAGGAGCCTGGCTGCTGGAAACTGAGGAATTTAAGCGCTGGCATAATGCTGGTAGGGGGAGTGAATCTGTTCATGCGACCTTATTCTGCGATGGCGATCCGGGAGTGGGAAAGAGCTACATTGTGTAAGAGAGGATGTATCCTTGGCGGAAATTAAAGGATGGCATTGCTGATAGGTTTGCGATAAAAGTTCACTAGTTATAGACAAGTTGTGTGACGAGTCCGCGGAGGAAGATACTGCCGTTGCGTGCTTTTACTTCGACTTTGCTGCGAGGAATGAGCAGTCACCCGCAAATGTTCTCGGCTCCCTACTACGACAACTTGTTAGCGGAATGGAGGAAATTCCCGAAGTGGTACTCCAGTCCTTCCGGAAAGAGAAAAGGGTTATCGGTGGTAGAGGACTACAGGTCTCGGGAATTTTAAACATGTTCCAGAGCATCACAGCCACGAAACGCACGTTTATATGTGTTGACGCACTCGATGAATGTGTTCCTGAGCATCTAACTGTGGTTCTCGAATCATTGGCACAGATTCTCCAGGGGTCACTGGGAACTCGGATATTTATGACGGGAAGGCCACATGTGCGGAGTGAGGTGGGGATGAGATTAGAAGCTGTAGTAACTTTTGTATTTATACGAACTACGGAAGATGGGGTGCTTAGATTTCTGCGCGAGAAACTTAGGAAGGACAGGCTCCCAAATATGATGAGCAGCAGGTTGGAGCGAGAAATTATGGAGAGCATTCCCGCAATAAGCTCTGAAACGTATGTAGGAGCGAGGGCAAAGGGAATGGCACTTTATATTAATGGCTGACATGTCTGAACCTAGATTCCTACTGGCTTCACTTCATATCGAGGGAATCCTGAGAGGTGCCACGGTTGCTCGGCGGAGAAAAGCACTCGAGTCGATAAAGGATGGAGGAGGGTTAGGAGGTGCATATGGTGCGACGCTAGAGAGGATAAATACCCAAGACGAGGAAAATGCAAAACTTGCGATAGCCGCTCTCACATGGGTCTGTCATTCGGAACGGCCATTACGGGTGGATGAGCTGTGTAATGTGCTCGCGGTGGAGTTAGGATCAACGGATTTCGATCCCGATAATATTCCTTCGATAGCTACATTGCTACATTTTTGTCAAGGCTTCATCACGGTGGATGAGGAATCTTCGACTGTGCGGTTAATCCACTATACCGTCCAAGAGTACCTCAATAATGACGCCTGCCTCTTCAGTAAACCCCACTCGATACTAGCAGAAACTTGCTTAACCTATCTAAACTCACGACAAGTCAAAAATCTCCCATCCCACCCTCATCCAGATCGTCAACGCATGCCATTCCTTAAATATTCTTCAAGATACTGGGGAACACATGCGAGAAGAGAGCTCTCAGACCATGCGAGGGCCCTTGCGCTGGAGCTCTTAGGCCAGTACGAAGGTCATGTGTCCGCTGTATCGCTTTTAAGGCAGGAAATGCCACCCAGTCATATCGGAGACATCAGTACTTCTTCACTCTTCTCTGGTCTACACTGTGCATCGTTCTTCGGGATTGTCGAACTCGTGACTGCAGTTATAAATACTGGAGGTTGCGAGATCAATCAACAAGATTGCACAGGTAGCACACCACTTGCGTGGGTGGCGAGGAATGGACATGTGGAAGTGGCGAAACTACTGCTAGTAGAGAAAGACGTTGACCCCAATCTCCCTGATGCGGATGATCGAACCCCACTTGGGGGTGCTGCTTACGAGGGACATGAAGGGGTTGTCAAATTACTGCTAGAACGGGAAGATGTTGATCCCAATCGCCCGGATACGTGCCCGGAAACACCGCTTGGGTGGGCTGCTGTCAGAGGACATGAAGAAGTGGTCAAGCTACTGCTGAGACGGGAAGATGTCGACCCCAATCGCCCGGGTGATCAGGGTGGAACACCGCTCTTCTGGGCTGCTCGTGAGGGATATGAAAGGGTGGTCAAATTACTACTAGAACGGGAAGATGTCGACCCTAATCGCCCGGGTGAATACGGTAGAACACCACTCTTGTGGGCTGCTTTCGAGGGACATGAAGGAGTGGTCAAATTACTGCTAGAACGGGAAGATGTCGACCCCAATCGTCCGGATGATGATGAGGGAAGAGCACTTGAGTGTGCTGCTTACAATGGACATGAAGGAGTAGTCAAGCTACTGTTGGGGCGAGAAGATGTCGACCCTGATCGCCCGGGAGAGTACGGTAGAACACCACTTGGATGGGCTGCTCTCAAGGGACATGAAGGGGTTGTCAAATTATTACTCGAACATGAAGGTGTCGACCCCGACCGGCCCGATAAACGGGGCGGTATACCTCTCTCTCACGCTACTCGCTGGGGACATGGAGGAGTAGCGCAGCTACTTCAAGCCCAGAAGTCTGCCAAAAATACGGACCCTCAGCGTCTACATCCGCCATGCACCGCCTAAGCCGAAGTATAGCCCCGGGCGGTCAACCGATTCCACTCAAGTCGTGCGAGATTCTTCCTTTTACACACCTGCACCCCACCCACTCCCGGAGAGCCTAGTATACACTATTTCACCCATCATCATTCCCGCTTTCCCCTTCCATGTCCTTTACGCCGGTCCTATAACACGGCCCCGAACTTCTTCACCAACGCCATTAGCGTAAATTCCAATTGTATGTCGATATGCCCCCAACCTCCGAAAATTTGTTAACATTTATAAGCGAAGACTCCCGAGTTTCTGTACTTTGTGTTTGGCATCCCTCAATTGAGTACCATTCCATTTCTTAACTTCGGTCCCCTATCTTGGCTACCTTTCCATAGCCGAGTAGGTTGTCTCTTATTACAAACCTCCTTTTTTTCCCACTTTTCTTCATGTGTCTATTTCCTCCTTGTTTTTCCTTGCTAGGGATAGATGGATAGATGGCTAGGTAGATCAACTGCACATAGACTTCTCTTTCCGATACATGAGCCTCTTGTAGGCCCCTGGAGCCTTAAGCAATATAACCGACCCTCGACATTGTGATTTCTTGACATGATTCCTGATATCAAGGAGGGCTCGAATCACCTAACAGATAATTTCCCTGCCATGCTACCGAACCACTCCCGAATTCCTACCAAGATGGACTTTTTAGATTAAACCTGCATTATCCACCAGACAAGTTTTTCTCCTCCCACGTAGCGCTCAAGCACAAACATTAAATTAGCGTAAGTGCAACAACTTGATGAACTGTCATTACACGCCAGCCTCTCAAACCCACCACTGCAGATTCCCCGGATATTAGAGTTGCGTAGAAAATCGGGAATCATCCTGACTGATACAAGTATCGCCCACCTGTTACCTAGGACAAGCGGGCTCATGGAGCCATTATCGGGGGGGGAGTTCGGGAGGTGAAGTTCCATGGGCAATTCACAGAGTTTAAATATAGGCCTTGGATGTCGAAAGATGTATGGAAAGTCGAGTAGGGGAGGTGAGAGGGGGGGGTTGTAGGGTTACCACGGTATCGCCTCTAAAGCGGTGTATGCTCTGCAGCTGTGTTTAGAACAACCACTGCGATGTGGCTGCCGCTCTATGTTGGGATAGCGGCAGGCAACCGAAATCGCACAGTTAGGCTGTAAACTATTAGTTGATCATACCACAATACTGTCAATACCTCATACCGGTAAATAATGCCCATCCCTATCCGCCAATTCCTCCTCTGTCAAATCGCCCTCGGAGGAGCGCATGAATTGTCTACCATCCTGGCCAACCTGCTCTCATTCCGTTAGCTATCGCTCCCCACATGGTACTTAAACGACCCGTATTACCCCGCCAGCTGCGAAGCCAGAAGTCGTAAACCACAAGTTTATAGTCCTCCCGTCTTGACACCCCCGCTATACTCCAATGAGCTAACCCGCGAGCCCGGGTGTTCCTAACCACGGAAAGAATGTAAGGAAATTAGAAAAGTAGATAAGAATAAAGGCCAAAGAGAAACAGAAAACAAGCTTGCAACACCGTACTGCCCACCCTCCCACCATCAGTGAATGTTATGGAAACAAAGGCCCCTGGGAACCGGCGCTGATAGTGGGAAGAGTCCGTCCAACCTGTTTACCTTGATGCATAGTTTTGATATGTGCGACTGGCCCACTCCTCTACTCATGGTAAATCAGGCTATCCGTTTCTTGTGAATTTACCAATGGGATTGTCTGGGTGGCTGGCTCTGTCTGAGCTGCTTCCATCAGAGAGATCGCTTACTATCCAGCCTAGCGCGATAGCACGTTCTAAGAGTACCTCGACCTGAGTACTACTAGTGCATCAGTTTATTACCGAAGAGGAGTGCAATTTTGATGGTGGTTGTGGGATCTAAAAAAAATTGTTCATCTGTTGATCAATGTCCTGTTCCTGATCAAGTGAGAGATTGTGAAGCAGAAGGTGAAGATTCGGGTGGCCAAAGGGTATAGTGTGGCGCAATTTTGTCAGTGTTTTTGGATGCTCTCACGCAACGAGGTATGATATGATACACTGAAGCTCATGCTCCCTGGGTTCCCGGGGCATCGCTATGACTTAATGAGGTTAAACTGCAGTGCTAAATTGCAAGTTATGTATAATCAGTGCCCCTTTGGGTGATCTTCTGTCCACTTAGAGCAAAGGTGGTCAACTTGCGGTGGCAGTTAGCATAACCCTTTACCCACCGACCATACGATACACTAATAGTTCCCGATACCTAATGCGGAGTTTGTCAAATCTACAATTTGATTATTTCTGAATCCTGTAGTCAGGTTCTTTACAACATCCTGCTTTTGCTCAATTTTAAAGCATGTGTACAATGGAAGAAACGGTAAAATTGACTATGAACAAAACTTATATGGTATATTTGATGCGGCATCTGAGAGGATTTTTCTCAAAATGAGTGGCATATCAGAGGCTACGTTTAATTTATTATGGGTAATTCACACCCCCGGCTTCCAGCGCCTCTTAAGTTGCGGCTAAGATGCCACAGTACCTATTAAGACTTTATAGAATATGCCTCACTACGCATGTCCACCCTGCCGTACCAGTATCTACCACCACGGATGAGAAAAGGAAATCAGCAGAAGTGTTAGAAGTTGTGTGTATTATCTTAATCTGCTCTAATTCGGTAGCCGAGGGGGGTTTGTGGGGTCTATCAGGATAGCACAGTTGGAAATAAAATGTTTACCGCTATTATATCGGCAGTGGAATGAAATAAGTTTGTCGTACGATAGTGGCAGTGGTTGGAACTATGGGTATTTGTGATTGAGCACACGACCTTGTATGTATTTGTTAGGATAATGCGGTATATATGAGGGGGGAATGAAATCAAAAAGAGATGAATTTGCCAAATGAGCTTGTGAACACATTACCTTCTGTACTTACGAGGCCTAAGAAATATTGAAGAAAAAACAAGGGGAGGATCTAAGAGATAAAAAGACAAATTACTTCAATATTGTCGGGGGACAAAAATAACGGCGGTTCAACGATCGATCGCAACGCACCCCTTCTTATCACCCCCCACTTCCTACACCACCCAAACAAATCCCTCTAAATCAATCAAAACTAAACCATCCTATC
>Ga0307509_10008121_pt1 | contig 13466 bp, 14 predicted proteins | sample 10_EM_MG_FD_202245 | JGI IMG/M metagenome (GOLD analysis project Ga0307509, IMG submission 202245) | Populus trichocarpa ectomycorrhiza microbial communities from riparian zone in the Pacific Northwest, United States - 10_EM | ecosystem: Host-associated > Plants > Roots > Unclassified | place...
ACCCGCAGGCCGCGTACACGCCGGCGCACGTCACGCTGCTCGGGCCGACCGAGGTGGCCACCGACGCGCTGCCCGCGGTCGAGAAACACCTCGAGGCGGTGGCCTCCGCGCAGCAGCCGTTCACCATCCACCTGCGCGGCACCGGCACCTTCCGGCCGGTCACCGAGGTGGTCTTCGTGACCCTCGCGGTCGGGATCAGCGAGTGCGAGCTGCTGGCCGAGGCGATCACCAGCGCCGACGACATCGACCGGGACGCCCGGTTCCCGTACCACCCGCACGTCACGGTCGCCCAGGACGTGCCGGCCGAGCAACTCGACGCGGTCTTCGAGGACCTGGCCGGCTTCTCGGCGAAGTTCCACGTCACCTCATTCACGCTGTTCTCCCACGGCGGCGAGGGCCCCTGGCGCCCCCGCCGCGACTTTCCCCTGGGCGCCTAAGTTTCCGCAGTCGTGATTTCGGTTACGGTGCGCGCGTGAACCCGATCGACCGCGCGTACGAGGCCGTTGAGACGCGCATCATGCGGTTGCGGTTCAAGTCCCGGTACTTCGACCACTTCAGCCGGGCGCTGCTGCGCTTCTGGGACGTGCAGGGCGGGCGGCTGGCCGCGGCGATCGCCTACTACGGGTTCTTCGCGATCTTCGCGCTGCTGCTGATCGGGTACTCGATCTTCGGCATTCTGCTCACCAACAACGTCGAGCTGTTCAACATCGTCCGGGACTTCCTCGCCCAGAACCTGCCCTTCCTCGACGTCGGGGCGATCCTGTCCAGCGGCCGGACCGTAGGTATCGTCGGCATCATCGGCCTGACCTTCACCGGCATCGGCTGGGTCGAGGCGATCCGCTCCTCGCAGCGGCTCATCTGGCGGGTTCCCGAACAGCCCGGCTACATCGGCGTACGGCAGGCCCTGGACCTGCTCGTGCTGATCGGCCTCCTGCTGCTGCTCGCCCTTTCCCAGCTCGCCGTCTACGGCCTGGAGAAGGTGACCGACTGGCTCGCCGACGGGTTCGTCCAGTCGGCGGTCGAGTGGGTGCTCACCGTCGCGGTCAACATGCTGCTGGCGGCGGCCCTGCTCGCGGCCGTGCCCCGGCTGCGGATGACGGTCCGCCGGATCGCCCCGCCGGTGCTGCAGGTCGGCATCGGCATCACGCTGCTCAACACCGTCGGCAAGTCGTTCGTCGGGCTGGTGCAGCGCAATCCCGCGTACGGTCTGGTCACCTCGGCCGTGGGTGTGCTCATCTATCTCTACGTCTTCAATCAACTGCTGCTGTTCGGCGCGGCCTGGGCGGCGACCAGCCCGCACGGCCGCGTCATAGACCTGTCAGCTGACGATAAAACTGCCCCGGTGGGGCAAAACAGCTGGATTCGGCACAGCCGCCCGGAATGATGGTTCCGTGGGCACTCTCGTGACACTGGACCTGCCGGCCAATTCGCCGGTGGCCGACCTTCCCTGGGTCATCACGATCGGGTCGCTGGGCGACGAGGAGGACTGGGAGCCGATCGTCTGCGGGCCGTACGAGAGGGCGCACGCCCTCGCCCTGGCCCAGGCCGTGGTGGCCGACGAGGACCTGATGGCGGTGGTCGAGCCGCTGCTGCCGCGCGCCGACGCCGAGGCCATCCGCGACGAGATCGAGCTGGCCCGGGCGGCCGGGGAGGCGCCGGACGAGCCGCCGGGCGCGGACGACGACCTGGAGACCCGGCGGGTACGACCCGGGCGTGCGCCCACCGAGGCGGAGGTCCGCGAGGGCTGGGCCCGGATCGCCGCGAAGCTGGCCCGCTAGGAAATGACGCGCGGGCGCGACCCGAATCGGTCGCGCCCGCTCATCAATGATCAAGCAGAGTTACTGGATGTCGACCCCGCCGGAGATGTAGTAGTCACCGGATTTCGGGCAGTAGGCGTACGACGGGCTCTTGCTCGCCACCGTCTTCCACGAGCCGAAGGCGGTGACGACGATCGGTCCGGCCCCGCTGTTGTGGCAGTTGATGAAGGCGCGGTAGCCGCCGCTGCCGCCGTTGCAGATGGCCACCACCGACGTGTTGGTGTACCGGGCCCAGCTGCAGTCGTTCGCCGTGGCCATGGCCGGGCCGGCGGTCAACGCCACCACGCCGCTGGTCGTGGCGGTCACCGCCAGTGCCGCGGCGGCCAGTCTCCTTCGCATCATGTCCTTATTCCCCCGTCAGCTCAGCAGGATCGTGTCGACGTAGTAGGTCATGTTGTGCGTGCTGTCCCACTTCGGGCAGTACGAAATGGAGGACACCCCGCCCCCGGCCGTCTCCCACGAGCCGTACCCGCTCTTGTAGTAGATCTTGCCGCTGATCGTCACCTGGCACTGGATGTGGGACAGGAAGCTGCCCGTCCCCGATGGGCAGTACGCGATCGCGGAGCCGGCCGAGGCGCGGCCATGCGTGCAGTTCTGCGGTGTCGCCAGCGCCGGGCTCCCGGTCGCCACGAGACCGGCGCCGGCCAGGGCCACAATGGACCCAGCGATTCCGGCAGACTTCTTGAGATTCACCTTTCCCCCGTTCAGTCGCACTCATGGATGCGTTATCCCTTGAGCGATTGAGGCATGAATATATAGAAATATTGGGACCTCAACAACGACTGGATATGGAGATCAATTTCGGCTATCGTGCACGCGCCGGGGCGCCTTCGATGGCGGCCTAGGCCCGGTTGACGAGTGTGCGGATGCCGCTCATGTAGGTCTCGCGGTCGGGGGCGCCGGTGAGCAGGCGCTGCAATGCGTAGCCGGGCAGCATGCCGTAGCAGGCCGTGGCGACGGCGTCGACATCCGCGTCCGGCGGCAGTTCGCCGGTGCTCACCGCCTGCACGACCAGCACCCGCATGCTCGAGCGCAGCGACTCATACCGGTCCTTGACGATGGCGCCGATCGCCGGGTCGAGCGTCGCCTCGGCCCAGACCTGCAGCGCGATCGGCAGGAAACCGCCCGGGCCCAACTGCTCGTCGACGTGCTCGAGGATCAGCGACAGCGAGTCGATCAGCGGCAGCCGGCGGGCCGCGACCTCGTCGATGTGCAGTTGGACGCCGCCCACCACGGTCTCGGCGATGGCCGCGATGATCTCGTTCTTCGACTTGAAATACCGGTAGACGGCGCCGACCGACAGGCCGGCCTCCTGGATCAGATCCTGCATCGAGGTGTTGTGCAGGCCCTTGCTCAGGAAGCAGACCCGGGCCGCGGCCAGGATCTGCTCGCGGCGGGCGGTGAGGTGTTCCTCGGAGACACGTGGCACGCCCCTCATTGTAAAACGAACGCTCGTTCTTGACTCGATCTCGGTGGTCGGGTCATGCTGGGCACATAAAAGAACGAGCATTCGTTTTAGGAGAGTCGAGATGCGTCGCAACGCGATGACCCTCGGCGTGCTCATCGCGATCGCGGTGGTCGCCGGGCAGGCCCTGCTCATTCCACTGTTCGCCGCGCCCGCCGCCAACCTGGCGCCGCGCGACCTGCCGCTCGCGGTGGCCGGCCCGCCGCAGGTCGCCGCCCAGCTCAAGGCCCAGCTCGAGGCCCAGCACCCGAGCGCCTTCGAGATCACCCAGGTGAGCGATCCGGCCGCCGCGGACCTCAAGATCAAAGACCACGAGGTGTACGGGGCGATCCTGGTCACCGCGTCCGGGCCGGAGGTCCACGTCGCCTCGGCGGCCGGCCCGGCCGTCGCCCAGCTGCTCACCCAGGCCGCCGCCGGGCTCGGGCCGGCCGTGCCCGTCCGCGACGTCGTCCCGGTCGACCCGGACGACCCGCGCGGCGCCGGATTCGGGGCCGGCTTCCTGCCGCTGGCCATCACCAGCCTGCTGGCCGGGGTGCTGGTCTACTTCTTCGTGCCGCGCCGGGGCGCCCGGCTCGCCGCGCTGGCCACCTTCGCCGCACTGGCCGGGCTGGCCGGGGCGGCCGTGCAGGTCGAGTGGCTCGGCATCCTGCCCGATCACTACCTCGCCGTCGCCGGGTCGCTCGCGCTGTTCACGCTGGCCGTCTCGGCGGCGATGACCGGGCTCGCCGCGTTGATCGGCCGGGAGGGGCTGGCGCTCGGGGCGGTGGTGATGTTCCTGGTCGGCAACGCGCTGTCGGGCATCGCCGCGGCGCCGGAACTGCTGCCGCAGCCTTGGGGCGCGGTCGGGCAATGGTTGCCGATCGGGGCCGGCGGAACGTTGCTGCGGTCGGCCGCCTACTTCGACGGTCACGGCGGAGGCTTCGCGGCGACGGTGCTCACGGCGTACGCCATCGTGGGTTTGGCCTTGGTGTTGATCGGCCGCGGCCGGATCGTGGGCCGGACCGGCCGGGCGCCGGTCGAGGCCGCCCCGGAACTGGTCGGCGCGCATTGAGATAGTTGGCGGATGGTGCTTTCGAAACGATGGGCGGTCTTCCTGATGGCGGTCGGGGTCTGGACCTGGGTGATCTGGCCCCGGTTCGGCCTGGCGATCTATCGGGACGACCGCTCGTTCACCGACGGGAAGCCCACCGCGTTCCTGGTGGTGCACGCGGTGCTGATCGCCGCCTCGCTGGCGATCGGCACCACCGTCGGCGTGCTCGGCGTGAAAGCTTGGCTGGCACGCTGAGCTGGCAGGCTCCGCTTCGCTCCGCGGGCGATCTCCTCACCGGCGGGGCGATCGCGACCGGCCGAAGAATCGGTGGTTACGGGCGCTTCCGGGCCGCAAGATTAACGCCATGTTACGCGATTGACCGGTAAATTGTCGGTCAGATCGACCTAAACCGACGTTCAAAGCAATCTGCGGTTGCGGCCATATAACGGTGCGCCAACAGTCCGGACCAAACCCCCGTCCCCGCCCTGGCCTGCGGCTACGCTCCCCACCTTGAAGACTCACCGACGCGTGTCGGTGTGCGTTGGAAGGAGGGCGTCTTGCGCCCAGTACGTGGGAAGCGGATCCTTGCGATTCTCGCGGTGGGTGGGCTGACGCTCACTGCCGCCGCTTGTAGCAAGGCCCCGGACGAGACTCCCAGCGGTGGCAGCCCCAGCACGGCCACGGCCGCCGCATATAAGGCCTGCATGGTGACCGACACCGGCGGTATCGACGACAAGTCGTTCAACGCTTCCGCGTGGGCCGGGATGAAGGCCGCCCAGGCCCAGGCCGCCAACGTCGACCCGAGTTACGTGGCGTCGAACGCCGAGGCCGACTACGAGCCCAACCTGCGCGGCTTCGTCACCAAGAAGTGCAACTTCATCCTCGCGGTCGGCGGCCTGATGGGCGACGCCCTCACGAAGGTCGCGAGCGGGAACACGAGCTCGCAGTTCGCGATCGTCGACTCGGGCAGCTCCGGTTCGAACGTCTACCCGTTGCAGTTCGCCACCGACCAGGCCGCGTTCCTCGCCGGCTACCTGGCCGCCGGCTACTCGAAGTCGGGCACCGTCGCGACCTTCGGCGGGAAGAAGATCCCGCCGGTCACCGTCTTCATGGACGGCTTCGTCGACGGCGTGGCGTACTACAACCAGCAGAAGGGCAAGAGCGTCAAGGTCCTCGGCTGGGACAAGGCCAAGCAGACCGGCACCTTCACCGACGACTTCGCCAGCCCGGCCAAGGGCAAGGCGCTGGCCAACACGCAGGTCGGCCAGGGTGCCGACGTCATCCTCCCGGTCGCCGGCGGCACCGGCCTCGGCGCGGCCGAGGTGGCCCAGGGCTCCAGCGGCAAGGTCTCGATCATCTGGGTCGACCAGGACGGCTGCAAGAGCGCGGCGCAGTACTGCAACGTCTTCCTGAGCACCGTCGTCAAGAACATCACCGACGCCGTGCAGAAGGCGGTCGTCACCGGCGCCGCCGGCACGCCGCTCGCCGCGTCCCCGGGCTACCTGGGCACGCTGGAGAACGGCGGCGTCCAGCTCGCGCCGTACAACCAGTTCGACAGCAAGGTCGACGCCGGCCTCAAGTCCGAGGTCGAGCAGTTGAAGGCGGACATCATCTCGGGCAAGGTCAAGGTCGAGTCGGCCAACGCCCCCAAGTGAGCTGGCAGTAGGTAACATCCAGGCCGCCGCTCGGCTGCGAGAATCCCTCGCGGTCGTGCGGCGGTTCCCGTTGCGCCACCTGGAGTAAGAAGGCAGGGATTCCGCTGAGACTCGAACTGCGCGGCATCACCAAGCGTTTCGGCGACCTGGTGGCCAACGACCACATCGACATCACCGTCGAGCCCGGTGAGGTGCACGCCCTGCTCGGCGAGAACGGCGCCGGCAAGTCGACGCTGATGAACCAGCTCTACGGCCTGCTCCAGCCGGACGAGGGCGAGATCCTGGTGGACGGCGAGGCCAAGGTCTTCCGCAGCCCCCGGGACGCGATCGCGGCCGGCATCGGCATGGTCCACCAGCACTTCATGCTGGTCCCGGTCTTCACCGTGGCGGAGAACATCGCGCTCGGCGCCGAGGACGTGCGCGGCGGCCCGCTGGGCATCCTCGACCGCCGCCGCAAGCGTCGCGAGGTGCTGGAGACCTCCCAGAAATACGGCCTGCCGGTCGACCCGGACGCGCTGGTGGAAAATCTGCCGGTCGGCGCACAGCAGCGGGTCGAGATCGTCAAGGCGCTGACCCGCGACGTCGACCTGCTCATCCTGGACGAGCCGACCGCGGTGCTCACCCCGCAGGAGACCGACGAACTGCTCGCGGTCATGCGCGGCCTGGCCGAGACCGGCAAGTCGATCGTCTTCATCACGCACAAGCTGCGCGAGGTCAAGGCGGTCGCCGACCGGATCACGGTGATCCGCCGCGGCCGCACCGTGAGCACCGCCAGCCCGGACACCTCCGAGGAGGAACTGGCCACCCTCATGGTCGGCCGGGACGTCAACCTCGAGGTCACCAAGACTCCGGCCGAGCCCGGCCGCGAGGTGCTCAAGGTGGCCGGCCTGGTGGTCGACGACGACCGCGGCATCCGCGCGGTGGACGGCGTCGACCTGGAGATCCGGGCCGGCGAGGTGCTGGGCATCGCCGGCGTGCAGGGCAACGGCCAGACCGAGCTGGTCGAGGCGATCATGGGGCTGCGCGCTATCCGGGCCGGCTCGATGGAGCTCGACAACGAGAGCCTGGCCGGCATGAGCACGAAGAAGATCCTGCGCTCCGGCGTCGGCTACATCCCCGAGGACCGCAGCCTGGACGGCGTGGTCAAGGAGTTCTCGGTGGCGGAAAATCTCGTGCTCGACGTGTACGACCGGCCGCCGTTCGGCAACGCGTTCAAGCTCAACCCCAAGGCGATCGACGACTCCGCCCGCGAACGGGTCGAGCAGTTCGACATCCGTACCTCATCGGCCGAGCACGCGGTCAGCACGCTCTCCGGCGGCAACCAGCAGAAGGTCGTGGTGGCCCGGGAGATGTCCCGCCCGCTGCGCCTGATGATCGCCAGCCAGCCCACCCGGGGCGTGGACGTCGGCTCGATCGAGTTCATCCACAACCAGATCATTCACGAGCGGGACAACGGGACCGCGGTGCTCGTGGTCTCCAGCGAGCTCGAGGAGGTGGTCGGCCTCGCCGACCGGATCGCGGTGATGTACCGCGGCCGGATCCTGGCCACCGTCTCGCCCGACATGCCACGCGAGGAGATCGGTTTGCTGATGGCCGGCGTCGCCGCCGGGGTCGCAGAGGAAGAGGCAGCAGAGTGACCACCGAGACCGCGGCGAAGCCGGCTCCGCCAAAACACAAGGAAGAGTCGTTCCTCAGCCTCTTCCTGAAGAACCTCTGGTCGGCGAACACGTTCACGGTCACGGCCCTGTCGATCTTCCTGGCCCTGGTGATCGGCGCCGTGCTGATCGTCATCTCCGACTCCGCGGTGCTGTCGAAGTTCTCCTACTTCACCTCCCGGCCCAGCGACGCGCTCAACGCCAGCTGGGATCTGATCAGCGCGGCCTACGCCGACCTGTTCAAGGGCGCGATCTTCGACCCGGCCGCGTTCCAGGCCTGGTTCGACGGCACCGGGACGTGGCAGGCCGCGTTCGGGCCGATCTCCGAGACCCTGACCTACGCGACCCCGCTGGTGTTCACCGGCCTGTCGGTGGCGATCGCCTTCCGCGGCGGCCTGTTCAACATCGGCGGCCAGGGCCAAGCCGTGATCGGCTGCGTGCTGGGCGGGGTGGCCGGCTTCGCGTTCAGCCTGCCGCCCGGCATCCATCTGATCGTGGCGCTGCTGTTCGGTGCCATCGGCGGCGCGCTCTGGGGTTTCGTGCCCGGCCTGCTCAAGGCGCGGACCGGCGCACACGAGGTGATCACGACGATCATGCTCAACTACACCGCCGCGCTGCTGCTGAGCTGGCTGATCGAGCAGAAGGGCATCCACGACCCGGCCCGCAGCGACGCGATCAGCAAGGCGATCCACAGCTCGGCCGAGCTGCCGGCGCTGCCCTCGCCGCTGCGGGTGCATCTGGGCATCGTGCTCGCGGTGCTGGTCACGGCCGGGGTCGCGTGGCTGATCAACCGGTCGTCGTTCGGCTTCGAACTGCGCGCGGTGGGCGTCAACCCGCCGGCCGCCAAGACCGCGGGCATGAGCGTGGCCAAGACGTACACCCTGCTCATGGTCGTCGCCGGCGGCCTGGCCGGCCTCGGCGGCGCGGTTCAGGTGCTGGGTACCGCCGACAAGCTCACCGACCAGGTGGCCGGCAACATCGGCTTCGACGGCCTGCTGGTCGCGCTGCTCGGCCGGAACAAACCGTGGGGCACGCTGCTCGCCGCGATCCTGTACGGCGCGCTGCGGGCCGGCGGCAACCTGATGCAGGTCGACATCGGCATCTCGCTCGAGCTGGTCACCGTGCTGCAGGCCCTGATCGTCATCTTCATCGCCGCCCCCGCCCTGGTGAAGGCGATCTTCCACCTCCGCGCCGCCCGTTCCGCACGGCTCGGCACCTCGTTGGCGAAGGGCTGGTGAGCCGCGTGTCGACGGCAACCGTGGAAGAACTGACCGTGGTCGACGCCCCGGAACCCTTCTGGAACCGGGAGCGGCGGCTCGGCGCCGGCATCACCGTCATCGGCCTGATCGCGACGTTCGTGTTCGGCTCGCTCGCCGAGTCGAAGACCGCGCGATTCACGCTGAGCCCCGACGCGAGCGGCGCCGCCATCTCGATCAACGGGCAGGTCGGCGCGATCGTGTTCGGCCTGATCGCCGTCGCGCTCGGCGTGGTCATGCTGACCGGCAAGGCCCGCCGCTGGCAGACCCTGCTGCTCAGCCTCGGCATCCTGGCGTTCGTGCTGTCGTTCCTGTGCTGGCAGGTGGCCGGCAAATTCCTGCCGCTGGTCGACACCCTGGACGGCAGCCTCGAGTACGCCCTGCCGCTCATCCTGGGCGCCCTGGCCGGCGTGCTGGGCGAGCGCTCCGGCGTGGTCAACGTGGCGATCGAGGGCCAGTTCCTGATGGGCGCGTTCGGCGCGGCTCTGGTCGGCACCCTCGCCACCAGCGTCTGGGCCGGCCTGATCAGCGCCATGGTCGGCGGTGTGATCATCGCCGCGATGCTGGCCGTGCTGGCCATCCGTTTCCTGGTCGACCAGGTCGTGGTCGGCATCGTGCTCAACCTGTTCGCGCTCGGCATCACCGGCTTCCTCTACGAACGGCTGATGCAGCCGAACGCGCTGAAGTACAACCAGCCGCCGAAGATGCCGGAGTGGAAGATCCCCGGCCTCGGCGACATCCCGGTCATCGGACCGGTGCTGTTCCACGCCAACCTGCTGGTCTGGCTGGCCCTGATCCTGGTCCCGGTGATCCACTTCGCGCTCAAGAACACCCGGTGGGGCCTGCGCACCCGGGCGGTCGGCGAGCACCCGACCGCGGCCGACACGGTCGGCGTGCGGGTGCGCGGCCTGCGGTACCTGAACGTGCTGCTCGGCGGCCTGGTCGCGGGCGCCGGCGGGGCGTTCTTCACGCTGGTGTCGACCGGCGCGTTCAACAAGAACATGACCAACGGCGCCGGCTTCATCGCGCTGGCCGCGCTGATCTTCGGGCGGTGGACGCCGTTCGGGGCGCTCGGGGCGGCGCTGTTCTTCGGGTTCACGCAGAAGCTCGCGTACTTCCTCGGCGTGGCCGGCAGCCCGGTGCCCAACCAGTTCCTCAACATGCTGCCGTACATCGCCACGATCATCGCCGTGGCCGGGTTGGTCGGCCGGGTGCGGGCGCCCGCGGCCGACGGTGTGCCGTACGTGAAGAGCTGATCGGTTTCGATGGGGCAGAATCGGCCCCATGGAGATCGACTGGGCTGGGCTGCGGGCCGCCGCCATCGAGGCGATGAGGCACGCGTACGCGCCCTACTCCGACTTTCCGGTCGGCGTGGCGGGCTTGGTGGACGACGGCCGGGTGGTCGTCGGCTGCAACGTGGAGAACGCGTCCTACGGCGTCGGGCTCTGTGCCGAGTGCGGGCTGGTCAGCTCGCTGCACGCGACCGGCGGCGGCCGGCTGGTGGCCATCTCCTGCGTGGACGCCAACGGCGAGCCGCTGATGCCCTGCGGGCGCTGCCGGCAGTTGCTCTACGAGCACGGCGGGCCGGAGTGCCTCGTCGAGGCGGTGCCGGCCCCGCTGCGGGTGCACGACCTGCTGCCGTATGCGTTCGGCCCGGCCGACCTGGAGAAGGTCAACGGCCCGGCGGTCGGCCACGAGGTGCCCTCGGACCTGGCCAAGTGGCGTGGCCGGGGCACGGTCTTCGTGCACCCCGATCTGGCCGGCGGCGCTACGGTCTGGACGGGGTACTGGGAGCGGTCCGCGGGCAGCCCGCAGGAGAGCGATGCCGCCAAGGGCGTGCTCGAGGAGGGTCCGAACTTCCCCACCGCCGCCGAGGCGGTCGCCTGGGGTCAGGTCCGTACGCCCCGGATCGTGGTGGTGGACGCGGCCGGTGGGCTGGCCTGGGCCGGCGAGGGCGACCCGCCGGAGGGCATCCCGGCCAAGTGGAACGGGGAACAGGAATGAGCGAGTTCGCAGCGGTCGACGTCATCCGGGCGAAGCGGGACGGACACGTGCTGTCCGACGCGCAGATCGACTGGGTGGTCGACGCGTACACCAAGGGTGTGGTCGCCGACGAGCAGATGTCGGCGCTGGCCATGGCGATCCTGCTGCGCGGCATGACGCCGGCCGAGATCGCCCGCTGGACCGCCGCGATGATCGCCAGCGGCGAGCGGCTCGACCTCTCCGCGATCACTCGGCCGACCGCCGACAAGCACTCCACCGGCGGCGTCGGCGACAAGATCACGCTGCCGCTCACCCCGCTGGTGGCGGCCTGCGGCGCGGCCGTGCCGCAGCTCTCCGGGCGTGGGCTCGGACACACCGGCGGCACTCTGGACAAGCTCGAGTCGATCGCCGGCTGGCAGGCGACCATCTCCAACGACGCGTTCAAACGGCAGCTGCAGGAGGTCGGCGCGGTGATCTGCGCGGCCGGCGAGGGCCTCGCGCCCGCCGACCGCAAGCTGTACGCGCTGCGCGATGTCACCGGCACGGTCGAGGCCATCCCGCTGATCGCCAGCTCGATCATGAGCAAGAAGATCGCCGAGGGCACCGGCGCGCTGGTGCTCGACGTCAAGGTCGGCTCCGGGGCCTTCATGAAGGACCTGGCCACCGCCCGCGAGCTGGCGAGCACCATGGTGCGGCTCGGGACCGACAGCGGGGTCAACACGATCGCGCTGCTCACCGACATGAACACCCCACTGGGCCTGGCCGTGGGCAACGCGATCGAGGTGGCCGAGTCGGTCGAGGTGCTGGCCGGCGGCGGGCCGGCCGACGTGGTCGAGCTGACCCTGGCGCTGGCCCGGGAGATGCTGGCCGCGGCCGGGATCGACGCCGACCCGGCCAAGGTGCTCGAATCGGGCGCGGCGATGGACTCCTGGCGGCGGATGATCGCGGCGCAGGGCGGCGATCCGTCCGCCGAGCTGCCGGTGGCGCGGGAGAACGAGGTGGTGCTAGCCACCGCCGACGGGGTGGTGACCGCCGTCGACGCGTACGGGATCGGGGTCGCCGCCTGGCGGCTCGGCGCCGGCCGGGCCCGCAAGGAGGACCCGGTCAGCTTTGGCGCCGGGGTGCTGCTCAAGGTCAAGCCGGGCGACCGGGTGCGGGCCGGAGATGCGCTGTTCGAACTGCGTACGGATGAACAGTCCCGAATTCCCGCGGCGCGCGACCTGGCCGCCGACGCGGTGATTGTCGGAGATGTCGCGCCCACCCTTACCCCGCTGGTGCTCGACCGCATAGCCTGACGCACCATGACGAAGGCCGCACCCGACCCCCGGGCGGTGCGCGAGGCGAGCCTCGACGAGGTCGAGCGGCTCGGCCTCCCACTGCCGCCGCCGGGCTTCCCGCTGATCTGGGAGCCTGGCGACACGGTCGAGCTGCGCCCGACGGTCGACATCGAGGCGCGGGCCGCGGTGCTGCACGTGGTGGTGGCCCGCTGCTTCGGCATGCCCACCGAACTGGCGATGGGCTGGCTGCTCGGGTCGCACCTGGTCGACCTGGTCACCCCGCCGGAGTGGCAGTTCGTGATCGGGGCCAAGGGCGACCACCGCTCGTTCGTCCTGCACCACGACGCGGTCTTCGCGCTGGCCTGGCTGCTCGGCCTCAGCCGGCATCTGGACCCGACCGCGCCGCCCGAGGACCGGCTGATGTCGCAGATGCCGGATCTGCCGGCGGGGGAGACCTTCGGCAGCTGGCGGTCCCGGTCGCTGATGTCGCCGCGTGACCCGATCGAGGCGGCCATCCTGCTGGATCTCTACTACTGTCTGGACTGGGCGTTCCAGGAGGCCGAGCGGATCGGGATGCGGCTGCCCGGGGAGATCGGCGGCAATGCGATCGGGCAGCGGCGCTGGGCCCTGGAGTGGGCGATCGTCTTCCACGGCCCGTACCACGACAAGCCGCCTGACTGGGAAGAAGTCGACCTCTCCGTCTAAATGCGGCTATATACGCTTAAGTTCACCTCGGCGGCGACGGTTACGTCGATTTCGGGCGCGGTAGCGCCGTGGTGGGCGCTGGGGGTCATGCCGATCAAGGTGTGGGCCTCGGCCGCGGTCAGGCGCAGCGTCTTCCGCAGGGTTTCTGTCGCTTTTAATGCGAAATATGCGTCCAGGCTCTCCCGAACACGCTGCTCCTTGTCCGGATCAACACCGATCATTCCGTACGAGGTGACCAGCTCCCGCAGGTGCTCGGCGGTCGGCGTGACCACCAGCAGGACGCCGTCCGGTCGCAGCACGCGGCGGAACTCGGTGCCGTTGCGCGGGGCGAACACGTTCAGGACCGCCGCCGCGGCCCCGTCCACGATCGGCAACGGCCGCCACAGGTCGGTCAGCACCGCCGCCGCCCTCGGGTGCGCGCGGGCCGCCCGGCGCAGCGCCGGCTTGGACACGTCCAGCCCCACCCCGCTCGATGTTTCGCCCAGCGCCTTGGACAGGTAAAAACCGGTGCCCACTCCGGCGTCGATCAGGAAACCGGCCGGTACCGCCGCGGCGAGCGCGTCGGCGATGAAGTCGTAGTGGCCGGCGGCCAGGAACGTCTCGCGGTCGGCCACCATCGCCGC
>Ga0307509_10008122_pt1 | contig 13464 bp, 13 predicted proteins | sample 10_EM_MG_FD_202245 | JGI IMG/M metagenome (GOLD analysis project Ga0307509, IMG submission 202245) | Populus trichocarpa ectomycorrhiza microbial communities from riparian zone in the Pacific Northwest, United States - 10_EM | ecosystem: Host-associated > Plants > Roots > Unclassified | place...
GGGTGTCAGACTATTGGATAATAGAGGAATTCATTTTTTATACCGAAAAATGAACTCTTGACTTTGAATCCTTGTATGTACCGAAAATAGTAGTTATAAAAAAATTGGCATTAAGTCCAGTTGGTTCAAAATCAACTGCTAGCGAACTGAGTGCATAAACCTGAGACATTTATATTTAATCACTATTATGTGTCGCCAAGCCACCGTGATGATTCAGAATTTCAAAAAAGTTGATAAGACTAATAGTGGTGTATTTTTAAATTTTTTAGTTGGCAATTTAGAGTGAATCTCATTTTTCAGGATGCACAGGATGCAGCTGGGATGCACTCAGAATGCTCAGGATGCGAACTGATCCTTTTTGCTGATGAGGTTGCGTCAGGTGCGTTGTGTGGCTGGGTGGTTGCGTGCTGATTTGCGATTTGCGTTCTAGTGTCAGGTGCGTCAGACGCACAAAACGCACAGAACGCAGAGTAATATTTTTGCTGATGTTTTCACTTCCTTACAATACTCTTCACTATACTCTGGCCTATTTTCTCCATCTCTCTTCTTATAAGTTCCATCTCTCCTATTACTACCTTTAACTTCACCTCTATTATTCTTCTAACTGTATCACTCACTCCTTCCATTACCGTCATCATGTCCACCTCTGATTCCCAAATTGCCTTCACTATCCTCTCCTCTATCTTCCTTGCTCACATCTCCATCTTCTTTACTATCTTCCCCTATCCTGCTACGATTCTCCTCTGTTGCACTTCTACAAATCTCGCAACCAAGTACCAGTATTCTTCAACCCAAAGGCTGGAACCAGACAACTTACTTATCATCCCCATACCTTTTACTTTCATCATTACAACAGTGAATGACAAACGCCCATCACTCTTCCTCTTCTCTAACTTTATATCTTCTATCAACCATCTTGTTTTATTATTAAACTCTGCCCCTGCCCCCTTCACTGCAACCTCTCTATTCTTGTTATAAGCTGCTGGTTGAGAGCAGATATGCAGATAAGAGAGTGAAAGTAGTGAAGGGAAAATTTTCTGGGTCCAATGAGGTAAAAGTATGTATTGCTCAGATTTGTGTTCAACTTGCTTATGTAGTTATTTATAGAGAAGAGATAAGTTTATATAAACAAGCCAATGTATTGTAATAGGGGCACTCTGTAGGAAGATGGATCCTAAGATTGTGACCGCACTAAAGACTCAAAGTAGAAGTAAGAATCAAAATAAAGATAAAGATAATTCAAAGTAGAATCAAGCGGTAAAACTTAATATCGTTAAGCCTGAAAGCTTCACTCAATAAGTTCTCTTGAGGATCATTGGTTAGCAGAATAGAGTGTCTCTCGCTTTAGTTAAGTAGAATAATGTAAAGCCAGAGGACATCCGTCAACCATTCTGACCTTTCACGAGTACCCTGCTCAGCTCAGGGCTGTCCAACTCACCTGCCTAAGGTTAGCAAACACTCGGAGGCAGTTGAACTACTCGGATAATAACTATCTCTACAAATAGGAAGTGCTCCTGGTGATGTCTCTCCAACTACATCTGTACGAGTGAAAACTCTGCCTCTCAGTAGCATGTCAGTGGCTGACCGACATGCCTACCGTAGAGATAATATCCATTGAGACTCACTAGCCCAGCGGTGGTTTCGTCTATACAAGCTACGCAGTCTATCACCAAATCTACTTGGCTATACTAAGCCACTAAACCTGACTGCATGCTCCCACGATAAGAAATCTCCTGCTGCTTGACTGCATAGGCACTACCTACAGCCAACCATGCAGGACCCTCTTAAATGATGACAAGACTCACACCTCTAGAGTCCACTAATAACCCATGGTAATACTACAGTTCACGGGGTAGCCTGGGACTGGCTTTGAGGTGGTTGTCCTGGAAGCCTTGCAGCTTTCCTGGTCAGCCCCAAGCCCTCTACCAGTAACTATACTGCAACCTGGAGGTCAAAGTATGCCCATAGGTGGTTCCCAGGTGTTAACCTGGTGGCGCCCCGGGAGGCGGTCACCCTTACACCCCTTATATATCCTGCGAACAGCTTCTGGTCGGTTGGACGGCTACAACTCATACGGTGTTGTGGGAGCATTCCTATGGATCTCTCTTTGCTAGGAAGCACACAACTACACTGCCGTACAGTGCTGTCCCGCCGTACCAACGCTGAGGCCGCAGGGGGGTGTTAGGAATATCCCCTGAAAGTTACAGGAGGTTTGGACCACTCCTGCTCTGTCAGTAGCCCGTTTCGTGCGAATGCGAAGCGGCCCTGGGAACATCTAAGAGCCCCACTACAGTGGGATAACTTTCTCCTAAGTCCGCAGGTAACATTGTCAGTGAGGGTAGGGTAGCTAGGGTACCTCAGTAGGGTAAGTGGGTTCCCATAATAGGGTAATCATGTTTTCAAGGTAGGGTAACTTTACCCCTTCATGCCTTTATTGCTTTCAGGGGTCTGTGCGACCACATATAATGTTGCCCCGAAGACCCGTGCAATGTTCACTATGTGTCCTCAACTTTACACGAACATGCTCACCAAAGGTTACCCTGCCTGGTAGGGTAACTTTGGCCTACCTAGGTCACCCTGTCTTACCCTATGTCACCAAGTCACTTTGTAGACACTTGTACCAACTCATGACTACTGGTAGTATACTAAGTATACAGGTCTATCCTCAATCTTGGTTACCTCTTGGTATACCATGTGGGCTTGAGTCTAGTCCTCTGTACCTACCTATCTGTAGGGTTGTTACTTGTATATTCACTAACCAACTTATGGGTCTATATTTATCTGGAATGTGGATAAAGCAATAGAGTTCCGGTTCCCCCTCTCCTTAACTATTCCTGACTATTTTTTGGTTTCCACTCCGCTGTTCTTAGTCCTATTAAGCAAATCTTCATATACCATATACCTTCTAGGTAACACTTTCCTCCTCTTTGCTTAATAAAAGTAACAAATGAAACTAATAACCAACTAGTGACCCTATAGGAAATGGATAATGGTACAGCAATATGAGGTGATCACTGGTGATTTTCTACACTTATCACCAATTTCATCATCTTACCTCACAGCACCCAGTTTCAATATGAGTGAAATCCCTCCACACCCACTTTTTCAGGGTCAGAAGGCATTTTCACCTTCCTGCATTTTTTTTTCCACCACTCATCACCTGGGCAATCAAGTTATCCAACTCACTCTCATTCTCCTCCTAGAAACCTTCCTTGAAAATCTTATTTAATTCATGGCTGGCATTCTTCAGTGATTAAACTGGACTCTCTCCTCCTCTTCCTTATTCTTCCAAATCCTATTCACTTCACACCTTACTCTCAACTCTGTATTCTTCCTCTCTACCTTCTGCAATCTCCTCCTCACATCTTCATTCTCCTTTTTGAGGGCTGCATAAGTCAGGTAGTAAGGTTTTGAAACCATCTTGAAAGACTAAAAATTGATTTTTATTGGCAAACACTCAAAAATGTAGGTTGCCAGTGTGTAACAAAGTGTAATTTCAAACACTGAGATTGTAATCGCAAGGTACTTGTATGCGAAAACACCATACCTGGTACTTGTACATGAGACCTTAAAAAATGAGAATTAGGTTTGTAACTAAATTTAGTTAATTGTTGCCAAATCTGGCCTTTGTGTAGAAAAGACTCTCCCGTTGTGTGTATTCAGAGTATCTAGCTTGGTGAAAAAAACCTAAATAACCTCTACTTCGTGTAAAAACAACTTGTATACTAGTACAACTCTTGTGGGTTTTGAGGGGGTTGTTTGGTGGAAAATATTCTATAATAAATCGACTGCCCTTTTGAGGGTATTGCGGTGGTATCTAGCTTGATGAAAAATACACAAATAACCATTACTTGGTGTAAAAAGGGCATATACATAAATGTTTTAAGCTGGTATCTGGCTTGGTGGAAAATTCATTTTGTCGGCTTTGTGAAAAAAGGATGGATTTCGCGGAGTCCTACAGCTTGGTGGAAAGTTATCTCTTGTCAGCCTCATACAAGAAATTACACGACCTCGGAGTGCATACGGAACGTCAGGTGGGGAGCTCAAAAATCGACTCCAGGAGTCTCTTTACTGCCTCAAACTACCACCTCGAGACACTTTGGAGCATCATCCTCATATCAGACTATTATCAGTCGAGTGATCTGTAATGATGTGCAGCAGGCACTTTGGAGATTAAAGTTGTGATGGTGATAAACCAGGGTATCGTGGGGGGCCGGGATAACGCGAACACTTGTACCTCGCAACCAGGTACCACAGCTGAAAATCGGGGAAAGCATTTCCTGTGATAGCCACCAGACCCAAATGATACAGCCAATTTACCACCCCCACAGCAGCACCCTTTCACTCCGGGAGTAAGGCTGAGTGTATTTTATTTTATTTTTGTTTGTTGAGGTTGCCCAAATTATTACTGCTGGTATTAAGCTGAGGCACTGGGTTGCAAGGTACAGGTGTTCGCCTCATTTTGACCCTCCGCGGTACTGTACCAGTATGTTCCAAGTTCCAAATTTCCGGAATCGCAATTCATGTTCGGAGGGGGAATTTCTACTTTGAGGCGATCCTACCATACTTAGATAAGTCGTGCTACCGTACTCCTGAAGTGCGGTGGGCGGGCATAATGGGATTGAGTCCTTCGCCGTCCTGGTAAGTTGGGATAGGAACCCGGGCCCAAGCGATTTTGCCTGGTTTGCAGGTTTGTGGGTGGTTGCATGGTATGATACTCGAGTATCATACTCATAGGGGAGACAACGAACAGCCCTAAAGTTACCAAATTTGGCTTTGCCACAAGATTTGTGGGTGTATGATATCGTGTTTTTCATGGGCTCTTTCTTTGAAAGGAAAGGTGGTCGGAGCCAAGAAGGTGGGTCCCTAGTGACGTACTGTCTCGAGTACCATACCAAATTTGTGAACCGCTGTCAACGAAATCTTGCGAATCCCTCGAAAACCTCCCTTAAACAGATCACCGGCACCGACGTAAGCAATTAGTTGTACCAAGGCACTTGAGTATGTATGCGAATCATTTCCCCGGATAGGGATTGCCTGGGTATAATACTTGTAGCAGAAGTGCTAACCAGGTTCTACTGCAAAAAATCTTGACCCCATTCTAACACATCGTGATGCCTAGTATCATACAAACACCCTCGACATCTATCCTCGCCTCGAATCTGTCCCCACGCTTTCTTGTCAGATGCCGGTAGTCGTCTAATCTATTCTCAGTTTGATCCAGTTCAGCTTTTGTCCAGCCTAGTCATCCACGGTCCGGAGCCGCTCTAACTTTAGCTCTTAGGCTATAGTTGTTTCATGTTACGTGGACAACAAACGTCCCTTCCCACTTCTTCAACCACCCTCCAAATACCTGCGAGACTCCTAAGAAGATCCGTGCTCATTGCTCTGTTGCTCGTACCTCTGCCCGCTTTCCTCGGGCTAAGCTCCCACAGGAGCAAGCCACCTGAAGCCCGTCCAGCTTATACTACTCCAGAAATGAAGGCACAAACATTGGCTCTAAGAGCGAATCCCACGGGCGCAGATACTTGCCTGAGGTGGAGTCACCAGTCGGCATTGGTCAATGATACAATTTATATCTACGGTGGCCAAGCGAAGGGAAGTTCGGATCAAGACAGTGATACTTGGAGTAGGCTATTTCGTCCGAGCTTGGGGCTATTGGGCAGGGCTGATCTTACTAGGCAACAACCTCTTGGCTCTCTCATTGACAAACGATTGGGATGCGGGATCGCCGCCCTTGAAGACGCTACCTCAACCAAAGGGGCCACCTGCTGTTGCGAATGGGTGAGTACGAGTTTACTCGTGTTCATGAGAGATTGCTAGCTAATAATACAGGTATCTATGGCATAATAACAATAATCTCTACCTTTACGGTGGCCTTTTTTCCGATAAGCCTGTTGCGAAGCCAACGGCGTTCTCAATCTGGAAGTACGATATAGCTACTGGGGAATGGTCTGACATCACATCGAAGACCTCCGTTTCTAGCGATTCCGGCAGCAGAAAAATCGAGAGAGCAGCGGAAGGAGCGGGGATTAGTGTTCCTCAACAGAAAAAAGGGTACTACTTTGGTGGCCACCTCGATGCTTACACGACCGAGGGATGGGGCATCCAGACTGCGAGGGTATATCTGAAAAGTTTGCTAGAGTTTGACATGGAAAAAAATGTTTTCCGGAATATCACTGAGCATGGTTTAGAGAAAGCTGGCGTTCCCGAGAGGGCCGATGGAGTGCTGTTGTTTGTAAGTTATTCCGAAATTCACGGTTCTTTGGTCATTGGCTGATTCGGCCGCTATTAGGTTCCTTGGGGCGAGGAGGGTATACTGGTTGCTCTTGGAGGTGGTACCAACGATACCTTCTCACAACTTAATATTGTCGATGTTTACGACATCTCTAAAACCCAATGGACAAAACAGGCTACTGATGGCCCAACGCCAAAGTATAGGGTCAACCCTTGTGCTGCTGTTGCCTCTGCTGCCGATGGAAGCTCACACAATATCTATTTCTTCGGGGGCCAAAATCTGGTACCTTATGCGGAACAAAAGCAATACGATGACTCCTGGATTCTTACCATCCCTTCCTTTACATGGATTCAAGTAAATACGAGTGGGCAGAATGTGCCTCCCGCCAGGGCAGGTCACTCATGCGAAATGTACGGAGGAAATATGATCGTTATCGGAGGGTACGTGGGCCAAGAACTTTCCTGCGATAGCCCTGGGATATATGTTTTCAATGCCTCAGGTGCATCATGGACGAAGGAGTTTATCGCATCGACAGCCAAACTCAATGCAGTACTAGCGGGGCCGGTGGAATACAGAGTTCCACAGATCGTGGTTAATGTTATTGGTGGCGATGCATACGGCGGCGCAAGGGTAACCAAGCCGGCTCGTGCTCCAGACCAGGATTCGCCGGTTGCTTCCGGAAAACCTGGTGATTATAAATTTACCACCATCCTTCCACACCCGACAGGAACGATCGCTATAATTACAAATTCTGATGGCTCGGTAACCACCTCTACCTCCATCAGCGGCTCCGGGGGGAGTGGAGGCAGCGGCTCTGCATCTACTCCGAAAATCGGGGCAATAGTGGGTGGGGCAGTTGGTGGTATTGCATGCCTTGTCGCCCTTGTTCTTCTAGGCGCGTACATATGGTACCGCAAGAAGATACGAGAGCTCCGTGTGGCCAGTGCGAAAATCGTCGAGAGCAACGGTCACTCGAGACGGTTGAGTGAGACTGGCCTCAAGGAGAATAGCGGCCCCCTCGGAGGCGTAGAAGGTAACGAGAGTGCGGTCGATCTCCACGGCGAGGAACCGTCGTTCTGGGGCGTTCTATTGAGTCCTAAAAGAAGTCTTAGGGTCGTCAACCATTGAGGAGGAGGAGTTCTTTTCTCACCTGTTACTGCTCCTATCTGTCGATTTTTGCTATGTTTTCCCCCTCCCCTTCCCCTTGCAAGATCCGGGAGAATAACTACAGAGGCGTGGATTGGTTTGGAATTAGTGTTTTTTTCGGACCAGGTTTTCACTCTTTTCACATTTCATTTAGCGATCTTTCTTTCCGTCCGTTCCCATACCAGAGCTTGATTATCGCCATTTCCTTCTCGTTCTTTCTTTGCTCCTCATTTCACATTTCTGTATAGTATAATCTTGAGTGATCGCGGTAATGACATGCTTATTCTAATGAATATGGTATGCCGGAGCGAGAATTAGACAAGGGAATGTCCGGGGGCAGGCGGGGTGAGTCAGGGCAATGGGCTAAAGAGATAACAGTAAAATTCCAGCATGAAGAGATAGTCAAACCTTGGGAGAATCTAGTATCCTCAATCTGGGGGTTAAAATGAGGCCAAACACCATTGTAAGTGATGTGCAATGGCTTGGCTCGCTCATCCACAAAATGTCACTCGTAAATGGCCCGCAGGTGGAAGTAGAATTGGTGATAAGCTGCAAAAAAAAGAGTTAAGATTTGGGCTTATATTTTTCTACCACCGTCAAAGCAAATAGAACCAAGTGGGTCTAAATACAGCTCCCACCGTACAGAAGGCTGATTAAAAAGTCCCCAGGTTTTGGTGTCTTCTGGAGGTTGTCATGTTAATGCCTTTACGGTATGATATATAGTAGAGCTAATTATTCTAGTTTTTTCAGTAGAGTAAGTTAAGTATGATGAGAGGTCTAGAATTTCTCCCTACGGATTGGGGGAGAAAAAAAGACAGATAGGAAAACTGTACTGGTTTCCCTAGTCAGGACAGATAGAGGGAAAAACGAGACCAACTCTGCTTGGAGAGGCAACTCCAACGTCCTAGTGTGAGGTCCAATTATTCCGGGGTCTGAATTGCTGTGCATGGAAAGGGTTCTGAAAGAGACTTGAAGGTAGAGCGCGGGGGGGGGGCTGATTATGTAGAGCCTGTATCTTTGGTCTTGAAAACAACTAAGGCCCTGTTTGGCACGCCACTGGAAAAAAAAACTCAGTTTTTCTTCAAAACAAAGGATTCTTTAGAATAAAAATACTCAGTATTTGCCAAAATACCGGTGTTTGGTCTGACCAAAATCCTCTGTTTTTTGAGTATCATAAGTGAGTGGACTGCACTTTTTTGCCCCAGGGTATGAGAGAAAAAACCACAGTGAAAAGTGTAAGGATTGAGCAGTGCTGTAATTGGAAAACAATTTGCACCTATCATACTGGAAAACATTTTTTCTGCCTTTTCCTTCTCCCAGCTACTGTGCCATAACTTCTCATGTTTTATAGCCTATTTTTGTGGAATAATAATTGCTTGTACCCTAATACCGACAGACTTGCGAGGGGTTCCACAAGAAAAAAGTACAGGAAAAAAAAATACTGTAGTATTTATGTGCATGCCAAACATACCTCAGTTTATTTATCCTGACCCAACCGGAAATACTTAGGAAAACTGAAAATACCATGGTATTTGTCGCGTGCCCAACAGGGGCCTAAACCTTACGATATGGCCCTGGAAGTGATGGATGACATGAGGTGAGCGCGGGGGTATGAACTGGTGGGCTCATCCGGGTGGACCTATCCGACGAGATACACTATCAAAAGCTACCCATGGAGGGCTTAAGTGGCAGCATGGGCTTGAGCTTTAGAGGATGCGAGGTTTTTATGAAGTGTGAAGTGCTAGTGAGATAGGACATCACGGGAGGTTTGTCCGGACAAGGAGATGCCAATGACCTGATTCGATTGATCGATTAGGGGGACACCTGGGGGGTATAGCTATGGTGTGATTAAATGTTTTTATTATTAAAGGAAATCTTGGCCGTGGCGGCTTGTGTGGTCGGGTAACGAGGTTAGGAGATATCTTGGGAAAGGTTGGAAATGGGGGTCCACTCCAGGACACAGGACCCTCCGAAGAGCAGTTGGTCTACGTTGGAGCATGGGGCCCAGGAGCTTCACTTCTGGCGCCAGTGGTGGCTGAGCAAAATGCACTGTTCTCAGGACTTACCAAAAAGATATATCATACTTATTAACTTTGGCAGGTTATGTTTGGCACAGTGGTAGACGATAGAAAGAGAATTCACACGGAACTTAGACACCTCGCTCAGCTCTTCAAATTCGCTCTGTAGCTAAAACAAAAAACTCATGACAGAAACAAGTGTAAAACATAAGTAGCACTTCATGATCATTCCGTCGATCACCACACCTATCTCTCTATCCCCGTCATGCCTTTATTCCTCCGTACACTCCCGTGATACACAAAGGAAAGACATGTCTATCTAATCTCTTTCATAAACCATTAACCATTCTATCTCAATCTCTCAAATCATCCGCAATCATCTATTCAATCTTTCAGACTCTCCCGCATCTTCCAAAGTCAACCACATCCTTCCAACAATACTCCGTACGAGAAGCTTCGAAATAAGTCGCAGAATGCTGGTGGAATGTTGCTTACTATCTCCCGGAAGGATGGGACGTTGGGAATCATGCCTCAGAAATCTGCCTTCGTCTTATCCTGGCTAGGATTACCCACTATGCCAATGGATATCTCAAAGGTCAGCAGCAGTGATCGTGGTGACTCCAGAAACACTCAGCGAGTGATAGTCAATGATCAGATAGTTGATGGTCTTTTGGCCCCTCAATTGACTACTCGTAATATATAATATTATTTACAGACAGCTTTAAACTTTGGAGGTGCTCTGGTTGGCCTGGCTTCGCAGCACAGGAGAGCCAACCCCCCGGAGGAGTAATAGGTATGCTAGGGGCACACTCCGGAGTTCTTTTGCTTCGTACTAATGGTTGGTACTGTTATCAATATGTTAGCTCCGTAAGGTAGAATATGGGTGCGATGAAATGACCCACTTCATAACGCAGAATGTGTTCCTAGCCCTACAGTTGGCGGAAGCAAATAGGGCTAGAAGTGCACTTCTAAATGATCTTCTCTATTCTAATGATAGCCTTCCTCTCTTTTAACGGTGAACAGCAAACTACCGTGACAGCGCTTCGGAGGAGGGAAATCAGGGCTCCAAAGCTTCCTTCACTCCCCTCAAGCCCCTATTCACCGAGTGAATCATCAAGCGCCTCGGCCTTCGCAAACCTCCCTAACTGAATGCTCCTGCAATTCTCCACCCCTCTGCTTACTAGACAAACCGGTATGCTCCCTAATTCGGGTAAGCCGCCACCTGGTAGGCCTCCCCTCTCCGTTACTCACCGCCGCCATCTTCCAAAATTTCTATGGCACCTCAAGCACGAGTGCCAAGCTCTGTACTTCTTCGCGGGGCGCGAAGACAAGGCCGGGGTGCGCAACCAGGCACCGGCGTTGCCGGTCCGAACCTCCCCGCGGTTCCATGGAAACGCTGTTGGATTGCCTATAGGGCATTCGGTTAGGTGGTTGTGCGGATATGCATGCATGATATCATGCTGATATACAGCCAGGAGATATACGATTATAGGGCATGTGGCTTTGTGGTCTCCTGCGATTAGGCACTCTGCAGTGGGTTGTTGTTTCCACATCCTATGCAGCTAGGCATGGGATATCGGTTTCATGGGTCAGCGCACTAGCAGGGTATAGGCTTTATGGATCACGGAGCGTCATGGGATATCAGGATGGTTTTAGATTGCTTGAGATCGTCAGGGATCAGGTATTGTTAGCTGCCTGTGTTTCTTTAGAGTTTGTTGAGTTCCGGGAGTGTTTTGTAGTTTTCAGCTAAACCGAGAGATATTTCTCCTGGCCTGCCCTTAGCTGGAGAGGGGGAAGTCATCTAGTCTACCGTTCCTCGATCTTTCGCCACTCCGCTTAGAGCCTATTGTGATTGCGCCTTTGCATTTTTGCACTTTTCTTCTTTCACGCTCTCCTTAGACTCCGTCAAACACAGCACCCTGCCCTTGTGAAGGTAGTCGTGAATTGCGGTGTGCATCTGAAGTCTAGGGATTGCTTAGGAGGCCCTTGGGGGGCCGCGCCGAGCTGTGGATGGGCGGACACTGCACGGCTGTTACCAGGGTCAGAACATCTAGATACGTATCAGCGGGATCATAAGGATGAGGCATGACTGTATTAAGAAGCTAGGTGGGGGCATGGCAAAGTTGTTTCGCTCTTGAGGATGGAGACGCTCTTGGTTCGCAGATAGGGACCCCTCCACCCCGGTGCACTTGGCGGCGCACTGGAGAGAAGAAATGGGTTTCCGGGTGCTGCTGGGTAGCCCAAGGCCAATGTCAGCTCTGTGAATTGCATTGGGCTGGCGTCGCTGCACCTAGCTGAGCATGGAGGTGCTACTGGCGGACAAGAGAGTTGACGTCATCCTCGCCGAACTGTGCGGTCCCACATGACGACCGGCGAAGGGAAGGTGGGGTTGTGAAGTTGCTGCTCGGACGGGGGGGTGCCAATCTTAGTCAGAAAAGGTAGTGGGGATGGATCTGTTAGGATTTTGTCTCCTGTTGGGGTGCATGAGCCGGAAACCGTGGATACGGTATCGAAGCAAATGCTTGATTTGCGGGATAAACTTGAGTGGGTGAGAAGGGGAGAGCCTATCATGATATGGGATCAGTGTGTGACTATGAGATGTGTCCTACGATAGCTAGGAGTTTCATGATGAGGATATGAAGGGTGGGGAGTTTTAATGAGGAATATGGTATTGCTCTTGCCATGGTGAGGGATTGAGTGGCAGGGAGTTGAAGGATATAATGAGTTTTGATAAGTGATAAGTGATACTTTAACGATCTCTCTTATCTTATTCACATGGGTTCAGTGGAAAAAGAGAGCTCAGGAACCTGTACCGAAACAGTCCCGAACGCCGCGAACATTGCCCCACACGCCCACGGTGAGAAGCACATAGTCATTTTGGCAACAGGACGCAAGAAGAGATAGAGTAGGAGCGTTTCATACAAAAACCCAAATAACCAATTTAATTGGCTCTGGGCCTGTAGCCTTAATTTATGTGAGTGACACTCCGTGATTGGTGATACCGTACATACCATAATATATTATTAGGGGTAAATCCTGGGCCTAAATTCACAAGATAATTCGTATGTATGGCAAATGGGCATCGCTGAAAAAGCATGAACCTACTAGGTCCGAAACATAGGAGAGGATAGGGCAAGCCAGGGTGAACCTGTTCATCCTAGGTTCCATGAATACGGGGCTCATGATAGGACATCATCGCGGGGGAATGCCACATCTGAACCAACGCCTTACTCATTCCGATACTATTCCCCGCGAGCTGAACTCCGTGGGGACCTATCGTATTAACTCGGATAAGAGAAACTTGTCTCAGGACGTCTAAGTCTCGTATTTTGATGGGGAAGGGAGAAGATACTAGCGAGACAACCCCTTACCTAAAGGGGAAACTTGGACGTCCTAAGACAGATTTCCCTTACTCAAGTGAACGCCGTACCAAACCGAGCTGTGCTCCGTCCGGAGAGTTTACAGAAGTACTCCTTAAGTAAGGACCTGCTCGGCCTAAGGTAAACAAATTCGGTTCTACACTTTCCAAACAAATACAACTAACAAGGCTTGCGGATTTAAATTGGAGGTCAAAAATGGGCCTCGGCCGGTGCTTATCCTTAGAGATTCAAGCCCCGCTCCCCTAGAGATTAGTAGTTATGCCGAGGTATGTGGGCTTACGGAAAGTGAGAGAGTTAGTGCTTTGGCATAAGATTTTCGCTACCTGATTGAGAGATTTTTGCTCCTCCCTTTCTATTCTATCCTAGTGAGTGCCGCCCTTCTTGACGCTCGCCTGTGTATATTTGGTGCTCCACCAAAATAGTTTAGTATTGAGGAGTGCACAGCTGGAGGCATGCTGGGGGTTATGAGTCTCAGATTTGATATGAAGCTGGCTGGAATTATAGCGGGCAGAAATTCAGCCTATCTTATGATATTATAAATTGAAATAAAGTCCGAGCCCCACCAGCTCTCTTAAACGAGGCTATACTTGCGTTCTAGAACACTGGCCGCCAGCATTCCAGAGGGCGCTGTGCAAATAGACCGACAGGAGCTCTCCTTAAACCCTCGCCCCCCATCCGATAA
>Ga0307509_10008123_pt1 | contig 13463 bp, 8 predicted proteins | sample 10_EM_MG_FD_202245 | JGI IMG/M metagenome (GOLD analysis project Ga0307509, IMG submission 202245) | Populus trichocarpa ectomycorrhiza microbial communities from riparian zone in the Pacific Northwest, United States - 10_EM | ecosystem: Host-associated > Plants > Roots > Unclassified | place...
TTTTTATGTTCTTATTAGTAAGCTTTAGAACCTCATTCATCTTTGGCCTGTATGGAGATGAATTTGAATGCTTGATTTTTCACTTGGCATATAACTCAACAATTATCTTTCCATTAATTTTTTTTTTATCATTATCTATCATTATTTTTTTTAGGTGACACATATCAGCAAATCAAATCTTTTTCAATAAACCATTTGATGGCTTTCTAAGTCACACGACAATATAAGCGGGCTTCAATCCACTTGGTAAAGTATTTGATTGCCACTAACATGAGCCTGTATCCTTTTTTGGCTTTACGATTAATAGGCCTGATGACATCTATTCCCCGTATTGCAAAAGACTAGGGTAACACCATGTTGAATAAAGAAACTAAAAGTGCATTGATTTTATCTCCATGTATCTGACACTTATGACTTTTTCTTACATAATCCACACAGTCTCTCTCCATGGTCATCCAAAAATATACGACAATTTATATCTTCATGGTCATCATGTGTCCACTTTTATATATATATATATATATATATATATATATAGCACAAATCCCTTCAAGTAGTTCTTGTAGTGCTTTCTTAACCTCTTTCTCATTCAAACATCTTAACAGAGTTTCATCAAATGACCTTTTATACAAGACCTCCCCATTTAGGTAATAGTCCATGGACAATCTTCGCAATGTCTTTTGGTCCAACTTGGATGCTCCCACAGGGGTATTCTCGACACTGAATAAATTTCTTTATATCATAATACTAAGGCTTCCCATCTAACTATTTTTCTATTAAACAACAATAAGCAGAGGAGTTTCTAATTTATATACGCATAGGTTGCACTTGAGTTCCACAATCAATCTAGGTCATGGAAGTCAACACTGCTATAGTATCTATGAACTGATTTTTATCCCTTTTCAAATGTATAAACTTTATTTCTTTAAAGTTTTCTGGTGGCTTAAAGAGGTATTTCTAATATGGCCTTAGCTTTTCATCTTTGGTCTGTCATTCTCCCTTCACTTGACAATGGATGTATATTTCATACTCAATTATGTTATTAATGCAACCAAATTACAACTTGATTAAGATGGGATACTATTTATCATCTAAGAAAATTATAATTGCCTATAATTTGTTGCCATAAACGTTCACTAATCTGTCAAAGTATATCATCCACCAATCTCTTTTTTTTCTTTCTTAATTGCTAGGACATCTTCACAAGAAAAGTCAAAGTTTAAAGATTCTTAATCTTTGATGGAATTATTAGCTAGATGATTAATAATTGTGCTTCCTTTTACAGCCTTGCTAGTTAGATAGATAATGTTGTATTTATATAACAAAACTTGCCACCCTGTGATCTGACTTGACAGGTATGGTTTCTCAAATATATAGCTAAGAAGATCCATTTTGGATAAAAGCTAAGTGGTGTAGTGCAAAATGTACCGACGTAGCCTCTTAGCACTCTATACTAAACAACAATACAACTTTTCAATCATATTGTAACAAGCTTTATAATCCATAAACTTCTTCATGATGTAGTAAATAACCTACTCTTTGATTCCAATATCATCATTCTTCCTTAACACATAACTCATTTCTGTTTCATTCAATGTTAGGTACAAGATAAGAGGTTTCTAAGGACTGGTGGTAATAAGAGAGGTGGGTTTAGGAGGTACTATTGATTTTATTAAAGGTTTCTTGATAATCCTCATTCCAGACTCTGAGATTCTTCTTCCATAATAGATTAAAGATTGTAATCTTTTCCCAATCTTATTTAGCCATTTTAATTTAATCATACCCTGAGAAGATATCTATGAAAAAATAAATAAAGCTTTTTGCATGGTCTACAAGCACATCTATATGAGGTAAAGGAAAGTCATCTTTTGGGTTTGCTCTATTTAGATCTTTAAAATCCATACACAGTTGATTTTATTACCTTTTTTAGGCACAACCATTATATTGAATACCTATTATAGATATTTGACTAATTCTTAGAACCTAGCGTCCCATTTCTTCTTCACCTTCTCCTTTACCTTAATAAAGATATCAAGCCTTATTCTCCTTAATTTAATCAAGATATCGAGCCTTATTCTTGTTAATTTATGTTTGACAAGCTTGTATTTGTCTATCAAAGGTAGCTTATGTTCCTCAACATCAGTATCCAACCTAGGCATATCAGCATGTGACCAAGCAAACACATCAGCATACTCTTTTAACAAGGTGACCAAAACATTTCTGTATTTAGCAATGATCAACATCCCAGTCTTTAACTCTTTCTTCTCTTGCTCAAATGCAATAGATTGTGTGTTTATTGAAGATCTATTTTTAGATTTCCTGAAAGTGAAAAGTGTTTTTGTATAAGTGGCTGATTTGTACAGGAAATTTAAATAAATAAAGGCAAGAGATGAAAGAAAATGCATGATCTCAAAAAAGGCTCAAACATATAAAAAAAACCTTAAATTGATTTCTTAATCCATGATTATCAGCTATGGAAAACATGATATTAAAAAACAAATGGAATATATGAAAAGTACATGTAGATTAAGCACATTCACAAAGCACACTAAAAAAGGAATCAATTTTTAAAATAATCAGGGCATCCCACACCTTTTAGTTGTTCAACTCCTCTTCTTCAGCTAGTTTTCTCATAAATCCTTATATGGGAGTATCTTTTAGTATGTTAACAATAAACTAGGGCAACAACAACTCAGGATGATCTCTTCAGGGTCTTTGGCTTTTTCTAAAATAGTTTTCATCACACAAACTGATCGTGGAAAGGTCACTTGGATGGGAAAGATCTCCATTCTTCCTTTATTAGGCTCCCTTCCTTCAATACAAGCTAACCTTCTTTCTCTTGTGATCTTAGTTACTCTTGTATAGTCTTTCTTCCTAGACTTGAACTCTAGTTCAAACCTTTGATTGACTGTCTTCAATTTCATTACAGTTATCTTTTTGGGTATGTTGGTGGCTAGATCATATTGAAAAGGCAACTTGTGTTTCAAAAAGCATTTCACAACCATGACTGCAACTTTTAAAAGTGTTGGTGTCGGATGGTGTTCTTAGGCACCCATTCAACATTCGCAACTTTAAAAGGATGTAAATTCCCATTTGTGTTATTTTTTTCTATAATGTATGAGATCGCCATATTTATCACCATTGTTAAGGCCTTTTCAGACTTTACGATCACCAACTTGCAATTAATGATAAATTTAACCTTGTGATACAAAAAAAAATATTATAGTGTTGGTTGCATGTATACACAACCTTCCTAATAACTTGTTATAGAAAAGGTGAATATCAATTACTTGTAGGGTTACTTAAATGGTTGCAGGACAATAACCAGCTCGATGTTAATATTTCAAATGATAGGCCTGGGTGTCTTGTCATAGACCCTAGCTATTATAATATTAGGTTTTATATGAGAAGCATTAACAAGCATCTGATTCAGTACACATCTTTGCAATACATTAAAGCAAACCCATTATCTATGAGAACTTTAACAACAATACAATCTTTGTATTTACAATAATATCTAATGACTTGTTATGCTTGGTTCCTTCAAGATTAAACTCATTTTCAGTAAAGTATAGGTAATTGGTAAATTGAATTCTCCCTGCCAAGTTCAATTGGGTTCCTGAACTTATTGATTCTTATAATTTTTGTTAAATTGAATTCCAAACTTGATTTTTCTTCCAATTAAATCTTTGATTAAGCCAATTAATCACATCAAAAATTCAATTAAGTCCATGGACTTCCAAGTTTTCAAATTCATCACAATCTTCAATATTTTTCTACAACTAAGCCCCAATCTTCAATATTTTTCTCTAGTTAGGCCCATCATCAGTACAATTGAATTCTCAAACTTCTTTATTTTGTTCACTTTGGTCCTCCAACTTCTAATTTGTGTAACTAGATCCAATTTTAGTCTATTTGTTTCAGCAAGATCCTAAATTGTCTATTTACTTGATGTTCTGACCAAATGTGACTCAAAAGCATGTTTGTTCATGACCCAAAGTATTTGTTTAATGAATTTTGGAATATTTTAAAAAAATATTTTTTACATAAAAGAATTTTAGGGACCCAAAATTATGTTATGACAATACTAATGCTTCAAATTTTAGATTATTAATCTAACACATGATAATTGTCTTATGAGATAAAAAGCGTATTTAATCCCTCTCTAAAGGTTCTTGAGGGAGAAATCCTTAGTGAAAACCTATAAAATTTCTCGAATCACTCAAAGTTCCTATAGGTTTGGTCTTTTAAGTGAGAACTTGGAAAGATAAAATCTAACTTCGCTTCACCGTTTGCAAATAATGAATCCTAACAAGCATGAAGCTTCATTGATAACAAGCATGTATATCCAATCTTGCTTGTTATGATAAATGTGAAAAGAATTTATATTTATTATTTATGCAATTCTGAGTATTGCATATAGAAATATAGGTTGCTTGGAAAAAAGTTTGACTTCCTTCCAAAACCTACAGCATCATATCTAAGCAATGAGGCATAGATAAATAAGCACAAGCCTAACTTGAACAGAACCATCAAAAAGAAAATGGAGGCTTTGAAAAGATAAAAATCATGCTCATGTACAAGATATTATAGAAATGCTCACTTTTCTCCCTTTATTGACTATTAAAATCTCCCATCAATGTAACCTATTTTTATCAACAACTCAAGAGAGAAACCATAATCGTACACAAGTTAATCAAATGGCATCAAGCTCAACCTATGATGTTCATTTTCCTATAGCTATATGTCCTTAGATTTCATCTTTCATTGTTGCAGAAGTCTCAAAAAAGGTGTTTGGCCAATGATTCTGCAAATGAGTTCTCATAAATTAAAGAGTAGTTGAATGCTTTAAAAGAAGTAGATTTGTGTGTGACCATGTAAGAACAGTTGATATGTGATTAGTCTCTAACATAGTAAACCTAGAAGAGTTTAGCATCCTATAATGCATCAAAAGTAGTGATACCCTATAAGTTGAAACTCTTCTAAAGTGGTTGAAATAACTTGTAAGCCAAGTGAAATATTAAAAAATGCTTGGAAGAGGAGAATGAAGAAATAAGGCACGATAACTTCTTATGGGGAAGTGGGAGGGTATCACTTGTTTGACTTAGCAATCAAACAGGCTGAGTTGAAATATGGATTAAAGTAGGTGAAATTTTAGAAAAAGTTCCTACTTAAAGAACTTGACGAGGAAAATATTTCATATCCCATTTGAAAGGTGGTCTAGAAGCAATCATTGAAAGAGAATGAATCCCTGAAAGAAGTAGAATCAATTGAATTGATGAATGATGAAAAGGTAGCAGAGGACAAAATGCCGAATAGAATTAATGAAAAGCTAAGATGAAAAGATCTCCTTTCGATACAACAAGATGATTACATTACTAGAGTAGGGAATTTTTACTAGAGTCATGTTCATCAATACTTGCATTGAATTGTTGAAATCTCTGGAAATACACTTACATTGACAATGTTATCATGGAAATTAAAGAAAAAAATGACCATTAAAGTTGAACGACGTCCTTACGCCCATCCTCATATATAGCTGCACTTTTTATATTTCTCCAGTCTATTTTACCAAATTTACGAGGTCCAAGATAAGATGAAACCAGAAGAAAACATTGTAATGTAATTTCATGATTTTTTGTCATCCAACCATCTCATCAAGTTCTTAACATGATCATTACTTATCAAAATAAACTCCAAAACCCTTAATTTGGCACCACCACCACCATTTACAGTTGAGTTCCTTGCGGGCTTTCATTAACATCTGCCTTTAGTTTCCAAGAAGTTCCACAACAGATTTAAACTCTAAAACACTCAATCTATTCTTTTCCTTGTTACTCCTTAATATATATATATTTAAACATCGCCATTACTTGGAAAACATCTATTTTTGTATTATTTATTTTTAAAAATTAAAAATTAAAGAACCCATATTTTTAAGAAAACAATTTTCATTTTTAGTTGTTATATGCATATTTTTTTAGTTTTTCTATTTCCTATACAGTTTCTCTAAAAAAATGAAAGAAACTTTTATAAGTAAACACAACCTAAATTTTCCAACTTGGATCTTCCAAATTTACTTAAATTTTTAATATAGGCATTTCGATGAGAAGCTTAAATCCATTTAAAATTAAGTTGACCACAGTATAACCAATTTGCTAAAAAGTTGAAAACTATAAAACAAATAAATGCCCTAAAAAAATTGATTTATTTTTCCTTTTGTTCAACCGTTTTTAACCATCATTTATCAAGAAGTTTGCGAGAAATTTCGTCTTTTGACAATAGTTGTTTGAAATGACAATGGTGTTTCCTTAATTACTAATGCAAGAATTGTAGTCCATAAAAAAAAAAATGGAAACCATGCTTCAGTTGTGTTAGGCCTAGACATTCACATAATCCTAATTTAATTATCAATATTTTTCAAACGAATGAGCTTGTACCTCATTCACTATAGGCCAAAGGTAAGGAAACAAGCAAAGATATCAATTTAAAAAGCTTGATGAAAATAGAAATAAAAAAACTATACTTGATGGTGAAAGCAAACTAGCTAGACTTGGCACGCCCTTCTCAAGCATAATTGCTTACTGTTAAGCGGAGAAATTGAGCTCCCATCTAGATATAAGGAAATCACCATAACTCCCGCTCATTAGTGATTTGCTTCTATGTATAGCACCTCTAATTTGATTATATTTCATAAATAGTTGCAGTCTTGTTTATGATTGTATATTCCTTCATTAGCATTCCTTACATAGTCATAGTCATGTATTATATATAGGCAGTGTTGTAATGCAATAATATTAAGGTTCTTCACCAAATCACTTGTATAATCCTTTTATGGTATCAGAGCAACCTTCTCTCATGAGATTAGAAACGTTCTCAAACTCCATGTCAGCTAGTGGCAACCCTACTCCTCTCTTAGAGTCTATTGGCTCTAACTTTGCGTCTTCACTCCCTCTCACTATTATCAACACTTCCAACCAATTGCCTTACAAACTCACATCCTCAAATTATCCTTCCTGACGTGCAACTCTCCTCACCATTCTAATTGGATATGATCTAATTAAATATTTGGATGGCACTCTTCGATGCCCTCCTACACTTGATGCAAACTCTTCTGCCTCTACTGTGGCACTCCATGCACACTGGTTCAGACAAGACTAGTTGCTGTTGAATGCCATTTTTTCTTGTGTTTCTGAAGCAGTTATGTCCCTTATTGATATGAACACTACAAGTCGTGATGCCTGGCAACATCTTGCCCACTTGTTCGCTAGCAAATCTCGGGCCAGGATTATGCAGTTGAAAGAAGATCTTACACTTATTCAACGGGGCTCTCGCACGGTGTTCGAGTTTCTTCATGTAGTCAAGGTAATTGCAGATGAACTCTCATTGATTGATGCACCCGTTTCAGATAATGATTTGACATTATATGTGTTTAATGGCCTTGGCTCTAAGTTTAGAGATATGGTGGCTCCCATACACACGAGAGAAATTGCATTGTCCTTTGTAGAATTGCATGATCTGTTAATTGGTCATGAACACTACCTCAAATGCATGGATGGAAAATCTTCAACCCTGGTTGTCACTGCTAATACCTCTCAACGGAGGTCATTAAATCCTCGTTTCAAACACAACAAGAATCGTTTCAAACAAAATTTCTCGAACACAACTCCTTTCAAGAGGCCCTCTGTTGTGTGCCAAATATGTGACCATCCTAGTCACACTGCCAAGAACTGTGTCAAACTGCAGTCTTCACCTACTGCCAATTACACTACTTCTTCGTCTCCATCGAATGTCAAATGGCTTCTTGATTCTACTGCTTCTTTTAATATTACGTCTGATTTGGCTAATCTTTCCATTCATTCTGAGTATGATGGCCAGGATAAGGTGGTTCTTGGAGATGGTACAGGTTTGCATGTTGCTAATATTAGTTCCACTATTGTTCCCTCCCCTTCCCGCTCTCTTAGTTTAAAAGAAACCTTGCATGTGCCCCTCATTCACAAAAACTTGATCTTAGTTCACAAGTTTACTCATGATAACAATGTTGTTGTTGAATTTCACCCTTTCTTTTACCTTGTGAAGGATCCGATAACGGGAGCGGTGCTCATGCGTAGTAGATGTGAAGATGGTGTTTATCCTGTGGAACTATGTCCTCCCTCATCTCAAACTCATGCCATCACCTTGGCTGGCACTCGTGCCTCCTTTGATCGCTGGAATCATAGGTTGGGACACCCCAATTCCAAACTTTTGTCCTCTCTTCTTCGTAGTTATAACTTATGTGTGTCCCCCTCTCAGTTTTTATTGTCATGTGTTTTGTGTCAGTGCAATAAGTAGCATAAATTGCCTTTTAGTGTCACTTCCCATACGAGTCATGCTCCTCTTGAATATTTGTATGCTGATGTTTGGGGTCCATCTTTGGTTCCTTCTATTGATAGCTACAACTATTATGTACTTTTTGTTAATCACTTTACCAAGTACTGCTGGTTCTTTCCTATGCATAACAAGTCGAATGTGTCTTTTATTTTTGTTCACTTTACCACTATGGTTGAAAATCATTTCTCTATAAAAATTAAAAAAATTATTCCGACAATGGTGGTGAATTTATCAAACTTAGACCTATTCTTGCTGCTCGTGGTATTAGCCATTTTACCATTGCACCGCATACTCCCTAGCAAAATGGCACCATTGAACATTGCCATCAATATATTGTCGACACGGGTATAGCCCTTTTACATCATGCTTCAGCTCCTTCCACTTATTGGTCATATACCTTGGCCACGACAGTTTATCTTATTAATCATCTTCCCACTGCATTACACTTACGTCAAAGTCCTTTTGAAGTATTATTTGGACGAGTTCCTGACTATCATAAGTTACGCACATTTTGTTGTCAATGCTATGCCTAGCTTGTTCTGCATCGTGCAAATAAATTTCAATCTAAATCCCAACCTTGTGTCTTTCCTGGGTACTCCCTTACCCAACATGCGTTTCAATGTCTGAATCTTCACACAGGTAAGATTTATCTCTCTTTTCATGTCACTGTTGATGAAAGTATTTTTCCCTTCATAAAGGCAACACCCTATGCCCCTCAGTCTACTGCCACACCATGTCCTGCTCCTTCCCCTCCTTCTCATGTTCCTCCAGTCTGCATGGTTCCATTGGATAATCCTACCATCGCATCTATCGTGCCTAATGCTACAACAACCGTGACTATGTCCTCTACACCAGGTATGGCTTCCTGTTCTCCTACTAATAATTCATCCTGCTATGCATCTCCTCTGCCTATAGCACCCGCACTGCCAACCTGCACTTATCCAATGGTCACTCGGGCTCAAAATAATATCTTCTGTCTTAAGCAACTCTCGGTTACCACTAAGCATACTCTTGCACCACCATTCGAACCCACCTATGTCTCTCAGGCTCTCAAAGACCCCAAGTGGCGTAACATGGCAGATGAATTTACTACCTTAGTCTCACATGGCACTCGGAGTCTGGTCCCTCGACCCTCTGGGTGTTTAGGATTAAACATCATGCAGATGGCACAATGGATCGGTTTAAGGCACGTCTTGTGGCTAAGGGATTCAATTAACGCCCAGGTGTCGATTATACTAAGACCTTCAGTTCAGTCATCAAACCAACCACCATTCACCTTATCCTCTCACTAGCTCTGTCAAATAATTGGCCTCTCAAGCAATTCGATGTTAATAACGTGTTTCTTCACGGTCAATTAACTGAGCAAATGTTTATGCATCAACCTGCCGGCTTGATTGATCATTCCCATCCTCATCATGTTTGTTCTCTTCATAAATTTATTTATGGTCTCAAGCAGACGTTTAAAGCCTAGTACACTGCATTACACTCCAACCTTCTTGCATTGGGTTTCTTTAATTCAAAGTCTAACAGCTCCTTATTTATTTTCGATTGAGATGGCATTCTGCTTTATGTATTGGTCTATGTTGATGATTTAATTCTCACAGGCAATAACAATACATTTTTACAGCATGTTGTCACCTCTTTAGGTGAAACATTTTCCCTGAAAGAACTCAGTGATCTATATTATTTTCTCAGGGTGGAGGTTATTCCAGTTCAACAAGGTTTGTTTCTTTCTCAAAACCATTATATTCATGATCTCCTTACCAGATTGAATATGGCTAGTGCTAAGGCAGTTCACACACCTATGTTGTGTCTATTAAGCTTATGCATGACGATGGTTCAGCTAGTTGTGATGCCACTGAATACAGACGCACCATTGGCTCTCTCCAATATCTCTTGCTCACTCATCCAGACCTGGGTTTTACAGTCAATCCTCTTGCTCGGTTCATGCACAAACCAACGGTAACGCATTGGCAACATGTTAAAAGGCTCTTTCGCTATGTCAAACAGACCATTCATTTTGGTCTCTTGCTGCGTCACCAATCCAACCCAGTGCTTCGGGGGTTCTTTGATGCTGACTAGGGTGGTGATCTTGATAATCGCAAGTCCACCACAGCTTATATAATTTTTCTGGGTAATAACCCTATCAGCTAGCGTACTAGAAAACAAAAGGTTGTGGCTCGTTCCTCTACAGAAGCAGAGTATAGGGCATTGGCTACTGCTGCTTCCGATATTGCATGGATAAAGTCTCTTCTTGATGAACTTGGCCTCATGTTACGTGAACCACCGCTCCTACTTTATGATAACGTTGGTGCCACTCAGCTTAGTCTCAATCTTGTTCTCCATTCCAGAATGAAACATATCGCTATTGATCTTCACTTTGTCCGTGACTTTGTTCATCGTGGCAAACTGCGTGTTGCTCATGTTCACACGGATGACCAGCTCGCTGATTTACTGACAAAGCCTCTCGCTCGGTCTCGTTTCACCTTGTTAAGTGACAAAATCAATGTTGCTGATGGAACGTCCATTTTGAGGGGTCATATAAGGAAATCACCATAACTCCCACTCATCGATGATTTGCTTCTATGTATAGCACCTCTGATTTGATAATATTTCCTAAATAGCTGCAGTCTTGTTTATGATTGTATATTCCTTCATTAGCATTCCTTATATAGTCACAGTCTTGTATTATATATAGACAGTGTTGTAATGCAATAATATTAAGGTTCTTCACCAAATCACTTGTGTAATCCTTTTACTAGAAATCTCAAATATTAGATAAATGTTCTATGTGACTTCTGGGTCCAAGGCGTACGTCTTAATAGATTTACTTGCCCGTATTTAGTTTTGGCTTTTCACAATTTACTCTCTTACGCCCACTTGATGCTCTTTCGGATACAAAAAAACAGCAAGGCCTATTTATATTAGATTCGTTCTAATATATCTGGGTTTCATTCTACAGATTCTCCAAGAACCAGTTTATTTTCATGGTTCATGTTTTGGGTGAATTATAGTATCTAAGTGTTTGGTTATAAGACCCAGTTGTCTTTTTATTAGTGGAACCATCAATTTATTAATGTTGGATCTCTGAAAAAACATTTTGAATCATTTTTTTGTCTGCTTGATAGTGTGGTAAAGATTGTATTTCAAAGTGTTTTTTTTTTGTGCGGAAATGTATCAAAATAATTTATTTTAAGAAAAAAAATAATTTTTAACATTGGCGCATCAAAACGATCAAAAAACACCCAAAAAAATTAATTTTAAGCAAAAAACACAAAATTAAATTTTTAGGCAAACAATGTTTTGGTCGTATTGTCAAACGCCCCCTTCACGTGAGTGTGTAGTGGTAGATTCCTTTGTTACTGTTGAGAAGTATTGAATGATCACTGTAGTCTTCTTCTCTTTCATTCTCCTTAACTATAACAAAACAAAAATAAAAACAATTACATAGACAAACATTCCTCATGACTGCAACCAATAACCCCAGAACATAAATCGAACTCAAGCTTTTTCTGGATTGTAAATCGTGCTTCCATCTGACAATAAGGTTGTAATTTCTTTCTAGTTAGTTTGATTTAAATTTAGACTGATTTGCATGAATGCTTTCTCATTCTCCTTTTTATTTATTGCTTGCAAACCTTTATCTATTTATATAGTTTCATAAATTAGTGGGTTTTTTTTTCTTGTCTAAGATTATTGTTGTTTGATTTCAGATCTTTATCATATGATTGTTGTCACTCTAATTATTGTTGTCTTAGATTAATGTTCTCAGTCATTAAACCTAAATGAGGTTGAACAAATGACAGGCACTACATTCTAAACAAAATGACTTTTTTTTTCATGTCTTTGCTCCTACGAACATTTAATCTAAGCTTCAATTCATAAACACTAGTGGTTGTAATCATTTTAATTTATATATAGTCTTCAAAGAGATGCTACTATGATTTCACATTTGAAACTACTTTGAGATTGATTAATTTGTTTTATACAATGATACTATAAAATGCAATGCCTGCTATTGTTTGCACTTATAAATTTTTCATTAAAATATAATGTATAATTTAGGAGAACACTAATTCATAAAGCAATCAAACATTTTTATACACGGTCAATACATCTAATAACATTTCACATATACATAAAACAGCTACCTAGAAACCAATTGAAGACATTTTAGGTTGGCAGGTAGATTTGAACGGTAAATTTAATCTTTAGGTTCTGTTACTGAAACATCTTAGATTAAAAGTTTATGTATTATTTTTGTCATAAATATGTTATCTTGGCTTCTATTAGCTAGCTACCAATCCATTTAGTTCATTTGTAGAAAGGTTAGATAGTCCTACAAGTGAAGCTAGATTACAGTAACATAAAATTGTGTTGAACATCTGAAATTGGTAGAACTTTGGTCCAATCAAATCTCCCCCAATCCACAGACAGTAAGTGTGGGATGTGGTTTAGTATTGTGGTGAAACAAATCTAGAACTTGTTGTTTTTCTTTACTATTATCTTTAGCTTTGACCAAGCATTTTATTTTGCGTTAATTAAACTTGCTTCTATACACGCACCTTATGAATCCTTCTGTTACTTATTAGAAAAAAAAAGAGAGGAAGGAATAGGTAGTCTTCACCCGTGTTTTGTCATTATCTGTATACATATATCTTTTTTTTTCATGACTGCATAAGTTTTTTTCAATAAAACGAATTACATATTAATATATCTTGTTAGGTTTCAAATGATCCATAAATGTTGTTATGGTTGTAGGCTTTTTACTTTTATTTACCTCATCCATCCCTTTTAAACATTAAAGGTTGTTCCTTTTAGGTAATTAATTCTTTTCTTTTCATTACCCTATCAAACATAACAATTGATGGGTCTGAAACTCATGATAAAGCTTATTGGACCAAAGCAATGTTGCACATGTTTTGTGGCATTTGCATTAAAGCTATTAAGAGAAGCAAAACTTTTTTTTAACAAAAGCACAACTTAATAACAAATGGGATGGGATTTACAAAGGATTGGAGGGTGTGGAAAAAGTTAATATTTGAAATTGGAGTTGGTTAGAGTAGTGAATTTGGGACTATTTCTGCAACTAG
>Ga0307509_10008124_pt1 | contig 13462 bp, 18 predicted proteins | sample 10_EM_MG_FD_202245 | JGI IMG/M metagenome (GOLD analysis project Ga0307509, IMG submission 202245) | Populus trichocarpa ectomycorrhiza microbial communities from riparian zone in the Pacific Northwest, United States - 10_EM | ecosystem: Host-associated > Plants > Roots > Unclassified | place...
TCATCCTTAACAACCATAGTCTCAACTCCCATGTTCCGCAACCCTATCCATACCCAAAGACTCCTCGTCCAAACATTCAGTGTTGTAGTAGTGTTGAGGATATGGAACCTTCGCGAATATTTTAACAATATGAAGGTTAGGAAGTATGGTTCTGGGGGTGGGGGGAGCATTGGGTGTATGAAGCTTTCTACCGATGTGATAGGAATGATGGAGCTGGGGGTGAGGGGACCGGTAGCAGTACTGTAAGCAAGAGTCTGATCAGGCTTTAGGGATGTTAGAGAGAGTGACTTTGAGCCTTGGAGGGTTTGGTGAAGGAACGATCATTGGGATCCTTATTGTACATTATAGGTTCAAGTTGTCATGGTCTCCGCCCACCAATGAAAATTTTCTGCTCCTCATTGGCTCGGGTTATTTCCTCCGGCGCCTCTCCTAGCCCAGCCACAAATTGTTTGAGCAGGGCAGGGCGCCCAGAATATTCGTTGATGACTGCTCTTGTTGAGCTGCAAAGTCAAAGTAGAAGCACGCAACGGCGACATTTTGTCCTCCGGCCTGATCACATAGGCTATCTATCACCAACGAGCTAACCTCACGGCTTATCAGTACTCGCCCTTTTCTTCTATTCTGCAAGGTTCGTCGGGGTTTGTTACCTTATTTGTTACCTTATATATGTTTTGCCGACTCTGGGACCCCCATAGCAGAACAAAACTGCATCATCGGATTCACCTTCCCCACCACCGGCGCTCCAGCTTCCAAATTCTTCGGTTTGTAAGAGCCATTCCCCTATATGTTCGACCCGGCGGTCCTGGATGTCTTGATGCCGTGGCTTAGGATCAAGTGGAGACAGCCAAGCTAGGATATTAGATCGGTCATCGGCAACCGTAAAATGATTTGACACGCTAACCGTGTTAAAAGAGTGGGTATTGTGACTGAAAGATTCTTGCATTTTCTCTCCTTCCCAGGTTAGGATATTGTAGATGACGGGAAGAGAGCGTTAGTCGACAGCTGGGATTTGGGGACTGAAGAAAAGCGGGGTCATTTGTGGAACCTGACCCATACCTGAGGCCCGTATTCTCAGCCCCCTCAGATTCGTGCGCCACCGCATCAAGAGTGGGAATGTCACAACTGTTTTAGTGCTTTCGTATACTGTACGTAAGCTATTCTGCCCTATGAGCAGAGTGCCGGTAATGCACTCCACAAATCTTGCGCTGTGACGCAGACGCCCTGAAGAGCCTGCAGAATCCGTATATACAGGATGAACACGTCAAGCCTTATCGATGAATCAGTTGAAAGGCCTAAGTTATATATCACCTAACTTAAAGTATCACAGCATACTGTAGCTCTTCCTGAGGTCGATACAGGCGGGAAAGGGCTCTCGTTCCGGGTTCTGGAAAGTTGACAACCATTCCTTTTAACATTTGTCGCAACCACCAAGAACAGTACCACTCGCGCAGCACCGAGGGGTGTTGGGTCGCTGCGCCTCGCTACATTTCTCATAACGTAGCCTATCTTTCAAATGATCGAAGCATAAATTCGGCAAACCCCTTTGGCCAACTTAAGCACTATAGCAAGTAAAGCGCTGGAGTTTAAGAATGTTTGGAATATGAACGCGCAGATGACAGAAACCTGATCATTTTAGCTAACTCAACTACCATAGAGTGCAATTACAAATCTGAGATAGTACATGACGAACACTTTTGTCTAGCAGCTTGCCAACCCCTCAAGAGGACCAGTGAAAGCTAGCTAGTACTGTACACCTGCCCCAGTCATTCCCCCCTCTAAAACAAAAATCAACTCCTCCGCGAATCCGATCCACCTAAGCAATTACAATAGCAAACTCAACCTAAGAAACTAGTTTCGAATGTAAAACAAGAACTTTTGCCTGGAGAGCTGGCCCGCGAGCTTTAAATCCGTGAACACAAGGAACTCGATTCCCACCTAATGTATGCAGCACAGTACTCAGAGCACATCCCCAAACCATTCTTATTCCCAACCCAACCCTTCCCTCCTCACTCGAGAAGACATTTCCACCGGAAAAACCTGGCCCTCCAGCCCTCCCTTCGCCACAGCCACCCCTTGGTACCCGTCGCCCTGCTCTTCTGCAGGAGCCATACCCTCGCCCGTGGTGGGCCCATCAGCACCACTAGTAGAACAAGTTCCGGTAGAGAAGGATTCAGCGGCAGCGGCATCATGCCCATCACTTATAGCCAGCGGCATAGGGATGGACATTTTTTCCTGAATAGAAGACGCTTCGCTGAACGGCTCGCTTGCCGGCATCGTGGGTAGGTGTAAACTTAGGTTTCGCCCGCGCCTAAGCTCAGAAACACTGCCCTGGGCAAACCAGATGCAGGGACCCCTAGTATCTTGGGTATTTCCGAGCTCAACGTCAGGTTGCTGTCCTTCTACATACATACCCGGATGTCAGTTTGACTGGCTCAATCAACCCTGATTGGGAAAAAGAAAAGCGGAGAGAGGAAAGGAGTGATGGTATTTATGCATACCCTCACGGTTGCAGGTTTTCCTGTGTTTCAAAAACCGCATATGAGCACTGTGAGCATGAGTGCAAGGAGTGCTATTACTCCAACAGCGGTTCCGACGATCATGGCAATTTCTAGAGAGTACAAAAAAATGCCAAGACTCGCATCGAGCGAGTGATTCCCGATGATACACGGTTACTTCAGAAGGACCCCGGTTCATCCATTGGCACGCGAGGGAAAGCTTAGCTTAGCGTGAACCTCTGACCTTTTTTTAAACCACCATAGACTTCTGCTTCTACATGCCAAACCAGCATCGCTCAACAACAATGGCTCCTGGTGCATACGATATGAAGAAGGCGAGGAGCACCTCACCGCGCTTCCATCTTCCGCCAAACCACTGATCGGGGCGAGGGCGACAACGGGGAGAAGGATCCTGAAAATAGTGACAAGGTCGGGCTCTGGATCTGGGTACTCACCTTGAGTGACGGTATCAGTGGGCTTTTATTTGGATGTGTTTTTCATTTTGTCTTGTCTTTGTTTCCTTGAAGCTTTTGCTTCTAGTGGGCTTCCCGACCCGGAGCTCTTTTCTGAACAAGTTTGATAGATCACACCGCATCTATTTCCGCCGCGCTCCTACACTTTGCGCCGTCATTATCCACTCCCGAACATCCGGTTACAAGCTAGGATAAGTCACTCATTACCTCGTCAACCTCCCTTGGAGCTATAATCGGCCGATTATTTGCTGGTTTGCTGGCAGATTACATGGGGCACAAAGGCGTCATCTACGTTGCCGACGTGCTATTCGTTGTGGGAGCCGCTTGGCAAGCGTTCTCGAACAGTGTGGCTACGATAGCTATTGGCAGGACTGTGGTGGGGTTGGGAGTTGGTGTGGGGAGCTTGATTGTCCCGCTTTACATCTCGGAATTATCACCGTCATCGCACTGTGGGCGGCTTGTGATTATAAATGTGTTATTCATCACATGGGACAGTTGATCGCTTATGCATTGGGGATCATCCTATCCCCACCCATGCCTTCTCAAGATGCCAGCTGGAGGTACATGCTCGGGCTTGGGGGGTTGCCAGCAGGCCTACAGGCCATCATAATGATATTCGTGCCCTAGACACCCCGGTGGCTACTGCAACACCCACGGCGCAATGATGCTGCAAAGGTGATCGTGAAGGTCTACGGAAACATCCCGGCTCGAGAGGTAGACCAAGTAATCACAGGAATAGAAGCGGGGTTATCGGCGGATAACTCCGATACTCTTATCGAGAAATTCAAACTTCTCTTCAGCGTCGGCGGGAACCGTCGTGCACTAACTATAAATTGTCTGTTACAGGGCCTTTAGCAAGCCTGCGGTTTTAGCTGGTTAATGCACTTTTCCGCAACTATATTTTCCGTGATCTAGTTCAAAAATCCGACCACAACAGCCATGGTAATTGCAGCTACAAATATGGCCTCCACAACAGTAGACTTCAATCTCATCGACCGCTTTGGCCGCTGCCGAATCCTGTTACCCTCAATCCCGGGTATCGTCATGGGTCTCCTCCTTTGCGCCCTCGCATTCTCCCACCTCCCTACGCTACCCTCTGACATCACCACCTCCCCAAACGCCACATCCACGACAGACCTCTGGTCACCCTTTCCGATCCTCTTTATGGCAGTTTAGGTAGCTTCGTACGCGTTAGGTATCAGCGCAATCCCCTGGGTTGTTCAGTGCGAGTTCTTCCCTATGCAAGTGGCGGTCTCGGCACAGGTATGGCTACAGCGGCAAACCGGATACTAAACTTTATCATTGGCGTGGGCTTCTTGCCTGCCCTGGAGTTGATGTATGGGGTGGCTGCTAGCTTATTTGTCTTTTATGCTCTCGTGTGTGTGGCTGGGACTCCGGCGGGTGGTGGATATCCCCGGAGACGAAGGGTCTTGGGCTGGAGGAATCGAGGAGGTGCTGAGGGAGGGGTGGGGGAGTGCTGCGAAGCAGCGAGTTGACTAGGGACACAGAGTGGGACGTGGCGTTTTCGAGCCTAAAATTGTGAATTATTGGACGCTTTAGCAATTGACCGTCACTTGTCCGGATAAGGGTTGGAAGTCTTAGCATAAATCTGTATAAAACCCAAGCATGAAGCGGCTACACAGTGATGTCACTTAGTCAGCTTCCGCGTCCCAAGTGAATCAAAAAGGGCCTCGCACCCTGTTCTCCTCTCCCTTCCTTCTCCACCAAACATTTATTTTTCCTAGTATTTTTTCAACTGCAATCCTTTGTTTACCTTTAGCCTAGCACCATTTCTTCTTGCCTTTATTATGTGGCTATCTTTAGATGGTATTAGGATTGGTTTACACTGATTGCGATGGGGGTTGCGACACAAAGAACCATCTGGCGGTAGTGAAGCAGAATTTGGAGCAAGCTATCCCATCGGTGGCACCAATTCAAATTGGTCCATCGGGCAATACCAAGACTGCTTACACAAATCCCGCTGGTGGCTCTTTCCTGTTATCCATGGACACGAAAATTGAACAACTACTAGCACGGACTGAAGCCCTCGAACAACTACGAGCAAGGACAGAAGCTCTCGAACAAAAGTCAGAAAGACAGGAGGAAGAACTCACTATCCTCCGTCCTCTCAAGGAGACATCGGTTGCTATCCGTGATAGATTTTTTGCAAAATTTTTGGAGAAGATGGGTAGGCCGGGTATAGGTGTTATGATTCACCGGCGCTCTCCGGATACCGATCCCACACCTTTAGTTCTTAGAACATGCGAGAAGAATTTGGGAATTCACCGTAGTTGTATACTCGGTGAAGAATGCGAAGTGAGGGGTAAGCGGGGTAAAGGTAAACCAAAGCGGGGAAGCAAAGCGGGGAGGCAAAGGAGAAAGAGGGGTATGGCAATGGCGTGAGAAAGTTCGGAAATCGTCTGATTATGTTCTAGAGATGTCCGGAAGAGTTAGCATTGTTCATGTATTTAAGAGGGTCCCTTGGACAACAAACTTGGGTAGATCAGGTCAACAATAGCAAGTCTCGCTTTGGTATACTCGTTTCATTTCTTTATACACTTCTCTGTCAACCACTGCCCGTATCCCCTTCACAATTTTTAGAATAGGGAGTACTTCCCTAATTAGGACGGGAAATGAGAGCGCGCATGAAGGTGACGTCGTCACCGATAGCTGCCTACATCCCTAAGCCAGACCAGAATCTTGCTTACAGCACTGCTACCGGTCCCTCCACCACGAGCCCCACCATTCCTATCACATCGGTAGAAAACTTCACACACCCAATGCTCCACCCACCCCGAGAACCATACTTCCTAACTTTCATATCCCTCCAAATCTTCTGCGCCTCGTCCATGCCGTCTTCTGCCTCACCCTCACCGTCTGCACCCGATTCTTCCAAATCGGGCCTATCAATGGGCCCTTCTTCGGCGGGGGCGAGCTTCAGGAGTGAGGCAAAGAAATAGGCGTTTGTGGTAGGTTCTGCCGTTAGGATCGGCATCAAAGATTGCAAAGTCGGCAGGAGTCGCGATTCTTGTCCACCTTACAAGCTCATTGAGCTCAGCTTGCTTCTCCAACTCCCATCCTCCGTGTACAATCCTCGTTGCTCGGCAATTCATGACTGTTATCATATGGGGGGAAACTAGTAGTACCTTCAGTTAGCAATAGCACCAGCTTAGAGAGACAGAGAAATCAATCAACATACCGAGAAGAGCCTTCGCTTCCTCCAAATTGAAACCATAGAGCCTTTTGAATGTAGTGGGGTAGTTGATCAGCCCATTCTGGAGTTAGAGATATTGACTTTGGGCCTTGGAGGGTATAGAGTTTTTTTTGTTCCCCCCCACCTCCTGTTGTAGCTGGTTAGGGCCGCATTGGTATCCGGCCAGACACTAGATATAATCGTTGGGTTCCATGGGTTGTTAAAGAGGTGCTGTACTTTTGCTTTATGAGTTGGGTTGGTGATGCGGGGTAGACTAGCCGGGTAGCTTAGCTGTGGTATAATTCTCCTAGCCTGACCAATCATGAATGAGTGGGGTCCCTTTTTTCTTTTCCGTGATCAAGGTCGGGTTTGTTTGTGAGAGGGATAGCAACATCTCTAGGTGTTGTATGAGGTTAGGTAATCGAATTGCGGAGGAATGATCACTAGTAGGATCCTTATCGATAAGACCTGCCTCGTCTCTATAAATCATAAGTTGGCTGAGAATGTAGAATTGCCCAAATGTATCGTTCATTAAGCAGGGGCTCTAACTAATCACTAAATACAGAACCCAGAGATACCGGTATCCTCTCCCGAGAGTCCTGTGTCTCCAAGCTGAAAATACTAATCAACCAACAAACCCTCCCAATACACAAGAGTAGAGATTCTAAGAATAAAACCAGAGGGGTAAAAGGTGGAACGATGACACACCGGAGGGAAAACCGCAAATCCCACAAGGAAAAAAATAACACTACTTGTAGCAGAGCGATAACTGATATTATCCCAGGGTGTGAGAGCGGTTGCCGAATCGGGGGGAGTGGTATATACAATAACTAATAGGCACAAAAACACAGCAACAACTGAGAAATCTCACCAACACCAACCCCCCCGCCTGCCTCCCCACCCATCACTCTCTCGTAGGCTCACGGGACCGAACCGTTGGGGCATCGGGTTCGTCTTCTTCCCTCCTCTCGGTTGTGGGTTGCTCTATTATCAGGACCATTAGGGCTAGAGGCTGGTCCTTCTTTTTAAGAATCATTTCATATCTCAATAACTCGCTCCGAAGGGTTGCGGTTCCAAACTCTGCATGGGCAGTAACTAGCTCGGTTTGGATAACCGGGTCGCAGAACAGGGGTCGCAGAACGTCATGCAACTGGTCGTGTACTATTACGGGCGGCATTCCCCCAAGGTTGGTGAGAAGGCCCACCGGGGGCGGCGTACCTCTCTAAGGAATCTATGGTGTGTAATGAGAGCAAGTTAGTAAACAGAATACTTCAAATCTTCTCAACTGGGTGAATAAACCTAGAAATTGGAAAGGCACGGCAAAAAAAAAAAACTCCTAGAATAGAAGGTGCCCTTTGTTGTTTGTAGTGAAAGGAATGAAGGATAATTGTTCGAGATAGAAACAAGGATAGAAAATGGGGGGATAAGGGGTGATGTTGGAGGAGGAGGAGGAATGAAGGTAGGGATACGGAAGTTTTAAGGGAAGTCCGTCATGTTAGGGTTACAAAAGATTACTTGTAATTGATCCATGTTTTCACCCGCTGGGTTTCGTCATACACTGGTTGGAGACCTTGCTCGAGTAGATCGCCGACCAACGACAACTTAGCAAACTAGACTTGATAGGATATATGACCGGTAGTTTATCTAGCCTGAGAGTCTCCACCCGAATCGCCAACCCATTGCAACATACAGTACCGGTATATAGTAAACGGGGCTTTTTTGGTAGTAGACCTGGCCGTCTAATTTTATAGCAGGCACTGAAATTGTGGTAACCTTTCAAACACATTATTATAGACTCCCGTCCCAACCCTATCCCCCCGGGCGAATTGTACCGGCTACCCATAATACTCCCCACATCCCATACCCAAACAGCCTCATACCAGCCAACACTAGCAGCCCACCCCTCCCCACCAAACAAGAACCAATCCACTTCTTCGCCAAACTTCGTATACCGATCCATGACACCCGTCATCCTCCCTCCTCCCCGCGGGCAATCCTCCGATCCCACCTATCCTTGAACTGCAGCACTGCTACTCCCGTCGCTCTCAATCCATACCATCATGTCGTAACTTGCACTGATGAGTATGTCCCCCCAGTGTGGGCTCCAGGCGAGCTTTCTCACTGCGTAATTGTGGCCGGATAGTTGACTGAGAGGGCTTTTGTTGGGGAAGCGTAGGTCGAAGGTTCGGATGACCTTGTTGACTCCGGCAACGGCAAGGATGTCGGGGCGCTGTTTGTTCCAGTCCTGAGTGAGGAGTTCGCAGGGCGCATGGGGGGATACGGGGATCAAGAGCGTGGTAAAGGAGGGTGGAGTGCGGATGTCAAAGGGGCGGGCAATGGAGTCGGAGGTTGCGGTAGGGGTCGCAGTTGGGGACTGTGGGGAGGGCAGCAGACTGTAAGTGTAGCTGTGGATTGGGATCGTGGGGAGTGAGTTGGGCTAGTTGGTGTCCGTTTTCAGGGCATTAGCTTATTCCTCCTATGCAGAAGGTAGAAGGAAACAAATGAGTTTGACATTCCCATCCCAAATAGAACTCACAAACCCACTCTTATCCATGAGATTCCAACTGAGGCAGAAAAATTCCCTCTTATGCTCTCCCAATTTGCAATCAGAAACCCTCCTTCTAGTGTTGTATCGAACAATTTAATACTCCCATCTCTGCTGATGGTAGAAACTAGATTCGCATGCGACTCGCTGAACGCAGCGTCGAAGAGTAAGTCTAGCGTGTCGTAGTACCGCTCGCAGATGATCCCCGTGGGGTCAGGGAGAGTATGTATAATCGGATATTGCCGATGAGGCCGAAGTTGGCACTTGCCCCAGTTGCGAGACGGTTGTCGTAGAAGAGGGAGTACTTTAGAGAGTAGCCGTTGTAGCCTTCAGTTTGGTAGTGGAACATTGTGGGCGGAGTGCCTAGCAGGGAGAGGGGGCCGAGGATGCGATGGATGAAGGGGAACTTTGCGCTGTTGTGGAAGAAGAGTGATCAGACCGAGAGAAGCAAAGGGGGGCAGTGGGGTTCTCGGACCTGAGTGTTTCGTAGGGTAGTGTATTTTGTGGGATAGATTCTGCACTAGAGTATCCCCCCACCAATTGGAAGAGTTGTGGTGATGAGCTCTCTGGTGAATGAAACCCACACACCAGCTTCTGAGTAATGAGAGTAACCACCTTAATCGCACCAAGGTTGGAAACGTGAGTCCATCACAGCAGAAAATAGGTGTGGTCTTCTGGTGTACTTTCTCTGCATATTTGCATTCCCAACATACCTCCCCGAACATGTATACCCTCCTGATGCAAGTTTACGCTTCTTGCAGGAGCCTAAACCAGGTGTTGGAAATTGTGGTCATGGTTGTTCTCTGATATTCACTGTTCCAGCAGACATGAGTGACACCTCGTGACTTCTTGTGTCACCCCCTGTCTCTACTCCTACTTCTACACGCTCTTCTTTCTTCCTTTCTTTTCCTCTTTTTTCTCCTAATCTCTTAACATCCTTCTTATTCTTCTTTAAGCAATACAAGCTGCTCACTTGTCTTGTGCCATTCTCCTGCGTACCTCCGGCATGTAGTGCCGTGGGGTCCGATGCCTGGATTGGCAGTGATACCCATTACAGTTATGATGAAAGTATATTGAATTAGTTACTTGTGATACCGCTTGGTTCTACTCATTCTCTCCCACGATACCACTCAGCACCAGGATTGCGTTGTTATTAGCACTCGTAGTCCCTCAGTTGCAATATCAATGAACTGGTAATGGCAAGGGAAATGTAGGGGGGAGGGGACGAGATAAAGCCTGGCCTTCTCCCGCGTCCCTCCTAAGCCACGACACCACCATCATCCATCCACCCCCTAATTTCTTTAGAACATGTTCTCAAAAATCTCTTGTTTGTCAAAATAAATTTCGGAGTTTTTGTTTTTTTGCACCAAGGATGCTAACTTAGACTTAATACTATTGCGAAGCACGCAATTCAGCCTCTCTTCTCCCTCTCCCACCACCGAACCATCAATCCATCACCGAATCACCAAACAACAACCCTGCTTTCTCTCTCTTGCAATATGTTTTCCAAGTGTTGGAAGTTGTGGTCATGGTCGTGCTCTGATATTCTCTGTTCCAGCGCTCACGAGTGACACCTTGTGACCACTTGCGTCACCGCTTGTCTCCTATCCTACTTCCACACCCTCTTCTTTCTTTCTTTTCTTTCTTCTCTCTCTCCTTATTGCTCAACAATCTTTACTTTTTTTTTTTCTTTTTTTGTTAAATCCTTGGTATGATTTTAGGTACATGACTAGCACTCCCCAGGGTCCAACCACTGCATTCGGGAAAAATCCCATGGCAAATAAAAACCCAAAACAAAACATAACAAAAGAAATAAAATCATCAACAAAAGCAAAAATACCCAAAGGTATAAAATCAATGTGAACATTCCCTGTAATCAGGGTTCCTCGAATAACGTCCTCCTTCAATCAGGACTGTATTTGTGAAGCTCTCATGAAAGGAAAAACATCCATATTACTGGGAAAATTTAACTTATTCAATGAAATAAAAGAAATCAAACATTTCATCAAATCCCATCCCTTTTTATTTTCGACCCAAATCAAAGACTCCAGCGAAATTTCAGAGATTTCATCAGGTTACCCAACCCTGGCACCAGCGAGGCCTTGGCAATCAGCTATAACGTGTTTAAAGGTTTCAGGTTCGTTCTCACATCTAGGACATAACACGCTTGCTTCTGGATTCCACGGGTCCTTTTGTGCCATCAGGTAGCTCTTGCCACCCCTCATCTGATGAAGACGGGAGGCGGCAAACTGATTGATCGTCATAAAGCGCCAGCATGTCCTGAACGCGGGCCTATAGCTGAAGCATTCAGGATAGTTGAGCAGTTTCCACTTCAGGTGTATATGTTCTCGGACCTGCTTCAGAGTGTTGTCATAATACTTGCACTCGTCGGGTCAGGCGGTGACCATATGTTCGGTTTCTGAGGGACAGGCCATTTCGAAAAGAGTAGCCTTGCTCTCCTGGCCATATTGTCATTAGGGAGAATCCTTTGGACTGATGTGCATGAAGTTGAGTCCCACGTTTTCGGTTTCATCCCCGCAGCCTTAGAAAAAGCAGCCCTTCTATTGGAGGGAAGGCGGAAGCTGTCATGTAGAGGGAAGCCCGGCGGAAAAAGGGCCGTTGCAATGTTATTGTCTGGTAACACGGTCGACCATCGGATGGCAGCCATGTCGCGTATCTGTTAGAGGTATAGGTCTACTGGCATTATGCCGGCTTCAGCAGACAGGACATTGGTATTGGTGGAATAAAAGCAGTTAGTGATCCACCGCTTAACTCGGTTCAGTAGAACTTCCATCTTGTGTCTCATTGTGGCGCTCGGATCGAGAAATTCTGCGCCATATAGGAGTGTGGGTATTATAATTGCTTTTGCCATCCTTCGTGCACTGTATGGTGTAAGCCTGCCGTCTGGGGAAGATAATCTCTTAATCCTGTCGAAGGCAGCCTGCGCAAGGGCGAGTCTGTTTGCGTAATGGGTCCATGTGCCATGGTTATTTTCAAAATGAAAACCCAGCCACTTGACTGCTTTGGGTGCTGGTTGTATGCATTTGCCGTCAACCACCATCGGATGTTGACTTCTAGCTACTTTCTCTTTAGGGGTCCGCCAGTGTATCAGGTCCGTTTTGTGTGTCGAAAATTTCAATCCAAGGGATGTCGCAATATTTTTGATCCTCGTGAACGCTTCTTCCAAAAGCTTAGAGTTCATCCACCAGGAGTTGGAACAGACAGTAGTTTGTATGTCGTCAACATAGGACGAAAAGAATTCTCTGCTAGGATCTATGCAGTCGTGAAGAGGTTCGACATAGATCACAAAGAGTATGGGGGTGTTAGGCGGGAGCGTATCTCAAAGTCTGGTGAGATAACTCAGGCCGATAATCTTAATCGTAGACGGAGATTGTCTAGGAAGGCTCAATGATTCAAGGTAGAGGTAGGTAAAGTGATAAAGATTTTATATCGTGAAAACTTATATTGATAAGATCTCTTCTCCGTTGCTTGATAATGTTCAAATAGCTCAGGAGGCACCTCAATATTTATATGCCGCGTCTGGGTGGTCGCGGGCTACATCTAGTTCTCATACTAACTAAGTACCTGCTAACAAACTCCCGCTTTGTTCTAAAAGTGCGAACACCATTTGACCCTGACAATTCTGCTATCTCACTTCGACTTCCGAATCGCAACACCATGAAATTTCCTGACGGTGCTCCCACACATCAGTCCATTGGGTACAATCCATCTTCGTCGGCATGGAGTCTTGCTTACAATTAGCATACGCAGAATGGTCTCCATGATCGAACCAACAAAGGGGCCAGCTTTGTTATCGAACCTCTCAGCATTGCAGACATATTCTGCAACCGACATCTGCGAGGCATAAGATAGACTTTGTTACGATAATCGCTCCAATAGCCATTATCCCTCCATAGTCATATCATTATTGTATGGTTCCGTCAGTATCCGTAAGATACTATTGATGTGTGTGAGTGTGGGTATGCCTGATTGCTCAGACTACCTCATCCGACAATACCATTCACTTCTGCGACTTTCATCGCGAGAGTCTGGAGTATGGAATGTATTGCCTAACCATTGTCCGTAAAAACGTCCCATTACTTAGTGACCACCTTCGCGACTCTTGTCTTTAGTGCTCAGTAACATTATGCGACGTCGACCGATTTGGCTCGAACCACTTGCATAAGCTCGCCAAAGGTCTTCCCTCATATATCCTGCGAACGGGATCCGGTCGGACGGACGGCCGCGACGTATACGGGGTTACGAGGAGGGCTCCAATGACCTTGTCTTTGGTGAGGGGACGCAACTTCGGCGGCGTCTGCCGATGTAGCGCCGTCCCAACGCTGGTGCGGCAGGGGGGTGTTGGCTTGTCCTTTTGAACTCAGAATCCTAAGGTAGGGTAACTATAGGTCTTTATTCACTAATGGAAGGCTAAGCCTTCCGGTATGCCTAACACGAGCTCTCTCTCTCTAAGCTTCGTCCTCGAACGCTTCCAAAATCTTTCTTTTATTAAACAAATGAAATCCTTTTTGAACTCCGGGTAGTAGGGTAAAAAACCTCATGCGTTTACTTGTCCACACGAGGAAAACCTTTCTTCCCTATTCAACATCTGCCCTACTCGGCATATCCGGGTTTTCCTCATGAAAACCTTCTATCAATTCCTGAGCGTTTTCTAAACTCTCAGGTGGTTCCCAGGTGTTCTCGTCCTCTGAACACCCTTTCCATTTAACAAAATATCTTAGTTCGCGCATTCGCT
>Ga0307509_10008125_pt1 | contig 13460 bp, 10 predicted proteins | sample 10_EM_MG_FD_202245 | JGI IMG/M metagenome (GOLD analysis project Ga0307509, IMG submission 202245) | Populus trichocarpa ectomycorrhiza microbial communities from riparian zone in the Pacific Northwest, United States - 10_EM | ecosystem: Host-associated > Plants > Roots > Unclassified | place...
CATGCCGGTATAAAGGAGGTTCTGAGGCGGCAATTCTCCATGGAGCTATAAGGTCCTGGGAGGGGAAGGGGAGGGAGGAAGGGGGGGTGAAGGGGGTGCAGTCCAATACACTGTATATTAGAAGAATAGAAGACTATTAGTAGTAAATTTAATACTTTTCCATGATGTGAAATATATTGTGACCCGGGAGACCAAGGTCAAAAACAGATAAAGGGGGGACCCTACGCTTATTTCAGATATTTCAGGAAGAGTAGGTACGGCGTCTGGTGGCGTCCTGAGGATTAGGTGCTGCGTCTGGTTGCGTCCTGAGGATTGGGTGGTGTGCCTGGTTGCGTCCTGAGGATTTGGTGCTGTGTCTGGTTGCGTCCTGAGGATTAGGTGCTGTGTCTGGTTGCGTCCTGAGTGGTAGGTGTGCGCCTGGTGCGTCCTGAGTATTAGGTGTGCGCCCGGTGCGTCCTGATTTGCGATTGACGTTCTGTGCATCAGGTGCGTCTGACGCACAGGACGCACAGGACGCAGGCTAGTATTTTTGCTGATGTCCTGAAGAAGTCCTGGGTGTTTTGAGGTCATCAAAGAAAATTCTGAACTGAGGGGTGGTTCTTGCAGCTGGGGCATCCTCTGAGTGGTCCATGGCATCGCCATTCTCAGAGTAGTCAGAACTGTGGTCTGGCCCTGCAGCAGAATCACGAGGGAGAAGCCTTGCTAGACGTTCAGGATAGGTAGCAGCATGGGGGCCTTCAAGATTAGAACACTGAAAAGTTGACCAGGGGCAGCAGTCTAAAACAGATTTAATATGGCCTTCTTTAGGAAATGTGGGATTTGGGCAGTAGTACTTAGAGTGCCAATAAGTTAGGGTGCATTAGAGGCAGGTGGAACAAGCAGTCTTACAAGCAGGAGATCAATGGTCAAACTTGTAGCAGTAAATATACTGGCCAAACTTCTAAGTTGGTAGAGGCATTCAACTCTGTGAACCTTGAAGAAAAGGCAAGTGGGGGTCCCTATGTTATCAACCTCAGCAGGGGGACAGACATCACAACTGAGGTAGACCTTTTCAGAGCTCTCTTGGATGGGTCCTGTTGTAGAAAGTGGGCGGAGGACATTGAGACTCCAGAAGCAATGTGGACCAATTCTGCCAATGCCAGGAAGAGATCGGCTTGGATTGAGGGATGAAGTCAAGGGCTAGACTATGGACAGGTAGGTTTACAACATTAAGAGTGGATCAGAAGAGATAGACAGGACCGTCTCTAACTGGGAATGCCTGATTAAGTGCATTAGTGATAGTCTCATAGTATGGGGGATATACAGTAGAGGGAGTGCAGAGATCAGTAGCCATCAGGATAACAACCCTGTTGGCATTAAGGTTGGCCCTAAACCTGAGATGGAAGGGGCAGTTGGCCTGTTTAAGGACAGCTGCTGTACGGTTTGGGGCTTTGGCAATTATTCTGAGTATGTATTGATTGGGGGCTGGAGTGTAGCAAGGAGCTAAGAAGTAACGCTCAGCTGCAGGAAGTGGGGTGGGCTCCTTTACATGGGTTCCGGCATCACTGAAGGCTGTGACTTAAGCTGCTGTCACAACTAGTTTGCCTTTAGTATAGTTCTCTTGTCCAAAAGCATAACGGGAAGTGGCCTCAGCATAGGTTGGATTGGTGGGTAGTGCTGACCTCAAGGGATGCCTGGTGCTGGATCCGGCATTACGACCTCGGATTGGGGTGGGTCGCCGCACCCTGTGTTCCATCCACTCTTGAGCCTCATCAGACCTTAGGTAGCGTATAGTTCAGATACTAGCGTTGCCTTACCACTTCTTTGTGGCCATGTCATAGGAGGGGCAGTCTGTTTTGACAGGTTTTGGAGGGAAGGGGATTGATGTGAAGGGCCAGCTGCTGATAGTGGGAGGCGGACAACATCTGGCTTGGTGGGTTGGATAGGTGTCTTGGGTCAGGGAACTGGGGGGTATAGGGCATGGTGTGAGGAACCAAGTGTGGTAATGTAAGCAGATAGGTTAACAGGGAGGCCAATACAGGGGCATCAGCTAAGGGTGAGGAGAAGTCTTTCAGGAGTTGCTTGTGTAGGACTTCAACTTGTGTGGTCAGGGAGGTGATTCCTGAGAGTGCTGCATAGAGTAGTGGGATGAGGGCAGACTTCCCAGCTTGAAGCTCATAGAGATCTTTGTTTGAGGGGGAGTACTAGCCATTTTCACAAGTATTCACATGTCAAATTTTCTCATTCAAACACCATCAATCAAATATCATTCTTATATTTCACAACAATGCCCTATTTGAGAGACTAGTATGATGTCAGAAGAGTTTCCAGGATGGTACATATTAATGTTAAAAGAGGTAACCAAATACTGTGAATCCTTCTATTGCAAGAGTTTAGGCTAATTATATAATAGGAAAAGACATGACACCATGACGCCCGACTGCGATAGTTACCTTAAGATGTCTGGATATTGCAATATCTTTTAAGAAGATTGAAGAAATCACTAGTGTATCAAGCTCAACTGCCAATGATATCTGGCTGCATGCTTTAGCAAATGCAAGGAAAGCCTGACTTGCTGTTAGGACCATTGTGTTTGTACATCCTTCTGACTCCGCCAGTTCTTCCCTATCATCTAGCCTAAGGGTATCTGCCAGCCCACCCCCAGATATCAGTATTCCCCCTCATTGTCACCAACCGGAACCCACCAGCTCTCCAGTACTTGGAAGTAGGTCATGGTCTGACAAGGAATTTACCTTGATGAAATTAATTGTAGCAGCAGTGTTAGACTCAGCTTCACAGAGTTGCCGGCCACCTTCTTTGAGTGAAGGTGGAATTGATCAATTACTCAAGTTTATTAAAAGAAACTTTGCTTCTTGGAGAATGACACGATGTGAAATAAGGTGAGAAGCAGGCCTACCACATATGAGTAATACTACTGTTTACCGTGCCTTAGAAGAGTGTGGGATTGGTGCTTCCCAAGAGTTATTCAAATTTATATTAAATGGGGAAAATAAAGAGAGGAGATTGGTTAGTTCAATATTGGCAATCCAAGTTCCTAGCTGTCTGATCACACATGTTCATACCCAAATATTAGGAAAATAAATAATAATAATAAAATAGGTGAACTGCGAGCCCTGGGCTCTTTGGCACATAAGCAAAAGTTCATGCTCCCCTCTGTACTCCCTGTTGTTAAGTTTGATGTTTAGTCGAATGGCATGTAACTGTATTGCAATACTAAAAATCATATTTCTTATACTTGAAAAGAGGATATTAATCTTAATTTCCACAAAATTATGAGCTATTTTTATTATTAACTCACAGACTTTTGAAAGACCCAAGTTGTGCAATTTGAAAAAATATTACTCAACTTTGGTATGTAAGAGGTCTGTTAGTAATTGATAAAAATAGCTCATATTTTACTGAAATTAAGATTATTATTTGCTTTTGCAGTATGACGACAGAGATGTTCAGGATTAGGTGAGGTCACTCACAATTAGACAAAACGTAAAACTCAATGATATGGGTCTGCAAGAGGCACTGGGTGAAAACTGTTTTTTGGCAGATGCAGCATGCTAAGCAGTGAGCCAACTTCACATTTACCAATGAAATGTCGATTGAGATTGGAGGTCACGACAGACCCTGCGTTGTATGGAGAGAGAAGAGGGAGAAATAGCAGGATGATTGTATTGGGGTGAAGAAGAAGCATGATGGTTCAATTATGTGTTGGGGAATGATATCTTATAGTTGGAAAGGACCTTTTTGGGTTTGTGAGAGGGAAAGGGAGGAGGAAAAGACAATAGCAGCTGAAGATATTAAAAGTTATAATGATAATTGTGGTAGAGAAGTGTCCTGTCTTAATACAGTTCAGTGGGAATCAGAGGACTAGAAGGAATTGCAGAGAAGGGAATTATCTACTGCTTGTGAAGCCCTGATTTTAGCTAGTATTACTGATGTTAAGATAAAAACCACATAATCCTGGCAACGAAAGAAGTATAAGATTAAGAAGCTAAAGAGTGGGAATCCACAAGGGGTGGACTCATGGTGCTATGTTACTTGCCTTGCTCAATTAGTATTATGGTCCGCATGTCGAACACAAAAGTTAAACAACCCAGCCTTTGTCTGAATGGAAAACAATGCCCCGGCACACGATTCGGACTTCGCCAACTACAAGAGAGATAATGAGGAGATTAATAAGGTGGATTGACCTCCGCATTTACCTGATTTGAACCCCATTGAGCACTGATGATGGAATATAATCAAAGCTAGAGTTAAATCCCGAAGGTGTATTGCAAGAGTAACATCTGGTAGGCCAATGAAGTTAGTTCTGAAGGAGGAATGGGGAAAAATCACGATAGAAGAAATTAATAGAGAAGTATCCAAGCTACCTAATATTCTAGCTTAGTGTAATATTAGGTATACCGGAAGGCTCAGCCTTCCATTAGTGAGTAATGACCTAGAGTTACCTTACCTTAGGATTCTTAGTGCACAAAGGACAAGCCAACACCACCCTCCAGCACCAGCGTTGTGATGGCGCTACAACGGCAGATGCCGCCGTAGTTGCGTCCCCACACCAAAGATATGGTCATTGAAGCCCTCCTCGTAATACCATATACATCGCGGCCGTCCCTCCGAACGGATCCCGTTCGCAGGATATATTGGGAAAGACCTTTGGTGAGCTTATGCAAGTGGTTCAAGCCAAATCAGTTGAGGTTGCATAAGGTTACCAAGCACTAAAGAAGGGAGTTGTGAAAGTGGTCACTAAGTAACAGGACATTTTTACATGTAAAGGTTAAGCAACATCATTCTATACTCCAAACTCCCGCGATGGAAGTTGCAGAAGTGAATAGTATTATTGGAAGAGGTAGTTTGGGAAATCAAGCATACTCACACTCACATACGTCACTAGTATTCTGCGGTTGCTGACGGAACCATACGATAAGAATATGACTGTGGAGAGATAATGGCCATTGGTGCGATTATCAGGACAAGTCTATCTTATGCCTCACAGCTGTCGAGTACAGGATATACCTGCAATGCTGAGAGGTTCAATAACAAAGTTGGCCCCTTTGTTGGTTCGATCGTGGAGACCATTCTGCATCTGCAGTGGTAGTCAAGACTCGATGAAGATGAAGATGGACCGTAACGAATGGACTGATGTCTGGGAGCACCGTCAGGAATACGCATGGTATTGCAGTTCAGAAGTCAAATGAGATAACACAATTGGCAGGGTCAAATGGCATTCACACTTTCAGAAGAACCTGGAATTTGTTAGCAGGTACTTAGTTAGTATGAGAACTAGGTGTAGCCCGCGACCACCCAGACGCAGCATATTAATATTGTGGTGGCTCCCAAGCTATTTGAACATCATCAAGCAATGGAGAAGATATCTTATTAATATAAAATGTTTACGCTAGAAAATCTTTTATCACTCTACCTACCTCTACTATAATTACCGAGCCTTCCTAGACAATATCCGTCTACGATAAAGATAATCGGCCTGAGTTATCTCACAAGACTTTGAGATAGGCTCCCGCCTAACCTGTATTAACCGGAAAGAGGGTAATAAATTTCATGGATAGTCCGAGTGGTTTTTATATTTTTCGCAATGAATTTTCTGTGAGGCTCACAAACTCTCTTGGCGCCAATGTATCTTGATACTTGTGAAAATGTCTAGTAGAGGGTCTCAGGGTCAAAACCACAGGTCACACCTGCTTAACCGAGCAGGTTTCTAAGGATGATGAGATGAGATGAGAGAAAGGCAATAGAGCCTGTCCTAGAATAGGGAGCAGATCGGTTGGTAGACTACGAGCAGGATCTGGTAGTGCTGGGAGGAGCTGGAGACTTGTCAATGATGGAACATCTTGAAGTGAAATATATATTTCACTTTTAGGTATGAAGCCTGAGAGAAAAGCCAGAAGTGGTGGGTCGTGAGGGTTGTCAGGTAAAACTAGTAGTCTGACCTGGCTGAATGGTGGAAAACTTTCAGCGAGAGGTGACTAGAGTGCACAGAGTGTGGTACATGATTTAGAGAATAAGGTTATTTCCATAGTCAATGATACTCTTATTGGTATCACATGTACCTACCTCTCATTGCCACTTAGCTAGGTGCAACTTACCAAATCAAAAGAAGTGATAGTTGTTGCCATTACTTAGATTGGATAGTCTGGCTTTGATGGTTGGTGATGTGGACACTACTTGCAACTCTGAAGGGGATGAATGGTTTGCTCAAATTTTGCCTCCAGAGGTAAGGTTTCCAACCATGGTTTTGGGAGTACTCTGACAAGTTTCGAGTTTCTAAATAGCCATGGTTTGGTATCTTGCCGAATACCTCTGTGGCTTCCAAAATCACAATGATCTCTCCAAACCACGGGTTTGGACCCTCAAACCCTGGGTTTGCCTCGTTCCCCAACTGGCCCTAATTAATCATGAGAATCCCAAGTAGCTAATCTTTATATCTGCTCAGAATTCGCATCTATGACTACTCGCCCAAAAAAAAGTCAGTCCCAGACCTCTACCCACACTAGAGTCTATACTCGGACGCCATCTGATTATATATGAATATAACCTACTTCGAATCTGTGGAGGAGATTATCACCACTTTCCCACCTTCACACCTAGTCATGTGTTGCCATGAGGTTCTAACCTGTGCTCCCCGCATGAATTATTGCGGCACCCTCAGATTCCTTTCCTGCTCAAATTCGGTGTCTAGGCTATGCAGGGCAGGTTTCAACCATCATCCAGTATGCAACATGTGATAATCGGCTGTGAATATGTCGCGTTTTTAGTCAGATTCTTACTGGTATGGCTGCTACAAACCTGAGTAGGCCAGAAACCGAATTTGAGAAGGAAACGAATTTGAGAGTGCCGCGATACAAGGTAAAGGTCAGGGACAGACTTTTTTTTTTTTTGGGCCAGTACAGCTGCCTCTGAAAAGTCCTTGTACGGTGCACGGCAACCACTCCACTACAATGAACACCTTCGGTCACCACAAAAACAAAAGTGATATGAACTCAATTAAGAAATATATGATAGTAGAAATAGAAAATAACAATTTTTTAATGTTACCATTTTGTATGACCGCCATTTGCATCCAGTAGAGCCTGAAGTCTCTCAGGCATCCTCTCAATCCCCCATCCAATGTCTCTTGAGGAATGAGTTCCCACTCCTCCTTTGCTGCCTGAAATAATTCAGCAGCACTATGAGGCCTTCTTTCCTCTCTGGAGAATCGCTTGCTGAGGGCTCTTTTGAGAAGTGCCCAGGCATTCTCAATTGGATTGAGATCTGGTGAGTTGGGAGGCCAAGGCAATCTCTTATATCCACAGTTCTCCTGAAATTTCTTGTTTTCCAACCCAGCATGCCAGGATGCATTATCAGCAGCAATATAGATAGTTTCTGGAGCTCTGTTTATAGCTTCTATGAAAGGAATAAGATATGGCTGGTGGATCTCAGTTGCATCTTGATGTGCATTGAGGCCAAGTCTATCTCCTTTGCTAGTTCTTTCCTCCTCAGTCCTCGTTCTCACAACAATTAACTCTGTCTTCCCTCCATGCATAATTGCAGCATAGACACCAATATTGGTCCTTCCTGACTTAAAGCTGGGCTTTAAGTTTTTTTCTTCTAGCTCTTCACCTGGTCTAAGCCTGACCTTTTTACATACTAGATTTGGGTCATATTCAATTGTAGCTTCATCAACAAAGACCACCCATTTCCAGGCTCTTCTCCAGTTCCTTCTAACTCTTGCAAACTCCTTCCTCTTCTCCTTCTGTCCTTTCCTCCAAAATCGCTTTTTGCTAGGTATCTTGAGCTTAAAACCAGCCTCCCAGGAGATCTTGTTTATACTGTCTTTCCCAAGGCCAACATTTGCCTTACTGGTAATGTCTCTTAGGGCAAAATGAGGTTCAGCATCAATAATATCAAGAACCACTTGCCTTTGGGCATCTGTAATCTTGGTTGACCTGCCAGCTCTGGGAGCATCATGGGTGTTGCCATCATGAGTTTTGTCTCTTTTTATCACTAATGAAACAGTTGACTTAAGGATTTTCATCAACTTAGAAATTTTATCATACCCCATATCAGTGTGCTGATATAGGACATAAAGTTCTCGTTTTTTGTCTTCGCGAGCTCTTCGGGTATATGGTGGAGCCATGGTTGTGCGGGGATGTTCGGGCGATAGGGCAAAAACCAGTTGGGTGGCAACTGTACGAGAACTTCTCAGACGCGGCTGTACCGGGGCTTAAGGGTAAGTGAGGCGAAACAGTCCTCGTTGGTTCCTTGGTCCCTCAGCCAACAAGAGACCAGGAAGTTTGGTTGTCAGTACATTTTGAGTTTGCCTCACTTTTTTGCCCCTCCAAAAAAGCGCCAAGATTGGCTGTTCCCATGGTTACACACACCAAACTTTGACGAGTTAAATTCCAGTTAAGTACCTATTTCACCTCACTACCTTTTTTTTTTGTTTTTTTTTTGTTTTTTTTTGTTTTTTTTTTTGTTTTTTTTTTGTTTTTGTTTTGTTTTTTTTTGTTTTTTTTGTTTTTTTAAAAACTTTTTCCATTTTGTGCACTAAGCTACAACAAAGGATTGGCACCATCATTTCAGCCTTAAGCCTCCGCCCAGATCTATCTCATCTTCCACCTCAGATCCATCAGTGCCGGATAAACCCCTCCGCGCTGGCCTGTAGCGCTAGCTGTCTAAGCCCACCTGCGGCAGCAGAGGTCGCTATGCTCCAATATCCCGGAAATGAACAACAAAACCGAATCCAGGCCCCACCAATCCCCAACAACAATTTCCCACTTTCCAACCCAACTTTCCCACTGCTCCCTAGTGGTGTAAAGGCTAACGTACAAAACAAAAGAAATGTTCTGTTATGCCCGAGCCTATCTCAAAGTCTTGCGAGATAACTCATGCCAATAATCTAATCGTAGACAGAGATTGTCTAGGAAGGCTCAATGATCTGGATATAGGTAGGTAGAATGATAAAAGATTTTTCTAGCGTAAAACTTATAGAAATAAGATCTCTTCTCCATTGCTTGATGATGTTCAAATAGCTCGGGAGACACCTCGATATTTATATGCTGCGTCTGGGTGGTCGTGAGCTAAATATAGTTCTCATACTAACTAAGTACATTCTAACAAACTCCAGCTTCTTCTGAAAGTGCGAACACCATTTGTCCCTGACAATTCTGTTATCTCACCAACTTCCGAATCGCAACACCATGAATTTTGCTGACGGTGCTCCCACACATCAGTCCATTTGTCATGATCCATCTTCGTCGGCATGGAGTCTTGCTTAATATTTCATACGCAGAATGGTCTCCATGATCCAACCAACAAAGAGGCCAGCTTTCTTATCGAACCTCTTAGGATTGCAGATGAATCCTGCACTCGACAGCTGCAAGGCATATGATTGACTTGTCTGGATAATCGCACCAATTACGATTATCTCTTGATAGTCATATCGTTATTGTATGGTTCCGTCAGTATCTGAACAATACTAATGACATATTTGAGTGCGGGTATGCTTGATTTCTTAGACTCCCTCATCCAACAACACCATTCACTTCTGCGAGTTCTATCGAGAGAGCGTGGAGTATAGAAGGTGTTGCGTAACCATTGGTCGTAAAAACATCCTGTTACTTAGTAACCACTTTCATGACCTTCGTCTTTAGTGTTCAGTAACCTTATGCGATGTCGACCGATTAGGCTCGAACCACCTGCATATGCTCGTCAAAGGTCTTCCCTCATATACCCTGCGAACGGGATCCAGTCGGACAGACGGCCGCGACGTATACGGGGTTAGGAGGTGGATTCCAATGACTATCTCCTTGGGTGAGGGGACAGAACTACAGCGGCATCTACCGGTGTAGCGCCGTCCCAACGCTGGTGCCGGAGGGGGGTGTTGGCTAGTCTTTTGACAACTCAGATTCCTAAGGTAGGGCAACTATAGGTCTAGATTCGGTTAAAGGAAGGCTAAGCCTTCCGACATGCCTAACACGTTCGCACACCCGGCCGTTGACCCGAACCCTCCTTTCCCGGTTACCTTTCAAATCAACTACCCTATCTCTATATAACAACAACTCCTATCGTCAACAACAGTCACGAACCATCTCCCCTTCAGGAACCATGTCCCCTACACCTCTGGCGATTGAAATCTCAACACCAGGGAAATCATCGTGAGATCCACCACCACCCCCTCTCCTCCCCCTTGATGTCTTCTGCCTAGGGGAGCGATGCCACAACCCCTCCTCTCCCTCTGGGGTTTTCCCCCTCCTCCACGGAGTTCTTGTTCCTGTTCATCATTGACCCCCGCTCATGAAGTTCGGTTCTCCCTTTTACCCCGCACTTCCTTTGCACCTCGCTTAGGTTTTGCATGGTCGGCATTCTGTCCTCTTCGCTCACGGTCGGCGCTGAGCTTTCTAAGCCCTTGGCGAAGTACCTTTCCGTCTCGCTTGTGTGGTCCTGTCGGGGAACACTTCGGTTAGAAACTTCAGAACCTGGTCTTCGCTTCGCTTTCGGAAAAGCATCGGCCGCGGTTACTCTAGTCGGTCATCTCAAGTGTTCGGACGGTCCTTCCTCCTCACATCCCCCTCCCTTCACCCTCTTGGTCTTCGCCCCGTTGCACGGTTACAGCTAAACCCACCGCCCCCCTTGCCACGCCCTCAGCTGGCACCTTACTGCTCCCTTCCCGCGGTGGATCTTCGGTCGCTATACAAACACCCGCCTCGGTTAGGCCCGTCCTCCTGGCCGTCGCTAATGCCGCTTTGGCACACCCTCCGGTGACCCCTCAGCAGAATCGCCTCCATACCCCATTGTATCCTGCCATAGGGCACTGCTTCATCCCCCGCCACCGCTCGGGTGTGCAGGTCCATACTCTCACTTCCTAGCTCAGGCTGATCCATGTCACTTATCAGACGTAAATTTCCTTTGTCAGGGGTTCATTCATTCCTTATGTTTTTATATTTTTTGTAGTAGATGTCGCTAAGGGTTCTCCTCTCCTTCCTGCTTGTTTCTTTCCTTTCTACTTCCTTCGGGTGTAGGTGGATGTTTGTAGGATTTGGTTGGGCGATAGGCGAGATGTGCGGTTGGTCTTATAGCAGAGGGACTTGGGGGTTTGGATGTTTCCTGGAGTGAGGAGGGTACGGTTTTTGTTGGCCATAGTGTTAAAGCTGAATGCTGTCTTTCTACTTTTTTTTTTCTTTTTTTCGAATCATATGATTATTGTTTTAAGGTACAAAATCTTGCATGAAGCTGACGCTATGGCATAAAAAAACCTCCAATACCACTGGGAAAAAGCCAACCCCCCAAGTCCCTCTGGTGTGGAACTAACCCCACATCTCGCCCCCGACAAGAAACCCTTGACTAGCTAAGAAGATAGACAAAAGGAATCAAATCAAAAACACGCAGGAAGAGTCAGGAAAACCCATGGCACATTCATCCTGACAAAATGAAAAATGAAAAATCAAGCAAAAACGCAACCACTTGAAGGTTCCATGCAAACAGCACGGTGGTGGCCAGGCTCGGCATAAGCCAAGTCCTGGGGAGGCCTAACGGGCCATCTATTTTGGCCGCACACTCAAAAAAGAGGAAGGAAATAGTGCAATACCAACCCCCCAGAGGCAGGCCGTGAGGGACCTTGGTCATAGTCGGAATGGTGAAGAAGTAGTTATGGATACCGGCCCGGTAGTTGTGGGCACCAGCCAAGAAAGTAGAGGACCAGTAGGGTGCCAGCCGATCCGTGAGGGGAAGAGGAGAAGGAGGGGTAGACCCAAACCAAGAAGTGCGAGGGAAGGGGACCGAAGCGAGATCACGACTTTTCGATGATGCCGACCGTACCGGACAGGACTCTCAGGAGACAGTGCAATACCCGAGAGCCAAGCCACCAGGGCCACTACTTCACCGATAGCCCAAGACTGCCACCGACCCATTGACGAGGTAAGGGGGTTGCCGACCGTCCAAATGCTCTATGCGAGGCAGAGCAAGTGCGGGGTAGGAAGAGGAAATATTATCAAAGAAGACGAAATCCATCACCCAGAGTGAAGAAAGCCCAAAGGGATAAACCTAAGGGAAGGGCAGTGTAGAGGAGGTATGACTCCACCCCCTAGAGCAACCTCATGGCGGGGGGTGGAGAAAAGAAAAGTGGTTATAATCTTGTGGTGTTGAGATTTCAATCGCCGGGTGTGTTGAGGAGATGGAGGATGCTGTCTTTGTACCTTTTTTTTTTTTTTTTTTTCTTTTTTAGTATCATTTTAGTATTGTTTAAGGTACAAACTCCCGTATGCAGATCGCTCTAAGACAGGAAAAACCTCCACCTACAGTCCATCCCGCATCCCTTGTGCTAAAACCCTCTGACCCTGCCCGACACCAAAGCGTCCGGTGCTATGGGGAGAAACTACAGAAGAGCGTACAGGCCTGAATACAACGAACCAAAAAAAAAAACCTCCACAGACGTGCAGCCCATAAGAAAACCCCCCACCCCATCAGTGAACAACCAAGGAAAGTACAGAAACCTCACAAAACTCAAGGAAGAAAAATCCCAGCCGAACCCATAAGCAGCCCACAGCCCACGAATGACCCCATTCTGCCGCAGCAGGGGAGGGACCAAGGAGCCACAGGGCGAGGCCGTAGGCCAATGATCACACACTAAGAGGTACCTATATATGTACCTGGGGCTCTTATGTCCCAGACCCAAGGGCAGACAAAACAACCAAGAGAAAGATCGGTAACGACACAAACGGCAGTGTGTGGTAGGGCGAAGTAGCGACCGTAGGCCCACCAGAAACGAGACCGGAAGGGAGTGCATGTCACCCGGAGGCATCAGAGGCGGCCGGCATGAAACTCCTACCCCAAACACAGGCAAAAGGCACGCACGCAGCCATGACAATCACCCAAGCACAGAGATCAGAAGGGAACAGAGGCCCAGGGTGTAGAAGCAGTAGGGTGCCAGCCAAAGAACGGAGCAGTAGGGTGCCAGCCGATCCGACCGTGAGGAGAAGAGGAGGAGGAGGGGTAGACCCAAACCGAGAAGTGTGAGGGAAGGCAACCGAAGCGAGATCACGACTTTTCGAGGATGCCGACCGTACCGGACAGGACTCTCAGGAGATAGTGCAATACCAGAGAGCAGAGCCACCGGGGCCACTACTTCACCGATAGCCCGAGACTGCCACCGACCCGTTGACGAGGTAAGGGGGTTGCCAACCGTGCAAATGCTCTAAGCGAGGCAGAGTAAGTGCGGGGTAGGGAGAGGAAACATCATCAAAGAAGACGAAATCCATCACCCAGAGTGAAGAAAGCCCAAAGGGACAAGCCTAAGGGGAGGGAAGTGTAGAGGAGGTATGACTCTACCCCCTAGAGCGAGCTCATGGCGGGGGGTGGAGAAAAGAAAAGTGGTGATAATCTCGTGGTGTTGAGATTTCAATCGCCGGGTGTGTAGAGGAGACGGAGGATGCTGTCTTTGTACCTTAAACAAATGCATATGATTTAAAAAAAAA
>Ga0307509_10008126_pt1 | contig 13460 bp, 10 predicted proteins | sample 10_EM_MG_FD_202245 | JGI IMG/M metagenome (GOLD analysis project Ga0307509, IMG submission 202245) | Populus trichocarpa ectomycorrhiza microbial communities from riparian zone in the Pacific Northwest, United States - 10_EM | ecosystem: Host-associated > Plants > Roots > Unclassified | place...
CTTTTGCATGTATTTTTATTTAATAACAAGTTTATTAAATCTATAAGAATTTGATCTATATTTCAAAAATACCAAAAAAATGAATGTGTTTATTTTAATATTAAAGATTATAAACTTATATGTAAGATGTATTCTCGATATTAAAAGAAAAAAAAAACAAAAATATGTTTGGATTCTAGAATAACTAGGTTTGACCCATAAAGTCATGGTTTACTCTACTAGGGTGGACCGATTTTTACAATTTAACAGACCTACAGTTAGAAGAAACACAACAGTATCTTAGTAATCAAATAAATAAATAATATAACTTACTTTAGATGTAGTGTACTAGGAGTGATGATATGTTCTTTATATACACAATTCAATCCTCTTATTTATATTTTAAAGACTAGATAAGATTTTGAATAATTAAAATAACAGGTGATAATTTCAAAAAAAATTATCTAATGAAAAACAAAGAATTTATTATTCTTTTTACCTACACTCGAGAATCCTGACATGGAAAAATAATCAACACGATTGCCACTAATATTAAGGTGCTTTTAAGTTTTTTTTTTTTTATTATTATTATATCAGGGTATCCTCGAGAGAGTAGTAGTAAATTAATTTCCAATGGACATTGCATGGAGAAACGGACAAAGGCCAATCACGTCGGAATACACACATGCATCCAAGACTTGCCATCTACTCTATTTTATTTTCATTTTAACATTGAAAAGTTCTCCCTCCTCCCTCACCCACCTCTTTCTCACCTGCTACTATACAATACATACCCTCAAGTTAACTTTCTAGAGCAAAGGAGCTTAATTAAACCCACCCCTCTCCTCTCTCTACGTACGTACAAGGAAAGAGAAAGAGTGAGGACTTTTCAAGATTTTATTGGTGAGAAAGTGAAAGGCTAAGTAGTGAACTTTCAAAAGTCAAAACTCATCCAATCCTCCTTCAACGTCCTGATCATCTCCCTCTCTCATTCCATCCTCCTAAGAATTAATAAGAGAATTCAACATCATTTCCATTTTAATTGTAACAATATCAAGAAACCACCGAGAGTAAGTTCTCTAGGCTCAGGCTTTGATGCTCTTTTATTGTCCCCGCGGGAGTAAAAGGCTCACCTTAACGTTTGTTTGACATTGGGCTTAGTTTACTCTCTCTCAGCAACCAAACAATAGAAGGTCTTCTCTCTGTTTTTTTTTTTTGTTTTATCAATATTGTTGTTGTTGTTGTTGTTGTTTGGAACACATAAATTATTTCCTTTCTGTTGCATTGTCCATTTCATGATGTGAGATTGATTCCATTTTCTTCTAAATTCAATTCAGAATAAGAGAAAGATGGATGGTGAGGAGAAAGCGCGAGCTTCTGGCAGACGATCAAGTCACAGCAGCTTGAGCAGAAGCATAAGCAGGAGCTTGATCAGGGCTGGTTGGAACATGGATGACGTGTTTTCTGTTGGCAGGGATTCTAGGAGAACCAGCCTTGTCGATGGAGATGAAGAGGCTCTAAAATGGGCTGCCATAGAGAAGTTACCAACATACAATAGATTAAGAACAAGTATCATCAAGTCTTTTGTGGAGTCCGAGGTCCAAGGCAACAAGCTGCTGCTGCATAGAGAAGTTGATGTGAGAAAGCTTGACATGAATGACAGGAAAACTTTCATCGACAATCTTTTTAAGGTTGCAGAGGAAGATAATGAAAAATTCTTGAAAAAATTCAGACAGAGAGTTGACAAGTAAGTTTCTTAATTATTAATTAATCTCTCATGATATACATATTATGGCTACAGTATTAATTTGCTGTCCCGCTTTCTTTTATGTTCCCCTCCTATATAATGTATAGTCTTCTTGTAAAGAAATATTTAAAGCCAATCAATATAACCCTGTTAGAAGCATACACGAAATTAATAATATGCATTAATTTGAATCTTCTCATGCACGTTTCGAAGGAAATATGTTTCTGAACCTTGCCATGAATATGTATGATCAACTTTCATAATCTGAATTAAAAGAGAAGAAAATTAAATGAACCGTAAAGTTACTATCATATTTAACATATAGTACTACAATCATACACTTAGTGTAAAATAACAAGAGAGGACGGTTTATTCATCTGTTTTATTCATAGTTTTTAAACCTGGTCCGGTGGCTGGCCCGGTCCAAGACCCTGGTTCCGGGTTTTGACCGGATCACTGGGTTAGCTGGGTCAATCCCTATTTTTAAAAAAATTCAAACCGGCGTCGTTTTAGTAAAAAAAAAAAAAGTCTACGGGTTGCAACCGGGTATCTGACCGGGTTTTGCCGGGTCAACCCACCGGGTCATGACTTTTCCTATTTTTTCATCAACCCGACCCGGTTTCAGCCCCGGGTCCCGGGCCGGGTCGAGTTTTAAAACTATAGTTTTATTAGTACGTGGATGTTTAGAAGCAAATTAAATCAACAGAAGTCGTATATGATTCTTTTCTATGGACTATTTGAGAGTGTGATTGTGATTGTTTTTCAAAGTGTTTTTCATTTTAAAATGCATCAAAATAATGTTTTTTCATTTTTTAAAAATTATTTTTGAGATCAGCGCATCAAAATGATCCAAAATATAAAAAAAATTAATTTTTTTGGAAACGCGGATTACGCGTTTCTAAACTATAACTATAAAGGTAATTAAAAAAATAAGTCCTTTTTTTTTTTTAATTTTCCTGGCCTTTCTTCAAAAAAGCAGTAACAATATATATATATTTTAATGGAATCTTAATTTGATCAAGTCAAGCTTGGCCCGCATACAACTACCACATCATTACTTATTCTATATATATATATATATTTTGGTTGAAATCTAATTTGTATTTGTTTAGTCATCGGCTTGTCCAATGTAAAAAGCCAAAAGCCATGTACAGGATTACAGTGAAAGTGGTTGTGAATTCAATGATGTCCTCGTCACAAACAGAACCGATCTAAGATTTTTATTGAGTTAATTTGAGTTAATTTAATTTTTTTATTGATTTTTTTATTTAAGGTTAATTAAAAGTTGAGTTTTATAATTTATTTTTATTTTTAAAAAATTATCCCGATCCTATTACTTGGATCGTGATTCGACGGGTTAACCTGACTTGAATCCGTTTTTTTTTTGTTTTTTTTTAATTGATTTTTTTTAATTTTATCTTTTAATATTGAGTTAATTGAGAATTAGACTTTATAATTTATTTTAATTTTTTTATGAGGATATTTTGATTTCTTGATCCAAGTTGCGAGTTTGATAGGTTAACACAAGTTGACATGAGTTGTTTATTTGGGTTTTTTTTTTAATTATTTTTTTTTTTACAATTTCATCCTTTAATATTTAGTTGATTGGCATTAAACATCATAATTTATTTCGATTTGTTTTCTTTGGGGTTATCACGATATCATAATTCAAATCGTGAATTTGATATGTTAACTTGAGGTTAATCTGGATCGATCCAATATGTTGTCATCTTGAATTTTTTTAAAAAATATTATCATGAATTTTTTTTAATAAAATTATATTTTTACTGGTTATTTAGATTGTTTTTAAACTCATCAAATTAACTTAATCACATTAAATTAAATCTCACATAATTTTTAAAAAAAATTCTACCATACAAGATAGGAATGCCTAAACACTTTTTTTTATATATATTCAAAGAAAATTGATTCGACCTGTCATAGCATTAGCATGTGCTAATAATATAGTACACTTGTACCTTTTAAAATTTATTTATTTACTAATAGTTTCCTTGTAATTGCAGGGCTGGAATCGGACTCCCAACAATTGAGGTTAGGTTTGAACATTTAACCGTTGAAGCTGATTGTCACATTGGCACCAGAGCTCTTCCCACCCTTCCAAATGCTGCAAGAAACATTGCTGAATCAGCTCTTGGTATGGTTGGGATTAATTTGTCTGAGAGAACAAAGCTCACAATACTCAAAGATGCATACGGGCTTATAAAACCATCAAGGTAAATAGATTGAACTACGTACTTTATCATGCCAAGACAGTAACCAGCGCTAGCTTGCATGCCTGCCTTCTAAGAAACGTCCATTTCAGCAGTTTGACGAGAGCTTTAAATTTTGTTTCTGTCATAGGATGACTCTATTATTAGGGCCACCATCCTCGGGCAAAACAACGCTTCTGTTGGCTCTAGCAGGAAAGCTGGACCCGAGTCTCAAGGTTCGTGACAAATTAAGGCATACGAATGACGTTTGTTTATACAAGTTTTTGAAAATGATGGATGTCATCAACCATTGTTGAAGCAGGTTAAAGGAGACATAACATATAATGGATATGGACTAGATGAATTTGTGCCACGGAAATCATCAGCATATATCAGCCAAAATGATGCTCACATAGGAGAAATGACTGTGAAAGAAACCTTGGATTTCTCATCAAGGTGTCAGGGGGTCGGGACACGATATGGTATTAATTAACTGATTATACATCTGAGCGTGCCAAAACTTCAGTCTTTACTTTGGTTTATTAAGTGCTAAAACAAGTAATTTTGGATCAATCATCTCATTCTCATAGATCTCCTAAGTGCACTTGTAAGCAAAGAGAAGAAACGTGGAATATTTCCAGAGGCAGAAGTGGATCTTTTCATGAAGGTAAATGCCAAGCACTAATATTATACGTCTAGCTACAAAGAAAGAGCAAGTTTCCGCCATTCACAATATAGAAATCACATAAATTTCATCTGTAATTTTCAGGCAACTGCAATGGAAGGAGTTCAAAGCAGTCTTATTACCGACTACACACTCAAAGTAAGCTCAAGGAGAATTACCCTAGCCATGGAATTAATATATATTATTGCTTTAGATAATTGGAATTGAAATAACTTGGAGTTGTCTTCATGACTCTTCAAGTTTCTGACGATCTCAAGATCTCTTCTGAAATATTTCTCCTCGTCACTCGCTCCGTTGACTGACGTCTAATTACCATGTTGGTGTAGCTGGGCTGTGCTGACCCCAACCTTCATTTGTTTTTTTAAGGAAATACTCTACCAACTAATAAGCATTTCGTCCCATTTTCTTTGAAAAAACACGAATGTTGCTGTCATGATACTTGACTTTCTAGGATAAATGGGCTAATTTATTCTTGACTTTTATTGTTTCCCTTTGTTTTGTTGTCATGAGACAGATATTAGGACTCGATATATGCAAGGACACCGTTGTAGGAGATGAAATGATACGAGGAATATCGGGTGGACAGAAAAAGCGAGTGACGACAGGTTAATTTATTATGTTTTTACTTGCTAGCTATTTACTTAGAATTATTATTTGAATTGCTCTTAACTTCACCGATACAAATCATAATCTCATTTTAAAATACCCAGTAAATCTTTTATAAGAACAGTGGATGTATGCTGGGACATACTGTATAACATTTTGAGCAAGTCAAATTGTAGGTGCTCGTGTAGCTACTAGCATTTGATGCTTGTTCTTATTGGGAGTTATTTTAATTAATTAATTAATTAATTCAGGAGAGATGATGGTTGGGCCCACGAAGACACTATTCATGGATGAGATATCTACCGGTCTGGATAGCTCCACAACATACCAAATAGTGAAGTGCTTGCAGCATATTGTGCACCACACTGAGGCCACAGTCATTGTGTCCCTGCTCCAGCCTGCTCCTGAGACGTTTGATCTCTTTGACGATATCATCTTTTTATCTGAAGGCCAGATTGTGTACCAGGGCCCACGAGAGCACATCCTTGCTTTCTTTGAGAGCTGTGGGTTCCGCTGCCCTGAGAGAAAGGGCGCTGCTGATTTCTTACTAGAGGTAAGAACCCATTGAAAACGGCCAAGCCTAACATTTCAGACCTAACCCGATGGGTGGGCTTTAGCCAATATCAACACAGACATCTTGTAGTTTGATTAATGATTTGTGACTGCAGGTTACTTCAAAGAAAGACCAAGAGCAGTATTGGGTTGACAGAAGTAAGCCATATAGATGCATAACAGTCCCGGAATTTGCTGAGAGGTTCAAGAGGTTCCATGTAGGCATGAGAATAGAGAATGAGCTTTCATTGCCATTTGACAAGTCCCGAGGCCACAAAGCAGCACTATCATTCTCAAAGTACACAGTTCCGAAAATGGAACTACTCAAGGCATGCTGGGATAGAGAATGGATTTTGGTTCGGAGAAATGCGTATGTTTATGTAGCCAAGACGGTCCAACTTATTATCATGGCAATTATAGTGTCAACGCTGTTTATAAAGTCTAAAATGCATACAAGAAATGAAGAAGATGGAGCAGTGTATATTGGTGCTCTTTTGTTTACCATCATCATTAACATTTTCAATGGTTTCGCTGAGCTCACACTTGTAATCAAGAGGCTTCCTGTTTTTTACAAGCAAAGAGAACTACAATTCCATCCTGCCTGGACTTTCACCCTGCCAACTTTCTTGCTGCAGCTGCCATCGTCAATAATCGAGTCTCTTGTTTGGGTGTCAATTACGTATTACTCCATTGGTTTTGCACCGGAAGCCAACAGGTAACCACCATAGCCACCATACCAAGAACTTCTAAATTAAAGATGCTCTTGAATTGCATGATCATTTGAGTGAGATATCATCCTGCCTGTTTTGCAGGTTTTTCAAGCAACTGCTACTGGTATTTTTCATTCAACAAATGGCTGCGGGCCTCTTTAGGCTTATTGCTGGGGTCTGCAGGACCATGATCATTGCCAACACAGGCGGGGCTCTCACTCTGCTCCTTGTTTTCTTGCTTGGAGGTTTCATCTTACCTAAAGGTTAGAATGAAACAAAAACCTCAAATATAATTTTATTGTACTCAAATGTTAGTCCCCGTCTCAGAATTCTCTGCAGTTGTTGGCTTTCAATACATTAAATAAGAGTTGCTACAATGGTGACAGGTACCATTCCAAATTGGTGGGAATGGGGTTACTGGGTTTCCCCTTTGTCTTATGGCTACAATGCCATAGCTGTGAACGAAATGTTCGCTCCCAGGTGGATGAACAAACTGGTATGATATCATGTCCAACATAATTCTATCTACAGCATCACCCGTCTCAGATTGTGAATCAAATATATTAGAGTGACGATTTAAACTTGTTTATAAGAAGTATATTTTGATTGCATTTCAGGCTTCAGACAACGCTACCAGATTAGGCGCAGCAGTGCTCGATAGCTTTGGTGTTTATACTGATAAGAACTGGTATTGGATAGGGACAGCTGCTATTCTAGGTTTTGCTGTTCTATTCAATGTTCTCTTCACCATTTCTCTCGAGTACTTTAGCCGTAAGTCATGGCATTACATTCTATCAAAATGAATGTTGTGAAATTCTTAACTATTTCCAATTCACTCATCTTTAAGGTAGCTAATCTTCTCCATGTTTTTGTTTTACACAATAGCTCCTGGAAAGCCACAGGCCATAATCTCTGAGGAAACAACAAAAGAAGGAACCACGTCAAAGAAAGGTTCACTCCCGCAGTCATTAGCCTAACTCAATGCTCTGTATAAAATGCTTGAATTCCTTACATGGACTTGCAATATATTAGGTAAAATTGAACTCTTGAGAATGAGCAGCCCATCCAATCCCAGTGGACCAATTAAAAATTCTGATTCAACTCTTGAAGCAGCAAATGGAGTTGCTCCTAAGAGAGGAATGGTCCTCCCTTTCACTCCTCTTTCCATGTCCTTCGACGATGTGAATTATTTTGTGGACATGCCTCCTGTAAGAATCAATACCTTCTACTTTCACTGTGCCCCAAACGTCAATTTATAAAATGTTCCATTCATCTTATGGACGTGCTACTTATCAACCATAATTCTTGCATAAAGACACTGCTAACTAGAAGCATGGGCTTTTGAAACGAGAGTAGCTAGTATTCATAAAATACCACTCAAACTCCTTCGCTAACCAATTTTAATGAATGAAAACAGGAAATGAAGGAGCAAGGAGTTCCAGAGGATCGGTTGCAGCTACTTCGAGAAGTAACAGGAGCTTTTAGGCCTGGAGTCCTCACGGCATTAATGGGAGTCAGTGGAGCTGGAAAGACCACACTGATGGATGTTTTGGCCGGAAGAAAGACTGGTGGATACGTTGACGGTGATATTAGAATTTCCGGGTTCCCCAAGAAGCAGGAAACGTTTGCAAGAATTTCTGGGTATTGCGAACAGAATGATATCCACTCTCCTCAAGTCACTGTTAAAGAATCATTGATTTATTCAGCATTTCTTCGTCTCCCTAAAGAAGTCGGTAAACAAGAAAAGATGGTAAATTTGTTACTGTTCCAGACTTCAACTAATCATAATTAAAATCTGAGGTGATAGTTTACGAGCTAAATAAAAGGTGGGATTTATCTTTTCAGAATTTTGTGGATGAAGTGGCGGAATTGGTAGAGCTGGACAATCTCAAGGACGCTATAGTTGGGCTTCCAGGAATTATAGGGTTGTCCACAGAACAGAGAAAGAGATTAACAATAGCAGTGGAGCTGGTTGCTAATCCCTCCATCATTTTCATGGATGAACCAACTTCTGGTCTTGATGCAAGGGCAGCTGCCATTGTTATGAGGACTGTGAGAAACACCGTGGATACTGGAAGAACAGTTGTCTGTACGATTCATCAACCTAGCATTGACATCTTTGAAGCCTTTGATGAATTGTTATTAATGAAGAGGGGAGGACAAGTAATATACTCTGGAACATTGGGTCGAAATTCTTGCAAGATCATTGAGTACTTTGAGGTAATTTAATCTCTCTATGATTTTATCGATCCAATAATTGATAAAAATGTTTTTCATAATCTGATATCACGGGTATTGACATCTTACAGGCCATTCACGGAGTCCCTAAAATAAAAGAGAAGTACAATCCAGCAACATGGATGCTAGAAGTGAGTTCAGCTGCAGTTGAGGTCCGGCTTGGAATGGACTTTGCAGAACACTACAAATGTTCATCTTTGTATCAGTATGTCAAGTGACAAGTACATGAGAATTATTTGCTTATTTTTATATGCTAAATTATGAGGTTTAAACTCAATCCATGTTTCCTTATGAGCAGGAGAAACAAGGCGTTGGTGAAGGAGTTGAGCACGCAAAAGCCAGGAGCAAAAGACCTGTATTTTGCCACACGGTATTCGGAGTCAATATGGGGACAGTTCAAATCTTGCCTCTGGAAGCAGTGGTGGACATACTGGAGAACTCCTGATTATAACCTTGTTAGATACATCTTTACCTTGCTTTGTGCTCTTATGGTTGGTAGCATATTCTGGAAGATTGGGACTAGAAGGTCAGTTGTCGAGTGCGTACTCTGGCTAAGAACTCTAACATATTCCTGATCAGTAGGCTAAATTAAAATTTGTTTACGTTGTCTGATCATTCAGGGAGAGCTCAAGTGATCTGTCTATGATTATCGGTGCCATGTATTCTTCTGTCTTGTTTGTTGGTATTAACAACTGCCAAACAGTACAACCAGTGGTAGCTGTTGAAAGAACGGTGTTTTACCGAGAAAAAGCAGCTGGGATGTATGCTGCATTACCTTATGCCATTGCACAGGTGAGTCGATCTTGTATCCTTAAAGCATTTGTACATACATATGTATATAGCAACTTATTAACATCAAATTGACTGACCGGATTCTGTATTATATATACACATACGTGACATGCATGCAGGTTGTTTGTGAAATACCATACGTATTTGTTCAAGCTACTTATTATACACTAATTGTATATGCCATGGTGGCCTTTGAATGGACTGCAGCCAAATTCTTCTGGTTCTTCTTCATCAATTTCTTCTCCTTCCTTTACTTCACGTACTACGGAATGATGGCTGTTGCCGTCACCCCAAACCACCAAATAGCAGCCATCTTTGCAGCAACATTCTATTCTCTCTTCAATCTTTTCTCTGGCTTCTTTATACCAAGACCGGTACGTTAAATTTCTAAAGAGTATAATTTTTTTTTATCATTTTCGACTTAGTGTAATAACACACTTTTGTTACTTTCCGTTTGAGATTTCAGAAAATTCCCAAGTGGTGGGTCTGGTACTATTGGATTTGCCCTGTAGCGTGGACAGTATATGGACTGATTGTGTCCCAGTATGGCGATGTTCTTGACACCATTGAAGTTCCTGGTTATGATGATAATCCTCAAATAAAGTTTTATATACAAGACCATTTTGGGTTTGACCCAGATTTCATGGGGCCGGTTGCTGCGGTATTAATTGGCTTTACAGTCTTCTTTGCATTTTTGTATGCCTTCTGCATAAGGACACTGAACTTCCAGGCAAGATAGGCAGCAAGATTTGTATGTCAAGCTGAGCTTGGAGATATATAATAGGTAGCAATATTTTATTATTGTATTCAACAATGAAGAGAATCAAAATGTAGAGTGATCCAATCTCTTTATAGTTTAAAACTGGGAAAAACTTGAGATAACAAGTTGTTATTTTGAGGTGGCCTTCCATGACTGTTTAGATGACATTTAAGAGGTTGTTCGCTGATGAAAAGTATTTTTCATTTTTTAACTCCAATTTTCTACTTCATTTCTATCTTTTATTTTCTTAATAAAAAACGAGAAAACATGCTCATGTTTCAAAAATTTCAAAATATTTTTGGGAGTCATAAAAAAAACTAGAAAGTTGGGGGTGGCAATGCTGCAGAATGTTGATGTAGACCCCAAGAAAAACTGGAACTGGATTGGATCCACAGGACTTCTTGGATTCACCATTCTGTTCGATGTTCTGGTTACCTTCTCGCTCATGTACCTAAACCGTAAGTTTATGCCACCTTCTGGCAATCTTTCAAGGTTGAATACACAATCTTTTCTTTCATCCTTCGACAAACATCATTAACATTTGTCGAACTCCGTGATTCTTTTTAATAGCTCTTTGCAAACCACAAGTAATTATGTCCGAGGAAAAAGCTAACGAGCGATCTGCCCATGAAAATGTACAGGGAAAAGAAAGAAATCATATCAATCAATGGAAACAAAGCAAGCAAGAAGTAAAAACTCTTATGTATTTTGTCCTTTCCTGTGATATAACAATTCGAGCAACCAAATTTATTTTATTTCCATATCATTCATCAATTTTGAACCTTAATAGTGTCTGATTCGTCAAGATTTTCATCCTAGTCTGTGCACCCAATATTAGAATTTCATTTCATGGTAACTACCTTAACTAGTTAAATGATGGTGAAATGAAGGGTCAAGAAGTGACAGGGTGTCCTGATTTAGGTCACGATTGTTTCATAAATTACTCGAGCTTTTACGCCAGGATCCCTGACTGCTTTAATGGGAGTCAGCGAGGCTGGAAAGACAACATAGCTGGATGTGCTGGCAAGTAGAAAAACGGGAGGTTACATTAAAGGCAATGTTATGTTAGAATCTCTGGATTCCCCAAGAATCAAGAAACCTTTGCAAGAATTTCAGGTTACTGTGAACAGACTTGCATTCACTCCCCTCAAATCACTGTTGAAGAGCCCCTGATCTATTCAGCATTTATATGACTCCCTGGAGTAGTTACTGACAGAGAGAAGATGGTGAGAACCATAAATTATGGATCAAAATTCATTTTTAATGGAGTAAGATTTTCGTGTTTGATTTATAGTAAATTTCGTTCATGGGTTTTGTGTTCAGGTTTTTTTTTGTATGAAATGGTGGAATTGTTGGTTGACACAAAACACATGTATGCATCGAAAATAATGAAATAAAATTAATTAAGTTTTTAAGATCTCATATATATCTAAATTTATATAAAATTTATTTGAAAATTTGATTTTCTTTGGTTTTGATTAAATTCTTAGGGTTGGGTTGTTGTAAATCACAAATCGTTTAATTATCTGACTTTCAACAGTAATTAAAATGAACCACCAGTAAAAGATCTTCTAAATTTCTATTTAAAATAGAGGAATTTGATAAGCCTGAAGTGCTAGTTTTAATTTTATATTTGCTTAGTTCTTTTATAAAAGTTATCTAACATAACTTTTTTTCTATCAAAATAATAAACTTAGCTTGATATTTATAGGAAATTCTAAAAACTCTATAAATGGTTAGATATCAATTTTCCTTTTAAATAATATCCATATATTATTTAAGGATAATTTTATTAACTTAATCAATCAAGTCCCTACTTGATTATCCTAGAACTAGAATTATAATCCCTAAATTAAATATATTATAGTGTTTAATTTCTAAAATTATTTTCAATCAAATCACACATGATTAATTATCCCAATTTAATTTCTGACTAATGGTTCTTAATGTGTGTGACTCATTAGATTTCTAATATGTTGGCTCAAATATAAATTATAATTCTAAATAAATAAAATTAAATAAATTAAACAATTTAATTTATTATCAATTCAATAATTTAGTAATTTATATTTAAAGATCAAGTGCACCGTCTACCAACGTGTCATAGTACCTTAAATATTAGGAAAGTCATAGGTAGTCTGATTTAACTTTTCAGTTACTGGTTTCTCAGTGTAATTATTATCCATTTATCAATATTGTTCTGATTTAGACATTTTAGTATGGAGTGTGTCTGCTAAGTCAAATCATTTTTTTTTGCAACATTATAGTCATTGATCCTTTAAATAAGATTTGAAACTCATTCCATCTTCCACAAGGATTTAACAATCAATACTATTTGAAAACATGTGAAATATTTTTCTAAATTCATCTAAGGTGATGAATTCTCCATTGATCACTCAAATACTTTCATATAGTTTATGTTATATTCAATGTCTGCTTATTTATTACATTTACCATGATAAAATGTAACAGGATTAAAACATAACACTCCATATATAAGATAACATAGTGATATCAAGTTTAAGGATCACTTACACAACCATCATATGAGCCTTTCCATAAACATAGGTAATATCTTCATATGAAATTCTTATGTGGATTGGTTTAGTGTATATGTCATATAACAAGCACTTACATATTATGGTTGTATATCCCTTATACATTAGCTTATGAGATCAGCTGCTTCCTTTCATAAAGGAAAGAATATAATATGTACTCGTCTCATCAACTTTAATAAATTTCTATTATTAAGAGAGCATTAACCAAAATAATTTAGGAACAATACTTTGATGCAAAAGGAATCTTATAATTATAACATCTTTATGATTTCCTTTGCAAAGTGCTTTTATTCCATGGACTTTATCTTTATTGTAGATTCATTTATCAAACATTAAATTCATATATTAAATATAAATGAATATTAAAAATAAATAATGCCTTTATTTATTAAAATTAAATATGTTCTACATGGATAAAATAGTGCTATATGTAACCAATTGATTGGCTACAAGGCATATAAACTAATAATCCCTCGCTTGCATAAAAGTTGATCGGCCATGTATCTAATACCATATCCCTCTTCGGTAGGTACTCAATTTATCTTTACATCTTTTCTTTTTATAATTTCTCTAATAAGATAGAATCACTTCAGTACATATTTAGATCTTTAATGAAACCTTGG
>Ga0307509_10008127_pt1 | contig 13460 bp, 13 predicted proteins | sample 10_EM_MG_FD_202245 | JGI IMG/M metagenome (GOLD analysis project Ga0307509, IMG submission 202245) | Populus trichocarpa ectomycorrhiza microbial communities from riparian zone in the Pacific Northwest, United States - 10_EM | ecosystem: Host-associated > Plants > Roots > Unclassified | place...
GAGGGCTGGTACCGCCGGTGGAAGCGCGACAGCCACCATCTGCTCACCGCGAGCCGCGACCTCACCGATTCCGTCATCCGCGGGAAGGTGCTGAAGGACCCGCGCGTCAGCGTGCGCCCGCACACCAAAGTCACCGCCCTGCTGGGGAGTTCGCGCCGCGTCACCGGCGTACGGCTGCGCGCGGCGGACGGCACCGAGACCGACCTGACCGCGGACCTGGTGATCGACGCATCCGGACGAGCGTCCCGAACTCCCCAGTGGCTGGGCGAGTTGGGCATCACGGGCCCGGCCCAGGACAGCATCGACTCCGGCATCGCGTACGCCAGCCGTATCTACCGCGCCCCGGTCCCCACCCTCAACTGGCCCGTGATCAGCGTCCAAGCGGACCCGCGGCGAGGCGAACCCGGCCGCACGGGCGGCATCGTCCCGATCGAGGACGGCCGCTGGCACGTCAGCCTGATCGGCACCCCGGGTGCCCAACCCTCCCGCGAGGCAGCCGAGTTCGAGCCGTACGCCCGCACGCTCCGCCACCCGGTCATCGCCGATCTCCTGTCCCACGCCGAACCCCTCACCGACGTCGCCGTGACCCACAGCACGGTCAACCGCCGCTACTACTACGAACGTCTGAAGTCCTGGCCCGAAGGCCTGGTCGCGCTGGGCGACTCGGTGGCCGCGTTCAACCCGGTGTACGGCCACGGCATGTCGGTGGCGGCCCTCGGCGCGGTAGCGCTCCGCGCCCGACTGGCGGCCCTCGGCCTCACCAACGGCCTCTCCCGCAAGGCGCAACGGGCCATCGCGAGGCCTGTCGAACTCGCCTGGAGTCTCGCCGTGGGCCAGGACATCCACTACGAGACGACGAAGGGCAAGAGCGCGGGCGCGGCCGACCGCCTCCTCCAGCGCTACGTCAGCCGCCTCTCCCACACCGCCACGGGCTCGTACCACGTGGCGACCGCGATGACAGAGGTACTGACCCTCCAGTCCCCCGGCACGGCCCTGCTCCGGCCGGGCGTCCTCGCGGCGGCGCTGATGGGGCCGCCACGGCCGCGACCGGACGGGCCGACGTTCACGGGTGGGGAGCGGCGGTTGCTGGCCGATGCGGGGATCCGGCCGCCCTGGCTCACCACGTAGCGCGACCGCGCGGTACGACCGATCAGCGCGGGCCGGGTTGTCAGTGGCGGCTGCTTTCATGAGGTCATGAGCACCGTGCACGAGACCGCCGCCCTCCTCCCCGACCCCGCCGAACTCCGCGTGCATCTGCGCGCGTTGGCCGTCCTGGACGCGACGATCGGCGACGATCCGCCGTTCGTGTACTACACCTTCGACGCCGACTGGGGCCCGGGCCAGGAGGCGGCGCTGATGGACAACGGCTCGGGGGACGACTTCTCCGTCCTCTTCACCCCGGCCGGAGTGCTCATCCGCGGCTTCGACCACGAGGCGGCGATGAGCCCGTACGGGACGGAGGACGAGGAGGTCTGGCCCGGTGTCATCGACGAAGTGCCCCTCGCGCTGCGCCCGTTGCTGGACGACCCCGCGTTCACCGACGAGGGCATCGACGCCCCTCGCGTCACCGTCTGCCTGTGGCGCGAGACCGGCGACACCGCGTGGCGCGCCGGTTCGGCCATCGACTTCCCGGCCGGACGCGCGGACCCGGACGGCTCCGGCCACCTCTTCCGCCTCCTGGCCCACCGCTCCCCCGAGACGGTCCAGGCCCACTTCGAGGACTACTACGAACGCCCCGTCCCCCTCGACGCCGTCCGCCATGTCCTCGCCGGACACCCCGTGACCCCGGCGATCATGGCGGCCCTCGGCCCGGCCGCCGAGCGGGAGTGATTCGGGGACGGATTCCCCGTCCGCCGGTCAGGCCGCCTGTCGCGCGAGGCGCCCGCGGTCGGTGACGTCCCTGCGGGTCACCCCGAGATACACCACCAGTCCGAGGATGACCGCCAGGAACAGCACGCTCGTGACGACGGTGCCGAAGCCGAGGCCGCCGTCGCCGGTCGGCTGGGAGAGGTAGTCGCCGATCGAGGCGCCCAGCGGGCGGGTGAGGACGTACGCGATCCAGAAGCTCCACACGGCGTCCAGGCCGAGGGTGAAGTGCGCGACCGCGACCGCCCCGATGGCCAGGCCGAACAGGACCGCGGCCGGCCAGTAGCCGAGGTTCATGCGCTCGGAGACCAGGTCACCGGCGGCGGTGCCCAGCGCGAAGGTGAACAGCACGGCGAGCCAGTAGAAGGCCTCGCGGCCGGTGGTGTCGATGCTGTGGATGGACAGCGTCCGCTCGCGCCGGTACCAGACCACGAACACGATCACGAGGGCGACGGCGAACACCGCGGTGCTCGTCTCCAGCGGCACGCCCATGTTGTCGGTCAGGTTGTCGCTGATGAGCGTTCCCACGACGCTGATCAGCGCCACGGCGAGCCAGTAGACGCCGGCGCGGTAGGCCCGCGTACGGAACTGGGCCACCAGCACCACCGCCAGCAGCCCGCTCATCAGCACCGACACGCCGGTCAGGCCCAGGCCGGCCTTCTCGTTCAGCAGGTCCGCCGCGGTCTCGCCGACCGTCGTGCACAGCACCTTGATGGTCCAGAAGTAGGCGGTGACTTCCGGCACCTTGTTCCAGCGCGGCCGAGCAGTGCGAGGCACGGCGGTCTCAGGGGTCTCGGAGGTCTCAGCGGTCCCGACGGGTTCGTATGCCATGCGGCCCGACCGTGCCATCGGCCACCTGAACACATCCTGACCGCCGTACAGTTCCGTAGACCGTCTACAGGATTGTAGTCAGCGCAAGTCGGCGGAGTCGGGGAGGACCATGCGCCGGACCATCCTGGTCGTCGAGGACGATCACGCCCTGCGGGACGTGCTGATGCGCGGGCTGCGGGACGAGGACTACGACACCGTCCCGGCCCCGGACGGCGCGACCGCCCTGCGCCTGGCCACCGCCGAGGTCTCCGCCGCCGTGCTCGACATCGGGCTGCCCGACGCCGACGGGCGGGACGTGTGCCAGGCGATGCGGGCGAACGGGTTCCGCTCCCCGGTCATCTTCCTCAGCGCGCATCACCGGCTGCCCGACCGGCTGTCCGGGTTCTCCGCCGGGGGCGACGACTACCTGTCCAAGCCGTTCCACCTCGCCGAACTCGCGGCCCGCCTGCGGGCGGCCATCGGACGGGCGGCGCCACCGCCCGCCGCCACAGCGGGGGACCTGGTCCTGGACGCCGTCCGGCACACGGTCGACGTCCGGGACACCCGGGTCGACCTGACACCGACCGAGTTCCGCCTCCTGGCCGCGCTCATGGCGGCCTCCGGCGGCATCGTCGCCCGCCGTGAACTGATCCGCGCGGGCTGGCCCGAAGGGGCCCGGGTCCACGACAACACCCTCGACCAGTACCTGACCCGGCTGCGCCGCAAACTCCGGGAGGCGGGCAGCGCCCGGACGGTCGGCACGGCCCGCGGAGTCGGACACCGGCTGTCATGAACGGGGTCCGGCGCCCGGCCCCCCGGACCCTGCGCGGCCGGCTCTCCCTCGTCGCGCTGCTCACCGCCGCGCTGCTGATGCTGGTCCTCACCGTGGCGTTCGACTCCGTGGCCCGGCACCGCCTCCAGCACCAGGCGGACGACGAGTTGCGCAACCGCGCCGCCGCCGTCGCGACGACCGTCGACACCCGGGGTACGCGGGTGCGTGTCCTGGAGACTGCGAACGACGCGCTCCTCGACGCCGACGTCTGGATCTACGCCGGCCGGCGCCTGCTGGAACAGCCGCCCGCCGCAAGCCCGTTGACCCGGGTGGCCGACGCGCTGGCTCGGCAGGGCGGGCACCGGTGCGTCACCGCCACGGTCCGACGTCCCCTGCGGTTCTGCTCCCAACCGGTACCAGGGGCGGGGAGCCGGGCCACCGTCGTCACCGCGCTGGACCTCTCCCCGTACCGGAGTTCGGCCGACACCCTGCTCCTGGGATCGCTCGCCCTGGACGCCCTCATGCTCGCCTGCACCTATGTCCTGACCCGGCTGGCGGTCGGCCGCGCACTGCGCCCCGTCCGCACGATGACCGACCAGGCCACCCAGTGGAGCGCGGTCGCCTCCGGGGAACGGTTCGGCAGCGTCCGCCATCCGGTCGAACTCGCCCGGCTGGGCGGGTCGTTGGACGCCCTGCTGGACCGTATCCGCACCCTTCTGCGCTACGAGCGCCAAGTCACCGGCGAGCTCTCGCACGAGCTGCGCACCCCGCTGAGCCGGATCGTCGCCGAGCTCGACTGGTGGCAGGCCCGCCCCCGCACGGCCGACCAGACCCGCGCCACCCACCAGGTCATCGCCGATGCCGCCGAGTCCATGCGCACCATCTGCGACACCCTCCTGGACGACGCCCGCGCCGGCACCCTCGCCGCACCGGGCACCGCCGAGGTGCTGCCGGTACTCCGCGCCCTTGTCCAAGTCCCTTACACACCGAGCCACTTGACGATCACGGCGAACGGCCCGCACCTCGTGGCCGGAGTCGGGCCGGTGCTCCTCGAACGCATCGTCAGCCCGCTCCTCGCCAACGCCTGCCGCTACGCCGTCACCACCGTCACCGTCCGCGCCCACCAGGCGTCCGACGGCGTCCGCGTCGACATCGTGGACGACGGCCCCGGCGTACCGCCCCGGTTCGCGGCACGGCTCTTCGAGCCCGGCCGGCGCGCGGATCCCGGCGACGGTCACGGCGGTGCGGGTCTCGGCCTGCCGCTGGCGCGCCGCCTGGCCCGCTCCGCGGGCGGCGAGGTGACGTACGACTCCGAACACGCCCCGGGGGCACGGTTCGTGGTCACCCTGCCCGCCGGATGAGAACCGGCCTTCACGCCGGCGCGTCGCGCCGGATGTCCTTGCGGGAGACGGCGAGGTAGCCGACGAAGCCCAGAATGGCCACCGTCCAGGACAGCGTGACGGGACCGAGTCCCCAGCCCAGCCCGCCCCGTTGGTGGCCGACGGCCATCCAGTCGGCGACGGAGGCACCGAGCGGGCGGGTGATGACGTACGCCGCCCAGAACGCGGCCACCGCGTTCAGCCCGCCCCACCGGTGCGCGAGGGCCGGAACCGCGATCGCGGCGCCGTACAGGAAGGCGGAGCCCAGATAGCCCAGGCCGATCGTGGCGGTGAGGTCCCCGCAGGCCGTGCCCAGCGCGAACGTGGCGAGCACGGTGGCCCAGTAGAAGACCTCGCGGCGCCGGGTGTGGATGCTGTGGATCGACAGGGTGCCCTCGCTGCGGTACCAGAGGGCGAAGACGGCGGCCAGTACGGCCATGAAGAACGGCGTCGAGAGCGCGTACGGCACACCGAGGCCGACGTGCAGGACGTCGGCGGCCATCGTGCCGAACACGCTGACCATGACGATCGCCGTCCAGTAGATCCAGGCCACGTACCGCCGGACGGCGAACTGCACGGCCAGGGCGGCCACCAGGGCGATGCCGCCGAGGCCGACAGCGGGGATCGGGCCGAACGCATGGGCCAGGAAGTCGGAGGCCGTCTCCCCCATGCCGGTCGTCAGCACCTTGATGACCCAGAAGTAGACGGTCACCTCCGGCACCTTGCTCGCCGCGTGCCGGATGCGGCGCGAAGGCCGGTCGTGAGTGAGGTGATCCGTCGTCATGGCAGGCACGATGACATGGCGAACGGCGGTTGCCCCAGACCTCTTTGCCAGAGCTTTGGGGCTTTTGGTGCATGAGTTGCCCGAGACCCCTCCGAGCCTGAACACAACCTGAAAGCGCAGGTCAATGCCCTGGTCAGAGGGGTACGGCAGGTGGTACACGCGGCACGGCGACCGCTGTCCAGAGGCAGCCGTCATCAAGGGACAGCCGCTATCCAGAGGCAGCCGCTATCCAGGAGCGACCGCGCGCCCCGTCTGCGGCGAGATCATCCCGGCGCACAGACCGCGCGCGGCCAGCCCCTGCGCGATCCGCGGAATCGCCGCGACCGTGTTGGCCGGCCAGTCGTGCATGAGGATGATCTGGCCGTTGGTGAGCCGGGCCGCCGCCTGGACGATCGCGTCGGTGCTCGCGCCGTTCCAGTCCTGCGAGTCGACGTCCCAAATGATCTCCGTCAGACCGTACTTGGCCTCCACGGCCTTCACGGTCGCGTTGGTCTCGCCGTACGGCGGCCGGAACAGCCTGGGTGTGCCGCCGCCCGCGGCCGCGACGGCCTGCTGGGTCCGGGAGATCTCCGAGTCGATCGTCGCCTGGGTCTGCTGGGTGAGGTGCGGGTGGGTGTAGCTGTGGTTGCCGACCCACATTCCGGCGGCGACCTCCGCCTTGACCTGCGCCGGATAGGCGGCCGCGTACCGGCCCTCGTTGAACGTCGTGGCCCGAAGACCGTTCTGCTTCAGCGAGTTGAGCAGGGCGGGGGTGCTGCCGGACGGCCCGTCGTCGAAGGTGAGCCCGACGTAACCCCCGCAAGTGGCAGCCTGCGCCGGGGTGTTCACACCGGCGGCGAGGGTGCCCGCGGCGGCCAGGGCGATGACGGCCGGCGTGGCGAGCAGGGATCGTAACGCGCTGGGTTTCATGTGAAGTGGTCCCTCCATTATGGGGAGTTGGAAGGTGGTCAGCTCACCGTGATGTTGGAGTTCCCGCTGCTCCGGTAGCCCTCGGTCGCGAGGATCATGTAGTAGCTGAAGCTGCCCAGCGGCATCCCGGCACGGGCCCAGGCGTCGAAGTGGTTGCCGGTGGTGATGGTGCCGCCGGTGCGCTTCGACTGCCGGACGCTCCAGTACTGGTCGAAGGTTTTCGTGCCTTCCACGGAGGGGGCGTTGTACCGCGTCGTCCTGTAGATGTCGTACATCCCGCCGTCACTGGTGACGGTTCCCTTGTACGTGCCCGTGGGCCGGTAGGTGCCCCAGTTGTCGACGATGTAGTACTCGACGAGCGGGTTCGACGTCCAGCCGTACAGCGCGAGATAGCCGTTGCCGGACGGGTTGAAGCTCCCTGAGTACGTCACGCCGCGACGGCTGCCGTTGCTCCAGCCCTTGCCCGCGACGAAGTTGCCGGTGTTGCTCCACGTGGTGCTGTAGTTGCCGCCGGAGTTGAGGGTCATGGAGACCGACCCCGGGGAATCGGTCCAGAACGAGTAGTAGTAGCCGTTGTTGGTGCCGGTCTGGTTCGTGGTGACGACCGTGGCGGCACTGGCCGTGCCGGGCAGGGTCATCATCGCCAGCAGGGCCAGCAGCAGGGCGCAGGCGCCGCTGACCGACAGCCTTAAGCGGTTCGACGTGCGTGCGGGTGTGGTGTCCATGCCGCGTCAGTGTTGGTCTGCCCCTGCCAACTGTCAATAGTTTCGGTTTCGAGTACGAAATATTCGCCACCAGATAACGCGCGCCATTTCACCCAACTCCCCAGCTCACCATCACAATTGAACGATTCACGCCACGAGGTCTCCCATGGGCAACCGACAATCAAGATCCGACCGGCGAATGTTTTCGCCCGAATGTTTCGAGGAATTCCCCGATCATACGGACCGCTATCCCACCGTCGCCGAAGTCACCGAATCCGCACGGCAGTTGGTCTCCAGATATCCCGGAACCTGCCGGCTGCGCCGGATCGGAAGATCCCGCGCGGGCCGCCCGATCCTGATGCTGTCCGTGGGACACGGACCGCGCCATGTCCTCGTGGTCGCCGGCCCGCACCCCGACGAGCCGGTCGGCGGCGCGACCGCGCTCGTGCTCGCGGAGCAAGTGGCGCGCGGAGCACGGCTGTTCGCGGCGACCGACCCCACCCTCACCACCTGGGACATCGTCCTGTGCCTCGACCCGGACGGCGCCGCCGTGAGCGAGGCCGGAACGGAAGGGACCACCCCCACACCCACGCCCACCCTCCGGAGCTACTACCGCACCACCTACCGCCCGATGGCCGCGGAGCAACCGGAATGGGCACCGATCATTTCGCGCCAACTCCCGGAGAGCCGGGCGCTGTTCGAGGTCATCGACGACCTACGGCCGTTCCTCCAGTGCTCGCTGCACGGCACCGATGTGGGCGGCAGCTGGATCCAGTTGACCCGCGATCTCCCCGAACTGGCCGTGCCCTTCCGGGCATCCGCCGCCGAGCTCGGCATCCCCCTCCAACACGGCACGTACGACGCCCTGTACTGGGAGAACCCCAGCCCCGCGGTCTACGTCCTGCCCCCGCCGGGCAGCACCGCGCGCCTGGCGGCCGGTTCGGAGAACATCGGCGCGTCCACCTGGTGCGCGCCCCCGCGCTACGGCGGTGTCACCGCGATCGTCGAAGTCCCCATGTGGGCAAGCGACTTGGCCGAGGACCTGACCCCGTACCCGGATGCCGACGACGCGCTCCGCGAGCTGGCCGACCTGGTCCTGGACGGCGGCCGCCAGGTGACCGCCGTACTCGAAAAGGCACGCGCCTTCCTGCCACCACCCCAACACGACCCGCTCAGACGGGTGGTGGAGTGGATGGCCGACGGCCTCTACGACATGGTCGCCAACTCCTGGGCACCGCTGGCCCGTCAGGCCGCCGCCGCGTCGGCCGACGACGACCCGCGGTGTCTGACGACGGCCCAGATCGCGGCCCTGAACATCGTGGCCCGCCGCCAACCGATCCGCGCGGCGGGCCTGTTGCTACGACTCCTGCGAGCATCGGACGACAGGGCCGCCCCGGCGCTGTACCGCGAGTTGGACGAACTCTTCACCGCGTGGTGCACGGATACCGAGGAGGCGCTGCGGGTGCGCTGGGTACCCGTCCGCCACCAGGTGGAACACCAGGCACGCACGGTGCTGGCCGGTGCCGAGAGCGCGCTCACATCCCTCCGCTGACCATGTGACGGACCCGCATCCGGACCTGCATCCGGACCCGCACCCGCACCCGCACGCAAGCCTGGACCCACATCCGGACCCACACCCGAGCCCGGAAGCCCTCCCCCTCACCGCCGCCCGGCGAGCAGCGCGGCCACCCCGAACTCGAACCGCTCCTCGAACGACGTCGGCGCGAGATGCCCGGCCACCCGGTGCAGCGCGGGATGGGTCGCCTCGGAGATCGCACGGGCCAGGACGTCGCCCAACGGGCGGTGATCCACGGCCTGTTCCTCCTGGGTGAGACCCAGCGCGAAGTAGACGACCGCCCATGAGGTCCACGCGGCCTCGCGATCGCCCAGGCCGCAGGCCAGCAGGGCCTCGACCAGGCTCTCCGCGAAGGCCAGGGTCATGGGTTCGGCGGCGTAGGTGCCGACCACGAGTGCCGCGCCGTCGCGATGGGACAGCAGGGCGCGGCGGAATCGGCGGGCCAGTTCGCGGGCCCGTCCGGCGGGGACCTCCGGCAGGCCGGTCAGCGGGATCTCGCCGATCACGGCGTCCGCCATCAGCTCCAGCATCCGGGCCTTGGTCTTCACATGCCACTGCACGGTGTTGATCCGCACGCCGAGCCGGTCGGCGACCGCGCGCGTGGACACCGCGTCCAGGCCCTTCTCGTCCAGGAGGTCCAGCCCCGCGCGGATCACCGCGGCCGGATCCAGTCGGTCGCTCTGTTGCTTGTTGGTCACCGACCTAGTTTACTGCACCTCAAGACTCTAGGTCAGCGACCAAGAAATGGGAGATCTCATGGGTGCACAGCAGGTGAACACAGCGCGAGTGGACACGACGCGGACGGAATCGGCTCAGGTCGTCATCGCCGGAGGCGGCCCCGTCGGCCTCTGGCTCGCCGCCGAACTCCGCCTGAACAACATCTCCGTCACCGTCCTGGAGACCCGCACCGAGATCGACGACCGCTCCAAGGCGCTCACCGTGCACCCGCGCGGCGTCGAGGTGCTGGCCTCGCGCGGGATCCACCAGCGCTTCCTGGACGAAAGCCTGAAGATCTCGACAGGCCACTTCGCCAACCTCTCCAACCGGCTCGACTTCTCCGTCCTGGACACCCCGTTCCCGTACACCCTCTTCATCCCCCAGGCCCGCACCGAGGCGCTCTTCGAGGAGTACGCCCGCGGCCTCGGCGCGACCGTCCGGCGCGGGCATCGCGTCATCGGCTTCATCGAGGACGCGGACTCGGTGACCGTGCGGGTGGAGGGGCCGGAGGGGCCGTACGAGATCCAGGCGGAGTACATCGCGGGCTGCGACGGCACCAGGAGCACCGTGCGCGAGGTCGCCGGGATCGAGTTCCCCGGGACGCCCTCCACCTACCTCGGCTGGCTCGGCGACGTCCTCTTCGACAACCCGCCGGAGCCCGGCTTCAACCGCTTCAACGAGCGCGGCGGCCTGATGGTCGTCCCGCTGCCCGACAACCGGTGGCGCATCGCGGGCACCAGCCCCGACAGCGTGACCACCGAGTGGCCCGGCGACTTCACCATGGACGAACTGCGGCAGAAGGTCGTCGACATCGCCGGCGACGACTTCGGCATGCGCGACCCGTCCTGGCTCTCCCGCTACGGCAACGCCACCCGGCTCGCCTCCCACTACCGGCGTGGCCGGGTCGTCCTCGCGGGCGATGCCGCCCACCAGCACTTCCCCACCGGCGGCGTCGGTATGAACGTCGGTTTCCAGGACGCCTTCAACCTCGGCTGGAAGCTGGCCGCGACGATCGACGGCTGGGCCTCGGACGGCCTGCTGGACAGCTACCACACCGACCGGTACCCGGTCGGCGAGCAGCTGATGGAGCACAGCCGCGCGCAGACCTACCTGTTCCACGCCTTCTCGCCCGAGGGCCTGGCCCTGCGTGACCTGCTCAGCCGGATGGTCCCCGCGTCACGGGAGTTCAGCGACGTACTGGCCGGCCGGCTGACCGCGCTCGACGTCGCCTACCCGAGCACCGACCCGACGGCCCACCCGGTGACCGGCACCCGCGCCCCCGACCTCCCCCTCACCGACACGGACAGCACGCTGTTCGGCACGCTGCGGGCGGACTCGTACGTCCTGCTCGACCTCACGGAGGACGACGCGCTGGCCGACCGCGCCCAGCAGCGGGTGACGGTGCACGCCGGCGCCCCCGACAAGACCCGGCCGGCCTGGGCGGACGTCCGCGCCGCACTGATCCGCCCCGACGGACACGTGGCATGGGCGTGGACGGAGGCGGACGACACGAAGCTGGCGGCACAGGTGGACGCGGGCATCACCACGACCCTCAACCTCTAGCAACCTCCAGGAGGGACCGAACTCATGGACCTCGGACTGAAGAACAAGGTGTACGTCGTCACCGGCGGCACCCGCGGACTGGGCTACGCCGTCGCCCGCGAACTGGTCGCCGACGGCGCCAAGGTGGTCATCACCGGCCGCGACGAGAAGCGCGCCGCCGAATCGGCGGCCGAGCTGGGCCCGGACGCGACCGGAGTCGCCGTGGACAACTCCGACCCGCGGGCACCCCATCAACTGATCGCCACGGCAAGGGAGTTGTACGGCTCCTTCGACGGCATCCTGATCAGCGTGGGCGGCCCGCCCGCGGGCGAAACGGCGGCCACCACCGACGAACAGTGGCAGGCCGCGTTCGAGTCGGTGTTCCTGGGCGCGGTACGACTGGCCCGAGCGGCGGCGGAGGAGCTGGGGGCCGGGGGCGTGATCGGCTTCGTCCTGTCGGGCACCGCCCACGAACCGGCCCCGGGGATGGCCATCTCCAACGGCCTGCGCCCCGGCCTGGCCGGCTTCGCCAAGTCCCTCGCGGACGAACTGGGCCCCCGCGGCATCCGCGTGCTCGGCCTCCTCCCGGGCCGAATCGCCACGGACCGCATGCGCGACCTGGACGCCCTGTCCCCCGACCCCGACGCGAGGCGAGCCACCAACGAGGCCGCGATCCCGCTGGGGCGGTACGGATCGCCGGAGGAGTTCGGACGGGCGGGCGCGTTCTTGCTGTCACCGGCGGCGTCGTATGTCACGGGGGTGATGGTTTCGGTGGATGGTGGGGCGCGGCACGGCTTTTGAGCGGCTGCTGAGCGGTTGCTGAGCGCTTCGGAGAGGGGTCGGTCTCGGCAGAGGACGCGGCGGCGTTCGGTGCAGGGCTCGGCGTCCGGCGGCGGTGGTTGACGTACCCGGCGAGCATGAGCGCGGCGGCGACACATGGGCCCCGACGGGGGCCGACACGTGGGCCCCCGACGACGGGGAGCACGGAGATGAGGCGGCCCCGGCGGACAGCGGACTCCACCGCATCCCCGTGCTCCCCACGACGGAATCCAGCCGACGACGGCCACCGCCGGACCGTCAGTTGGAGACCCGGCGTCCCCTCCAGACCAGAATGGCCTCGCCCATAAGCGCGAGGATCACCAGCACCGCACAACATCCGAAACCCAGCAGCCCGGCCGCGACCACGTAGAGCGAACCCGGGTCCGTGCACGCCCAACTGGACGAGCAGTTGACGGTCCCCGGGTCCGCCGGCGGCCCCATCGCGAGCCAGCCGACGACGACGCAGAGCATGGAGACGACGGCCGCGCCGGACAGCAGGAACCACCGGACCCGCCGGGCGCCCCACCACGACAGGATCCATCCCACGACGATCACCGCCGGCAGGACGTACACGTAACCGGGGACTAGGTCCACTGTGAATCGCTCCGCGACATCGAGGTGCGGCCGGTCTGCCGCTGGGTGATGTGATTGCCCATGGCGATCAACCCTACGGTGGGGTGCTTGACGGTCGGCAGGTCACCCGTCGGCTTCCGGGTCCTCACCTCCAGGCCGAGGTCGAGCCGGTCGAGCGACAGGCTCACCCGCGTCCTCGCATCGAGCAGCGCAACGTCCGAAACCCGGCACAGGAAAAACAAAGGGCCCGACTCCCCTGAGCCGGACCCTCTCTGACCTGCATATTTGCCAGATCAGCGACGTGGTGAGACGTCAGCCGCTACACGTTGAACCGGAACTCCACCACATCCCCGTCCTGCATCACATAGTCCTTGCCCTCCATACGAGCCTTCCCCTTGGCGCGCGCCTCCGCGACCGACCCCGTCTCCACCAGGTCGGCGAAGGAAATGACCTCCGCCTTGATGAAGCCCTTCTGGAAGTCGGTGTGGATGACGCCGGCGGCCTCGGGGGCGGTGGCGCCCTTCTTGATGGTCCAGGCGCGGGATTCCTTGGGGCCTGCCGTGAGGTAGGTCTGCAGGCCGAGGGTGTCGAAGCCGACGCGGGCCAGGGTCGTCATGCCGGGCTCCTCGACGCCGACCGACTCCAGGAGCTCCATCGCCTCCTCCTCGTCGAGCTCGGCGAGGTCCGCCTCCAGCTTGGCGTTGAGGAAGATCGCCTCGGCGGGGGCGACGAGGGCGCGCTGCTCGGTCTTGAAGTCCTCGTCGACCAGTTCGTCCTCGTCGACGTTGAAGACGTAGAGGAAGGGCTTGGTCGTCAACAGGTGCAGGTCGTGGAGGAGTTCCTCCTTGCCGGAGCCCTGCACGATGCCCTGCGAGAAGAGGGTGTCGCCCTTCTCCAGGATCTCCTGCGCCGCCTCGACCGCCGCGACCTTCGGGCCGATGTCCTTCTTGATGCGCGACTCCCGCTGGAGGCGCGGCAGGACCTTCTCGATGGTCTGCAGGTCCGCGAG
>Ga0307509_10008128_pt1 | contig 13459 bp, 13 predicted proteins | sample 10_EM_MG_FD_202245 | JGI IMG/M metagenome (GOLD analysis project Ga0307509, IMG submission 202245) | Populus trichocarpa ectomycorrhiza microbial communities from riparian zone in the Pacific Northwest, United States - 10_EM | ecosystem: Host-associated > Plants > Roots > Unclassified | place...
GAACCCGAGCATGCCGACCAGCGCGTCGGCGAGAGTGATCGCGACCTCGTCCTGACCGACCTTGAGCGGGAGGTCGTCGAGCACGCGCTTGATGAGCGGCAGCATTCGATCGAACAGCGCGATGAACAGGGCCTCGCGCGTGCGGAAGTGGTTGTAGAGCGTGCCGTCGGCGACCTTCGCCACGCGCGCGATCTCCCGCGTGGTCGCGCCCATGATGCCGTGCTCGCGCAGCAGCGCCGCCGCGGCGTCGAGGAGCTGCTCGCGAATATCGCGCACGGCCGCGTTCGTACCATGAACATCGTCCTTGACGACATGAGCGATTGCTCATACACCATGAGCATATGCTCATGCGATGTCTGGCGGCGTTGCTCCTCGCGAGCTGTGTCGACGAGCCCGTGACCGTCGCGCCGTACGGTGGTGGTGCGCCGGCCGAGCGTCTGTCGGAGCTCCGCCTGTTCGCAGACGCGCCGGCGCAGACCCCCGCGCCCGGGGTCGTGCCGTACGACGTGATCGCACCGCTGTGGTCCGATGGCGCTGCGAAGCTCCGGTTCGTCGCGACGCCGGTGCCGCTCGCGACCACCGCGGATGCGTGGACGATCGGCGCGGGCACGTATCTCGTGAAGACGTTCCACTTCCCACGCGACGCGCGCGATCCGGCGGCGGGGACCCGGCTCGTCGAGACCCGCGTGATCGCGTTCACCGGCGGCGCGCCGGCGATGGCGACGTACGTGTGGAACGACGCCCAGACCGACGCGTTCGCGTCCGGCGGCAACCTCGACATCGACGTCGACTTCATCGACGCGAGTGGCGCCGCGCGCCATCAGGTCCACCACGTGCCGGGCACGAGCCAGTGCGATGATTGTCATCGCGGCGGCGCGCTCGGCATCCGCACGCCCGAGCTCGCCGGACAGATCGACGACCTGATCGCGGCGGGGATCGCCGATCGCGTCCCCGACGCGATCGAGCCGTTCGTCGATCCGTACGATCCGGCGGCGCCGCTGGCCGCGCGCGCGAGCTCGTATCTCGACGTCAACTGCGCGCACTGTCACAGCCCGGGCGGCGCGGCCCAGGGCACGCACGCCGACTGGCGCCGCGCGCACGTCGCAGAGGCGATCTGTCGAGACGCGAGCTACGGCGTCGACGGCGCCGAGCGGATCATCGATCCCGGACATCCCGAGCGCTCGGTGATCGTGAAGCGCCTGCGCTCGTCCGACGCGTTCGTGCACATGCCGCGCGGGCCGAGTCACGTGATCGACGAGCGCGGTGTCGCGATGCTGGAGAGCTGGATCTCGTCGCTCGCGGGGTGCCCGTGAAGCGCGTTCTCGTCGCCGCGCTGTTGCTCGCGCCGGACGCGGTGCGAGCGGATCCGCTCGAGCTCGGGCTCCAGCTCGGCCTGCCGGGCCACGGCTCCGGCGTGCCGCTCATGGCCGGCGAGCAGTTCGCGTTCGGGGTGACGGGCCGCCTGGCGCTCGCGCCGTACCGGTGGGCACGGCCTGCGATCGACCTCACGCTCGGAACGCCGCTCGCGGGCGCGGGGCTATCGCTGTGGGGCGGGCTCGAGCTCCGGCGCACGATCCTGCCGCGGCTGTCGGCGTACACGATGGCCGGACTTCGCGCAGGGTTTGCGGGTCCGCTCTACTACGCGCGGCACTCCGACGTGTTCGTCGGATTTGCGTATATCTACTCGGGTCCGCTCACGCTGGGGCCGCACGTGCCGCTCGGGGTCGCCATGACATTCGGTAGGGTGAATGCCTACGTCGAAGTGTTCACGGAAGTCCCGCTGCTTCCGACCCCACAATGGTTATTCGGCGGAGCTGCAGGTGTTCGCGTTTCTCTGTGACGAAGCGGTGACCTGCGCGGAACATCGGCGGTAGACTCGTAGTCGAACCATCCTTGGGAGGCGCTCGATGCAATTCGCGGTGACGTTCCGTCACATGGAACCGACCGACGCACTGAAGGCTTACGCGCGAGAGCGCATGGAACGGGTGAAGAAGTACCTTCCCGATCCGATCGCATGCCACGTCGTCCTCAGTACCGAGCGCCATAACCATCGCATCGACGTCAGCTTCCAGCTCCACAACGGGCTGTCGATCGCCGGCCACGAAACGACCGAGAACATGTACAGCTCGATCGACCTCGTGATCGCGAAGATCGAGCGCCAGGTCCGCAAGTACAAAGGCAAGCTCGAGGGGATGAAGGCGCGGCCGCACGGCGTGCAGGCGCTGCCCTGGTCCCACTCGATCATCGACGAGGCTTTCGTCCATGCGGAGGGGCAGGCCGAGCCGCAGAACGGCGCAAATGGCCACGCCGAATCCGCATCCGCGGCGCCGGAGTTCAAGGTCGTCAAGACCGAGAAGTTCCATGCCCAGCCGATGACCGTCTCGGACGCCTGCGTCCAGCTGAACCTCCTGAACGAACCGTTCCTGGTGTTCCGGCTCGACGGCAACGCGGGTCAGGTCGCCGTCGTCTACAAGCGCGAAGACGGAAGCTACGGCTTGATCGAGACACCGAGCGCCACAGCCTGATTTTTTTCAGGCGTGATGGTAGCTTAGCGATCGGCGCATGAAGATCGTCGACCTGATCAAGCGCGACATGGTTGTCCCCGCGCTCGAGGCGACCGAGAAGAAAGCGATTCTCGAGGAGCTGGCCAAGTACATGGCCGAGCACCACAACCGTATCGATCGCGCATCGCTCGCAAAGGTGCTCGTCGAGCGCGAGCAACTCGCCTCGACCGCGATCGGCGAAGGCGTCGCGATCCCGCACGGCAAGCTGTCTTCGGTCGGCGAGATCGTCGCTTGCCTCGGCCGTGCGCCGGCGGGAGTCGAGTTCGACTCGATGGACGGCCAGCCGACGTATCTGTTCTTCGTCCTCGTCGCGCCGGAGTCGTCGACCGGGGCGCACCTGAAGGCCCTCGCGCGGATCAGCCGCGTGTTCAAGGATCCCGAGTTCCGGCGCCGCCTGCTCGCCGCGCCGGATGCAGAGACGATGTACAACGTCGTGGCCGACGAGGACGCCAAGTACTAGTGGCGATCACGATCGCGGAGCTACTCGGCCGGGCAGAGCTCGGTGTGACCGCGGTGGCGGGGCAGGCCGGGCTCACCCGCACGACAACCGTGCCGCGGATCCAGAAGCCGGGCCTCGCGCTCACCGGCTGGCCCGAGCAGCTCCACGACGGCCGCGTGCTCGTGATCGGCGGCACCGAGATCGATTACCTGCGCGCGAACGTGGCGGCGCGCAACGTCGGCATCGCGACGCTGTTCGAGAGCGATCCGGCGTGTGTCGTGGTGTGCCGCGGTCAGGTCCCGCCGAGCGAGCTCGTCGCGGCGGCCGACAAGGCGGGCGTGCCGCTGCTCGTGTCGACGCTCGCGACCGCGGACTTCATCGCGACGGTCACCGGCTGGATGGCCGACCGGCTCGCGCCATCGACCCAGCTCCACGGCGTGTTGATGGACGTGCTCGGCATCGGCGTCTTGATGGTCGGCAAGAGCGGCATCGGCAAGAGCGAGACCGCGCTCGATCTGGTCGTCCGCGGCCACCGGCTCGTCGCAGACGACGTGATCCTCGTGCGCAAGCACGGCGCGCAGCTGTCGGGACGCGGCGCCGGGATCCTCGGTCACCACATGGAGATCCGCGGCCTCGGGATCATCAACGTGAAGGACCTGTTCGGTATCTCCGCGGTGCGCGAGGGCAAGGTCATCGAGCTCGTCGTCGAGATGCACGAGTGGGACGCCAACGTCGAGTACGACCGGCTCGGCTTCGACGACGAGGTCGAGCACCTCCTCGATATTCCGGTGCCGAAGCTCAAGCTGCCGGTCCGGCCGGGTCGCAACATCGCGACGCTGATCGAGGTCGCCGCACGCAATCAGCTCCTGAAAGCGCAGGGCATTCACTCGGCGCGGGCGTTTCGCGACAAGCTGGATCGCGCGCGCGAGGCACACGACGCCACCACGGATGCGGTGGAGTGAGCCGTGCAGATCGTGATCGTCACCGGGTTGAGTGGCGCGGGCAAGAGCACCGCGCTGCGCGCGCTCGAGGATATCGAGTTCACCTGCGTGGATAACATCCCGCTCGCGCTGGTCACCCAGATGGTCGATCACCTCGCGCACGAGGCCGACCGCGACAAGCTCGCGATCGCGCTCGACGCGCGCCAGCGCAAGAGCCTGCCGGCGTGGCACGAGACGATCTCGAAGCTCCGGAGCTCCGGCCATCGGCTCGAGGTGATGTTCCTCGACGCGAGCGAGGAGGTCTTGCTCCGCCGGTTCTCCGAGACCCGCCGCCGCCACCCGCTGTCGGGCGACGACCTGTCCGAGGGCGTGCGCCGCGATCGCGAGGTCATGAACGATCTCCGCGACGGTGCGGCGATCGTCGACACGACGAACCTCAACATGCACCAGCTGAAGGCGATCATCCAGGATCGCTACGGCGGCACGGGCAAGCTCGCGGTGACGTTCGTGTCGTTCGGGTTCAAGCACGGCTTGCCGCTCGAGTTCAACCTGGTGTTCGACGTCCGGTTCCTGCCGAACCCGTACTTCGAGCCGGCGCTCACCCACCTCGACGGCCGCGATCCCGAGGTCGCGAAGTTCGTGTTCGGGCCCGACGGCACCGAGCTCGTGCGCCAGGTCGAGAGCCTGCTCCGGTTCGCGCTGCCGCAGTTTCAAAAAGAGGGCAAGCTGTACGTGACGATGGCGGTCGGCTGCACCGGCGGTCGCCATCGCTCGGTCGCCGTCGTCGAGGAATTGCGCCGCAGACTCGGCAGCGAGTGGGACATCCTGGTCCGTCACCGCGATGTCGATCGCGATACGGCTCGTGACGGGGAGAGATCGCGCTGATGCCCGAGACCGCCTCGCAATCGGTGGTGATCGTCAACGAGCGCGGGCTCCACGCGCGCGCGGCGACCAAGCTCGTCCAGCTCGCGGCGAAGTACCCCTGCGAGGTCACGCTCGACAAGGATGGCCACGAGGTCAACGGCAAGAGCATCATGGGCGTGCTGATGCTGGTCGCGAGCAAGGGCACGACGCTGACGATCAAGGCGAAGGGCGACAAGGCTGCCGAGGCGGTCGCGGAGATCGTGAAGCTCGTCAACGACAAGTTCGGCGAGGACATTTGAGCGAGCCGCGTCCCGAGATCAGGCGCACCGGAGTCGGGGTGTCGCCGGGGATCGCGTTCGGACGTGCGTACCTGATCGGCCGCGACACGCTGAAGGCGCCGCGCCACCACATGGAGACCGAGGATCTCGATACGGAGATCGCGCGATTGTACAAAGCGATCGCACTCTCCGACAAACAGTTCGCGAAGATCAAGGAGAAGCTCGCGTCGGAGAACGAGAGCGACTACCACATCATCACCGCGCACCAGATGATGCTTCACGACGAGCACATGGTCGGTGCCGCCGTCGAGTACATCAAGGAAGACAAGATCAACGCCGAGTGGGCGATGCGCCGCGCGGTCGACGACATCCGCGGCGTGTTCGACTCGATCGACGACCCGTACCTGCGCGAGCGCAAGAGCGACGTCGAGTTCGTGTTCGAGCGCGTGCTGCGGAACTTGTTGGGCCGGACGACCGGTCCGCTCGCGCCGCCGCCCGATGCGGTCGTGGTCGCATACGATCTGTCGCCGGCAGACACCGCGCAGCTGCACAAGGCCGCGGTGTCGGGCCTGATCACGGACGCTGGCGGCAAAACGTCGCACACCGCGATCATCGCGCGCGCGCACGAGATCCCGGCGGTGGTCGGACTCGAGGACATCACCGAGGTCGTCGAGACCGACGACTTTCTCGTGATCGACGGCGCGACCGGTGTCGTGATCGTCAATCCGACGGCTGCGACGGTCGCCGAGTACCGCGACGAGCAGCGCCGTCAGGTCGCGCAGGGCATGCACCTGCAGACGATGAAGGATCTGCCGGCGCAGCTGCGCGACGGCACCGACGTCCAGTTGCTCGCGAACATCGACGGCCCCGACGAGATCGAGGACGCGCTCGAATACGGAGCGATGGGCGTCGGCCTGTTCCGCACCGAGTACCTCTACATGACCGGCGAGGTGCTGCCGGATGAAGAGACCCACTACCAGACCGCGGTGAAGGTGATCGAGAAGCTGCGCGGGCGGCCCGCGACGATCCGCACGTTCGATCTCGGCGCGGACAAGCTCGCGAAGTTCGTCGAGGAGGCCGATCTCGACGAGGCGAACCCGGCGCTCGGCCTGCGGTCGATCCGGCTGTGCCTGTCGGAGCTCGGCAAGGATCTGTTCCGCGCCCAGCTGCGTGGCCTGCTCCGCGCGTCGAAGCACGGTCCGGTCAAGCTGATGTTCCCGATGATCTCGGGAGTCGGCGAGCTCCGCGCGGTCAAGGCGATCGTCGACGACGTCAAGCTCGAGCTCCGCACCGAGGGTCACGAGTTCGACGAGCAGGTCAAGCTCGGCATCATGATCGAGATGCCGTCGGCGGCGCTGACCGCCGACCTCCTCGCGCGCGAGTGCGACTTCTTCTCGATCGGCACGAACGATCTCATCCAGTACACGATGGCGGTCGATCGCGTGAACGAGTACGTGTCGTACCTCTACGAGCCGTTGCACCCGTCGTTGATGCGGCTGATCGCGATGGTCGTCGATGCGGCGAAGGCCTCGAACATCCCGGTCACGGTGTGCGGCGAGATGGCCGGCGAACCGATGATCGCGTCGGTGCTGGTCGGCCTCGGGATCCGCGAGCTGTCGATGAGCGCGGTGTCGATTCCGGAAGTGAAGGACGCCGTGCGCCACATGGCGGTCGAGGACACCCAGCGGCTGGTGGCCAAGGTGAAGACGGTCGCGACCTCCGCCGAAGTCCGCGCGATCGTCAGCGCGTACATGTTCGGGATCTCGGCCCCGCCGCCGAAGAAGGCCGGGGCGTGAAGCTGTGGTTGGTGGTGAGCTTCATGCTCGCCACCCTGGGCTTCGCGCACGCCGGCGACCCGACGCGCGTCTACAAGACCGTCGAGACCGATCACTTCCGGATCTACTACTGGGAGCCGCTCGACGATGTCGCGCGCCGGGTCGGCGTCGTCGCGGAGCGCGCGCACCGGATCCTGTCGCCCGCGCTCGGCAAGGTCCCGACCGAAAAGACCCTGATCTTCCTGGCCGACGACACCGACTCCGCGAACGGGTTCGCGACGACGCTCCCGCGCAACATGATCCAGCTCTACGCGACCGGCCCTGCCGGGTTCTCCGAGCTCGACGATCACGATGACTGGCTCTACGGCCTGGTCGCGCACGAGTACACCCACATCCTCCACCTCGACACCTACGAGGGCTTGCCGACGATCTACAACTCGATCTTCGGCAAGACCTGGTCGCCGAACCAGATCATGCCGCCGTGGATCATCGAAGGGATCGCGGTCTACGAGGAGTCGAAGCGTTCGGCCGGCGGTCGCGATCGCGGCACCCGGTTCGACTCGTTCATCCGGATCGCGCGCCACGCCGACACCGATCTGCGCATCGATCAGGTCACCGGCTCGCCGCGCCAGTATCCGCGTGGCAACGCGCGCTACGTCTACGGCTCGCACTTCATCCGCTACATCTTCGATCGGTTCGGCGACGACAAGCTGCGCGACATGAGCCACGTGAGCGGCGCGTTCCCCGTGCCGTTCGCGGTCAACCGCCAGATCGCGAAGGTCGTCGGCAAGCCGTTCCCCGAGCTCTACGACGACTGGAAGGGCTATCTCCGCGATCGCTACGGCATGGAGGAGATGGCGGCGGAGCGGCGCGGCCTGCGCGAGGGCAGGCGGCTCACGTTCGTGGCCGAGTCGCAGCTCCTCCCGCACTACTCGGCGGATGGCAAGGAGCTCCGGTGGCTCGCGTACGATGGCTACCACCTGCCGTCGATCCGCACGATGCCGGTCGGCGGCGACGAGCACCAGGCCAAGGACGTCATCCAGATCGACGCGATGGGGCCGTTCGAGCTGCTCTCCGATAACTCGCTCGTCTACGAGCAGGGGCGCCAGTTCCGCCGCGACTACTCGTTCGAGGACGTGTTCCGCTGGGACGCGCAGACCCAGCAGACCGTGCGGATCACGACGGGCAAGCGCGCGAGGGATCCGGCGGTGTCGCCCGACGGCCGGCGGCTCGCGTACTCGCTCAACGAACGCTCGAACAGCGTGCTCGCGGTCCAGGACCTCACGCCCGGCGCGCCCGAGTCCGTCGTCTATCGCGGCGATCGCTACGACCAGGTCTACCAGCCGGCGTGGTCTCCCGACGGCACGCGGATCGCGTTCTCGGCGTGGCGGACCCACGGCTATCGCGACATCCTCGTGACCGAGCTCGCGTCCGGCAAGACCACCGCGATCACGCACGACCGCGCGATCGACATGTCGCCGGCGTGGTCCGCCGACGGCTCGCTACTGTTCTTCGACAGCGACCGGACGGGGATCTCGAACATCTACGCGTACGATCTCGCCGCGGGGACGACTTGGCAGCTCACCAACGTGCTCGGCGGCGCGTTCCACGGCCGGCCGTCCCCCGACGGCAAGCGCCTCGCGTACGAGAACACCGCGCCCGCCGGCGGCTACGACATCTACGAGCTCGATCTCGATCGGGCGAGCTGGTTGCCGGCGCGCGACTTCGTCGACGACAAGCCCGATCCGGTCGCGATCCCCGACGACGAATCTCCGGTGACGCCGCCCCGGGCGTACCGTCCGCTCGAGACGCTCGCCCCGCAGGTGTGGACGCTGCAGGTCGATGCCGCGTCGCACTCGGCGAGCATCCAGACCGGTGGGTCCGACGTCGTCGGGCTGCACAACTACGCGCTGGCGGTCTCGCTCGACAGCGATACGCGGGACACCAACGTCGGCGCGTCGTACGCGTACACCGGGTTCCGTCCGTCGATCCGACTGTCCGGTGCGCGGACGCTCGTCCAGCGCGGAGGGTGGCGGGTCGACGGCGTCAACAAGTCGTATCGCGAGGAGGATTGGAGCGGCACGCTGACGCTCGGCATCCCGTTCGAGTCGCGGCCGGGCTCGTCGTGGACGCTGTCGTTCGACTACGACACGGATTATTTTCGGCTCGTCGAGGCGCCGGTGATGACGCTCGATCCGAACCAGACCGTGCCGACCCATCCGCCGACCGACTACTTCCAGGCCGGGCTCGCGAGTCGGCTCGCGTTCTCGCGCGTGCGCAGCACGACGTTCGGGCTCGGCGCGCAGGACGGCTTCGATGCGAGCGTGTCGCTGCGGATCGATCACCCGGCATTCGGCGCGCAGTACAAGAACGTGACGGTCAGCTACGCGAGCGATCTGTTCCAGCGGCTATGGGGGACCTCGCCGGTGCTCGCGCTCCGCCTCGTCGGAGGGATCCGCGCCGGCGATCGCGTGACGAGCGGCGGATTCGCGCTCGGTGGCGTCCCAGCGCAGGACGTCGCGATGTCGATCGTGAACTCCGCGCGGTCCTCGCCGATCGGCTACCTCCACGGTTATCCGTCGCGCGCGGTGACCGGCAACCAGTACCACCTGCTCAACGCCGAGTACCGGCAGGAGCTGTGGCGGATCGAGCACGGCCTCGGCACGCTTCCGATCTATGTGCGCCGCTTGCACGTCGGCGTGATGTCGGACCTCGCGACCGCGTTCGACGCTTCGTTCGACGCCGGGCGCAACGTCCGCTGGTCGGTCGGCGGTGCGCTGCGGGTCGATGCGTTCTTCGGTTACTACGTGCCCGGCACGTTCGAGATCGGTTATGCACGGGGGCTCGTCGCGAACGGGATCGACGAGACCTGGTTCCTGTTGACGGGCAGTCTATGAAAGAAGATCCGCGGACCGCGGAGCGGTAGAGACGATGAAGCACGATCGGTTGTTGCTCGGCGGAGAAGTCGCGATCGAGGTCACTCACCAGCTCGCGGATCCGCTGCGCGCGTTGCGCGAACAGCTCGGGCTCGTCGTCGATCACCTCGAGCGCTACGTCTCGACGTCGACGGGGCCGACGCCATATCCGTGGCGCTCGCTCCAGACGCTGCGCCACGATCTCGCCGAGGCGTACCTCGAGCTCACCCAGCTCACGCGGCGAGTCGACGAGCTCGATCAGGCGCTCGCGCCGATGGAGCCGGCGATGTTCGATCTGTCGCCGGCGGTCGACCTCGGGCTGCGGCTCGTCACCCACGACCTCGGCAGCGGGGTCGAGCTGCTCTTCGATCTCGGTCACGCACCTCCGGCGCGCGGCGTGCCGGGAACGCTCGCGCTCCTCGTCGCGCAGCTCGTCGGGGCGTGCGCGGTCTCGGCGCGCGAGATCGAGGGCAGCTCGCTCAGCGTCCGCGTCGCCGAGGAAGACGGCTTCGCGGTCGTCACGATCGCCGACAACGGCGGCGGTAGCGAGCGGGCCGCCGAGCTCCGCGAGCTCGCCCGCAGCATCGTCACCCCGTGGGGTGGGCTCGTCGATGCGGCGAGCGCGCCGGGTCGCGGCTGCAGCTTCGAGATCCGTCTAGCAACGTGAGATCGCTCGCGCATTTGCACATGACGCGCATTCGGTTTGCACAACTTGTCGTTGTGCGTGCATGGCCTGAAGAGCATCGTTTTGGCCATGAGGGCCACAATCGCGATCGCGGTTCTTGCAGCAGCGTGTGGGCCGACGGGCACGCACGGCAATGGCAATGGCGACGACGACGGTAGCGGTGGAGGTGACGGCGGCGGCGGAAGTAACCACGTCTACATGGACGCGCCGATCGACGAGCAGTGCGGCGCGCAGCAGCAGAACATCGGGGTCGTCAACCTCGGCGATCCGCCCGACCTCCTCGTCGTGCTCGATCGCTCCGGCTCGATGACGGCGCCGCCGACGACGTTCCCGCCGGTGTTCACCTCGAAGTGGTCGCTCATGCGCGACGCGCTCGTCTCGGTCACGACGACGGAGGACCAGAACATCAAGTTCGGCCTGCTCGAGTTCCCGAGCGACGACAACTGTTCGGCCGACGCGGTCCCCGAGGTCAACATCGGCCTCGGCAGTCACACCGGGTTCACGTCGTACTTCGCGGGTCGCTCGCCGAACGGCAACACGCCGGCGCACATCGGCCTCGGCGACGCGCTCGCTTACTACAACACCATCCCGGTCAACCCGGCCGGTCGCTACGTCCTGTTCGCGACCGACGGTCTTCCGAACTGCAGCGGCGGTGATCCGAACACCGCGAGCGATGCCGAGACCGTCGCGGCCGTGACCGCGCTGTTCAACGCGAACATCAAGACGTTCGTGCTCGGCTTCGGCACGTTCGGCCTCAACACCGGCGTGCTCAACGACGCCGCCGTCGCCGGCGGTGAACCCAAGCCCGGCCTCACCAAGTTCTACGAGGCGAACAATGCCGCCGACCTCCAGATGGCGCTCCAGGCGATCGCGGGCGGCGTGATCGTGCCGTCGTGCAAGTTCGCGCTGCAGTCGGCGCCGCCGAATCCCGACGCCGTCACGGTCACGGTCAACGGGATGACCGTGCCGCGCGACACCAGCCACACGATGAACGGCTGGGACTACTACCCGGACGCGATGACGATCACGTTCTTCGGGACCTACTGCGACACGATCGAGATGGGCGCGAACACGGACGTCAAGTTCGTGTACGGCTGCCAGGGTCCGATCCTGTAGCTACCAGGTGTCCCACGCGGCCGGCTTGCACATGTCGGTGCGGGCTTGGTCGAGCGCGACGAGATGGAGCGCGGGCGTCTCGAGCAGGCCGTTCCACAGCGCCTTCTCGCCGCTAACGCGATAACGCGCGGTGACCTTGTAGTAGCCGCCGCCGAGCACGGTGCCGCCGTTGACGCCGCGCTTCGCCCACGCGGGTACGTCGATCTCGTGGACGAGCGACTGACCCGGCTGGATCGTCTCGTCGACGGCGGCGCTCTTCTTGCGGGCGTCGGAGAGCTCGAGGTCGAGGTGGTTGCGCTTGGTGCAGGCTTTCCCGTCGAGGCCGGGCCACTCGAGCACGATCTCGAACGGGTCGTAGTGACGCTCGCCCGCGTTGATGTACGAGCGCACGGTGATCGGCTTCTTGCCGACGTTGTGGAGCGCGAGCTGGACCTTCATCACCTCGGGCTGGACGGTGGCGGTGAGCTCGAGATCGCCGGAGGGCTTGCTCGTGACCGACGGGTTCGGGCTCGCGCCGGCGACGGCGGAGCACAGGCAGAGGAGGGCGGCGACGACGGGGCGCATGGCCAGGGTTGTAACGCGCGTGGGAGGGCCCTGGTCTACGGCGTCATCGACCGGCGTGGTGACCGGACCACGCCTCGTAGTCCGCGATCCGCTTCGAGAGGATCGTGAGGTCCTCGCCGGCGGAGGCGCGCTCTTCGGCGGCGACGACGAGCAGGCCCATCGCGGCCTGGAGCAGGCGGCCGCCCGGGAGCGGGAGGTTCGCGCCGCGCAGCGCGTACTCGCGGACCTCCGCGATCCGGAACTTCTGTTCGGCACCGACCTTCAGCGTCTCGCCTTCCATCGTGACGACGTCGGTGCCGACGAGCAGCGCGTGCTCGATCTCGCGCTTCGCCGCAGCGTCGCCCTTGCCCTCGGCCTGGGCGCGCATCCGGCGCTTCGCATCCTCGTAGACCTCGGGACGCGTGATCGGGGCGTCGCGCGTGTAGGGCGCGAGCTGCTCCGAGATGCCCTTCGCGGCCTCGGGGCCGTCGGCGACGTGGAGCGCGACCTCGAGATCGCCCAGCGCGAGCAAGAGGTCGCGGCTGCGCGAGCGGCGGCGGGCTTCACTGAAGCGCTCGTGCGCGAGGTAGGCGAGGCCGGCGCACGCGAACACGCCGCCGGGGAGGAGCGAGAACCCGGCCGCGGCGACACCGGCGATCGCGATGCCGGACGCGACGAGCGGTGCGGTCGGCGAGCGACCGATCAGCTCGACCCGATCGAGGAGGCGCGCGTCGAGGCGGATGATCGGGTTGCCGGGCGGCGCGATGATCAGCCACGGAGCGTCGACGCCGATGCCGGAGCGCGGCAACAGGCGCGTGCGATCGATCGCGGAGGTGGTCGGCGCTGCCATCAGCCGAGCTCCACGACGCCGACCTCGGCGAGATGGGCGAACGCGAGCAAGGCCTCGGCCTCGCGCACGCTCGCGGACTTGATCAGCGAGAGCAGGTCCCAGCGGCCGTCGACGCGCTGGGCGAGCTCGACCTCGGCGGAGCTGAGGTTGTGCTCCAGCCGGAGCTCGTTCGTGACGTCGCGGACCTTCTTCGGGACGCGATGGCGCGCGAGCAGCTTCTTCGCGATCTCGGCGACGCGTGCGCGCTCGATCTGGACGAACGTCTTGCGGACATCCTGATCGCTCGGGTCCTGGTGGAGCGCCTGGTTTGCCATCGCGAGCGCGCCGGCCCGGTCGCCCTCGCGAAGCCGGCCTCGCGCTCCGGCGGCGAGCTCGACGGCGGAGTTGGTGCGCTCGCGCTGGCGGCGATCGATCACGAGGCGTCCCTGCTGCACCATCTCGACGAGCTTGTCGTACGTCGCAAATCGCTCGGCGGCAAACGCCGCGGCG
>Ga0307509_10008129_pt1 | contig 13457 bp, 9 predicted proteins | sample 10_EM_MG_FD_202245 | JGI IMG/M metagenome (GOLD analysis project Ga0307509, IMG submission 202245) | Populus trichocarpa ectomycorrhiza microbial communities from riparian zone in the Pacific Northwest, United States - 10_EM | ecosystem: Host-associated > Plants > Roots > Unclassified | place...
TCCTAGATGCCCGAGAGACCATATATGGATGACCCCCATTTTGGCGGTTACCCATACTCCCCTTATATATCCTGCGAACGACATTCAGTCGGACGGACGGCGACGACTTATATGGTGTTACGGCAGCCGCTCCAATGACCTCTTTCAACTAGCAAACGAGCAACTACACAGCCGTCTGCCTATGACGCGCCGTCCCAACGCCGGGGCCAGAGGGGGGTGTTAGCAAAACCCGCCCAAGTTCAATAGCATGTTCGGGCCACTCTTACGTAGGCGTGGGGCCTCCCCGCGCAGATGCGTGTGTGCCCAAGAACATCCAAGAGCCCATGGAATGTGAGGCAATCGACCTCTAAGTTCTAGGATGACTTTGCCGGTGAAGGTAGGGTAACTTGGACACCTCAGTAGGGTAACTGGGGTCCTTGGGCATACTGACCAAATTCCCAAGGTAGGGTAACTTTGCCCTCTTATGCCTTTAACCGCTCAGGAAGTCCTCCAGGCGACCACAGAAGTCGTCTCGGAGGCCCGTCTAACATTCCGATAATTCTCTTGACCTTATGCGAATGTGCTCCCGAAAGGTTACCCTGCCTAGTAGAGTACCTCAAGGCTACTCAACTATTTCCTAGGACTTATCCTAGGTTTACCAGCTATTTGTATCAAGTATACGAGACCATACCACCTCTGGTTACCTCTAGGTATACCATTTGGGCTAAGGTGATAGTGATTGTAGCTACCTATCGTAGGGTCGTTACAACGATTCACCTCTCGGTTTTGGAGGCAGACTCTGAAAACTATGGGTATTGAACACATCATGGCTGCTCCAGGACACCAGCAGACGAATGGCCAAGCGGAACGCAAGATCAGGGAATTAAAAACAGCCCTGAGGACCGTTATCAACAGACGACAAACCAACTGGCTTATATCCCTACCTCAACTAGCGTCATACACCAATGCTGGCTACTCGGAAACTATCAATATGTCACCATACAAAGCGGTGTATGGAAGAAACTATCCTCTACTTAGCACCTATCAAACCGCACCGACCTCGGTGCCTGCTGCAGATGACTACTTCAACAGGCACAACAAGCTTCGAAACTCAGCGTATCAAGCTCTCATACTTGCCAGGATCCGGTCAACAAGGACCGCGACTAAGAGAAGAACACCACGCCCTCCGGTTTCCGTTGGAGGACGAGTACTGGTCTTTGGAGACATGTTCTCTACAGAATCAGGGCGATCGAGGAACCTGGAAACACGCAGGCGTGGACAACTCGAAGTGTTGGGTTATGACGATATTACGCAGAATCACACAGTCAAGATGGACGCCAGAATGTACTGTCGGAGAAAAGCAGTATTCCACTGCTCGGTTGTCAAACCCTACAGAGAGAACGATGATGAGCGATTCCCAGGACGAGCCAATATTAAACCAGCGCCAATCCTGATCAACGAGGAACCTGAATGGGAGGTTGAGGCCATCCTCGATTACAGAGAACACTATGGACGAGGCCAGTTCCTGGTTAAGTGGAAGGATTACCCAGCGAGCGAGAACAGCTGGGAACCTATCGAAGGATTGGAACATGCGGAGGAAATGGTACAAGCATGGTGGACGGATAACCTGATTGGCGAGGAATTCCCAGTCTATTCAGGAAGGATTACCATCGGAATTTCACCTACTGAGGCAGGCCTCACTGAGTATGTGGACGAAGGGCTAGTTGACAAAGGATTTTGGGACCCCTACTTGGAAACTGACTACGATAGCAGCAGTTCAGATTGAAGATGGATTTTGTTTTGAGCAAATGGTTTGTTATTTTGTTTTCGGGGTGTAACCGGTACTGGTTACTGTTTTAGGTATGGATTTGTTTTATGTATTTGTTTTAGGATACGAGTTCAGGAGACTTGTATACCTTGTTAGTTTGTTTTATGTTTTGTTTTAGGATACGAGCTCAGGAGACTCGTAAGCCTTATTATTTGATACTTGTATTGTTTTAGGATACGAACTCCGGAAGTTCATAAGCCTTGTTTATTGTTGGATTGTTTATGGGTTAGGTATCGTTTGATGCCTTAGGATTTGGGTATGATTGATGCGAGATGGATTATCACAAGTGTATTTAAAGACCTGTATCTCTCCGGACTTAGAGAGATCAGACTTCGACAGACAGACTTTTCGATATACTTGCTTGAACAGTTATCTTCTATTCCGTTCGATTCGAGAATCTTTGAGCTTTGCACAGGCCTAAAGCACTTGGCCTTCTCTTAGTAGTTTCGATAAAAGTAATAGAGTCTATTTAATTACTTGTTGGCGTCTCCGCTACCTGATCTCGTTTATACCACCGGTTTGGTTAGAGTCAATACCGATACCCCTTGCAAGACCGCTACCCCACGGGAAGCGGTTACATCACCCCTCTTGGTTCAACCGCGACACTCCCTCCACTTGCCCAAGATGCCAGGCCTGGGCCAAAACCTTTGAGGATGCCATCTTGGACTGCGAAACCCGCCGCCGCCTGAAAGAAAGTCTCCTCCCAACACTCTTCTCGCTTGACACTGCTTCGCCCCAATTGTCCTCTGTAACGACCCTGCGATAGGTAGCTACAATAACTACCACCTTAGCCTAAATGGTATACCGAGAGATAACCAGAGGTAGTATAGTCTTGTATACAAATAGCTGGTTAGCCTAGGACAAAGTCTAGGAAATAGTTGAGTAGCCTTGGGCACTCTATTAGGCAGGGTAACATTTCGGAGGAATATTCGCATAAGGTAAAGAGAATAATGGGAATGTTACACGGACCTCTGAGACGACTTTTGTGGTCGACTGGAGGACATCCGGAGCGGGTAATGGCGTAGGAGGGCAAAGTTACCCTACCTTGGGAACTTGGTCAGTATGCCCATGGACCCCAGTTACCGTACTGAGGAGTCCAAGTTACCCTACCTTCACCAGCAAAGTCATCCTAGAACTTAGAGGTTGATTGCCTCACATTCTATGGGCTCTTAGATGTTCCTGGGCGCACACGCATCTGCGTAAGGAGGCCTCACACCTGAGTAAAGGTGGCCCGAACATGCTATTGAACTTGGGTGGGTTTTGCTAACACCCCCCTCTGTCCCCAGCGTTGGGACGGCACGTCATAGGCACATGGCTGCATAGTTGCTCGTTTGCTAGTAAAAAGACGTCATTGGAGCAGCTGCCGTAACACCTTATACGTCATCGCCGTCGGTCCGACTGAATGTCGTTCGAAGGATATATACTGGGAGTATGGGTAACCGCCAAAATGGAGGTCGCCCATGTATGGTCTCTCCGGCACCTAAGAGTCTATCTCAGCCTACGGGTAGTGGGGTATTCTTCCTAGTGGTACTTACGTAGTCCAAGGAGGCCAGGGAGCTTTCGGGACAAATACCTCAGTAACCAGCCGGGACCTTCTCCCCTTGATTTGTAGCATGACTATGGGTTGTCAGTGGACTCTAGAGGTATGAGTCTTATCAAGGTAGAGTATGTCCCGAGAGGCTGGCTATGGGTGGCGCCCATTTAGCCAACCATCCGCTACATCTCTGTTAGGCGGGAGCCTATCTCAAAGTCTTGCGAGATAACTCAGGCCGATAATCTTAATCGTAGACGGACATTGTCTAGGAAGGCTCAATGATTCAAAATAGAGGTAGGTAAAACAATAAAGATTTTTCTAGTGTAAAACTTATATTGATAAGATCTCTTCTCCGTTGCTTGATAATGTTCAAATAGCTCCGGAGGCACCTCGATATTTATATGCCGCGTCTGGGTGGTCGCGGGCTACATCTAGTTCTCATACTAACTAAGTACCTACAAACAATTCCAGCTTCTTCTTAAAAGTGCGAACACCATTTGACCTTGACAATTCCGTTATCTCACTTCGACTTCCGAATCGCAACCCCATGAAATTACCTGACGGTGCTCCCACACATCAGTCCATTGGTTACGATCCATCTTCGTCGGCATGGAGTCTTGCTTACCATTTGCATACGCAGAATGGTCTCCATGATTGAACCAACAAAGGGGCCAGCTTTGTTATCGAACCTCTCAGCATTGCAGACATATTCTGCAACCGACATCTGTGAGGAATAAGATAGACATGTCATGATAATCGCTCCAATAGCCATTATCCCTCCATAGTCATATCGTTATCGTATGGTTCCGTCAGTATCCATAGCATACTATTGACGTGCGTGAGTGTGGGTATGCCTGATTGCTGAGACTACCTCATCCGACAAAACCATTCACTTCTGCGACTTTCATCGCGAGAGCGTGGAGTATACAATGTGTTGCCTAACCCTTGTGCGTGAAAACGTCCCGTTACTTAGTGACCGGTTTCCCAACTCGTGTATTTAGTGCTCAGTGACATTATGCGACGTCCACCGATTTGGCTCGAACTACTTGCATAGGCTCGCCAAAGGTCTTCCCTCATACATCCTGCGAACGGCCTCCGGTCGGACGGACCTCCGCGACGTATACGGGGTTACAAGGAGGGCTCCAATGACCATGTCTTTTGGTGAGGGGACGCAACTACGGCGGCGTCTGCCGATGTAGCGCTGTCCCAACACTGGTGCGCGAGGGGGGTGTTGGCTTGTCCTTTTGAACTCAGAATCCTAAGGTAGGGTAACTATAGGTCTTTATTCACTCAGGGAAGGCTAAGCCTTCCGGTATGCCTAACAATCTCACCGGGAGAGCTTGCATGTCAATTTATTACATTGGATAGTCGCGTAGATTCAATGATGAACTGCATAGCTTGTATAGACGAAACTACAACTCGCCCAGTGAGTCCACCACCTAGGTATTGACTCCGGTTGTTGTCATAACAGTTAGCCACTGGTATGACTTCGATAGGAAGAGTTTTTCCACTGGCAGTTGAATTGGAGATACATTGCAGAAACTCATATTCTATTGACAGAGTTAAGTGTACCCGAGTTGGTCCGATACCTCCGTAAGGATAATTCCTGATGGAGGGTAGAACGCGCACAGGCCCGGAGTAGAACAGGGTACTCGCACAAGGTTGGAGTAGTGGTAAATGTCAAAGGCTTAAATCTGATATCTACTTAAGTTTAAGCGTTTGGCATTCTACTTCGAGAACCAACTTTTCCTGGAGAGAATTAACTTGAGTGAAGCTTCGAGCTTAACTATATTAAGTTTTACCGTTAATTCTTGTGAATTATTTTACCTCATCTTTATCTTCTACTTTGAGTGTTTGGTGCTGTCACAAATTGTGACTAAGCAAGGCAGATTTTACATGACTAATAGTTATTAGTCATAAGGTATGTTTATGTTTCACGCTATGCAGTCAGTTGACTCATAGTTCTCACATGACTGGCAGTTGCGTGTCATCGTTATGTTATGATTGGTTGATGTTTTTATGACTCACAATTGTGAGTCATAATGATGTAATGACTTTCGTGCGTGACTCACATTATGAGTCACAAGTTCCACGCAGGTGACGTGCTTTACACACGTGACATGTTTTATGTGTTATGATTGGTTTACGGTATGTTGCGCAGTGACTCATAGGAGTCATCTGATGGACTTCGGGTATAACTCATTATGATTCATAGGACCGTGTGACTCGAGTTATGAGTCACCAGGGTTAGGGTTGTTGGCGTGAAGAGTATATAAGTAGGAAACTCGGTCACAGTAGTTAGTGCTCTTCACGCTACCATCTAAGTACTTTCTTACAATATAACTTTACTGTTACTATTACCTTTACCTCTCGCTTGCATCCAAGCCACCTAGTTCTTAAAGCGTCAGAACGACTATGACCTTGTTAAGACAAGGACAGTCTCACATCTCTCTCATGTGAGAAGAGATTACAATACGAAGAAGTTTCCTCGCCACCTCTCCCCAATAAGATATTGGAGTGAGATAAGAGGACTATAATATAGTTCGAAACAAAGAAGGGATTATAAGTTGATCTCGGAAAGAAGAACACTCTCAGATACTTAAAACGCGCAAGATCTATAAAGACAGATCGAGATCCTTACGTAAGTAATTCGTTACCTGTTGCATAACTAATCTCCTCAGGGTAGGATCGTTACATTTGGTAGCGTCAACTAGCAACACTTGACGAACAAGAAACCACGGCGGCATTACCCCCAAACGTAACCCCAGAGGATAATCTCACTCAAGGGGGAATCGACGTCACATCTCTAGAAGAAGCTCTATCAGAAGCCGTTCTACACTCCTCAGTACCAAGCCCAGTATCCTCGGATTCTGAACCAGAACCGCAAAGCTCAGAAGACGACACTCCAACAAGAACCCGAAGAAACACCATCATGACCTCCAAACAGAAGGAACAGGAGACATCCAAACGGGAGGAATGATCAGGCTTGTCAACTGGAACACGAAAACCCAAGATTCGAGAACCAAGCACGTTTGACGGAGATAGAGACAACCTAAGAGGATGGCTAGCACAGCTATCCGTATATTTTGAAATCTTGGGATGGGAAAAAGCCCACGATGACGATAAGATCAAATATACAACATGCCTGTTACGTGGAATGCCATGAAATGGTATACCCCATATGCCGAAAAGGTACAGGCCACAAGCTGGACAACATGGGAAGAATATCAAAACGAACTAAGACAACAATTTGGACCAGTCAATGCAAGAGACGAAGCGAGGGCCAAGATAAGGAAACTAAAGCAAGGACAATCATCAATGACGGACTACTGGAACGATTTCCGACTGATAGCAAGTACGGCCCAAATGGACGGCGCTACTATGTCGGAGTTCCTCATAGCAGGAATGAAAAAAGAATTGCAACAAGCATGGATACTTGCTGAACTGGACTAAGAAGACGTCGAAGCTATAGCACTATGGGCTATTAAGAAGGAAGCAAGGATGGAAACCTTGAAATACAACAAAAACAGTGGAGAGGAATCCACAAAAACGGACAAGACAGTTAGGAACCAGAACGGAACGTTCAAAAGTAACCCGACGTACGAACCAATGGATATCGATGCCACCACTAAGGGCCCAAGGTTGAACATATCACGAAACCAATACCAACGGAGGATGACACAAGGACTGTGCCTGAGATGTGGAAAAGCAGGACACAGGATACAAAATTCCAACGAAGGAAAGAAAGGGATCACCCAACAAACACTATAAAGTCCTAGACGAAGCAACACAATGGCTGGAGGAGTCAAACACTGGAGAAAAGACACTAATATCAAAGCCATCAACCTGGACGAAGAAGAAATAACTTCTCAACCGGCGGGAAACGACGACTGTCCCCAGTCAAAGATGGTCTGAGGGACAGACCAGAACGAAAACACATTATCCTCAGAAATCTATACGCAGTACTCAACAACACGGAAGCACTAGAAAACGAAAACGATCATACCATGGTAAAAATAAGACTACATGGCATGCATAATAATAGAAGTGTCAATGCAATGATAGACTTGGGGGCTACAGAAGACTTTATCGACCAAGAATTCTGCAACAAATATCAGATACAGACAACAAAAGCTAAAAACCCGTGGGAGATTTACCTAGCGGACGGCGAACCTAGCTCAATGGGGCCTGTGAGCCATATAGCAACGGTACCTATGGACATCGGAGCCCATAGGCAAATTATGACCTTCCAAGTAGCTAAACTCCAAAATCACGAAGCAATCTTGGGAATGCCATAGTTAAAGAACCTTAACCCCTGAATAGACTGGGGGCAAGGAAAGATCACTTTTGATAGTGACAAGTGTACTACAATGTGCTTAAACGAATCCCCTACAGTATACATGATACCAGAAGCGGAAGCCTTGGAAGAAAACCTAGTCAGCAGGTTCTCCACAATCCAAGCCAAGAAGGATAAACATATCCTAGTTAAGAAGATGCATAAAGATGCAAAGATACCCACGAAGGGTACAAGAGGAGCTGCAGGACACGACATATATGCAATCGAAGACAAGACTATCCCAGCCAAAGGACAACAAGTAGTTAAAACAGGAATATCATTGTGACTACCCAATGGCACCTATGGACGAATTGCGCCACGAAGCGAACTAGCCGTCAAACACCGCATAACAGTTAACGCTGGCGTAATTGACAGAGACTACACGGGAGAAATAGGAGTCATCCTAGTCAACCTCTTCAACCATGACTATCATGTCCAACGAGGAGAATGGGTAGCACAGCTCATACCAGAAAAGGGTCTGGAAACGCAATGTCAAGAAGTGACTCATCGCGAAGATACGAAACAAGGAACAAAAGGCTTCGGAAGTACCAATACAAGAAGAATCGAGATAGACGAAATCTCGACCAAGACATTCGAAAGATCCAAAGAAAAAGGAGACACTTACGGTCTCCTATGGGGACGATATAATCATGGAAAGCTAAAGTCATTGGCAACAAACGTTAGCACCGAGCTAGCCATTGAAAGCAGAAAAGATAAGGAACAAAAAACATTTCAAGAGATAGTCCTAGAAGAATACTGGGACCAACAAGCAGTGTTCCAAGAAAAAGAATCAACAAGATTACCACCCCACAGACCAGGAGTGGACCTCGAAATCGAAATCAAAGAAGGTAAAAGACTACCTATAAAGAAGATATACCCATTAGGAGCCCGAGAGCTAGAAGAATTAAGCGAATATATACGGACAAACGAGCAACGACAATGGATCCGGGAATCCTTTACCGACGGAGGATCCTTAATAATGTTCGTCAAAAAGAAAGACGGAAAATTACGACTATGCGTTGATTATCGAGAACTCAACAACATCACCAAAAACGACCGATACCCACTACCTCTGATAGGAGAAGCCTTGGATCAGTTACAAGGGGCAAAGTTCTTCACGAAACTCGACATCAAGGACGCCTATCACAACATTAGAATACGAAAAGGAGACGAATGGAAGACTACATTCACCACCAAACTAGGAACTTATGAATACCTAGTCATGCCATTTGGATTATGTAACGCACCTGCTGCGTTCCAAAGATGGATCAACAGGACGCTGCACCAATTCGTGAACATATGTTGCATAGTCTACCTAGACGATGTACTCATATACTCCAAGGACAAGGGACAACAGGTACGAGATGTAAGAAGCGTGTTGAGAGCAATTAGGAACTCAGGAATGAGGATCAAGCCAGGAAAGTGCGAATTCCATGGGACAGAGACTGAATACCTCAGATTCATAATAGGAAGAGACGGAATCAAAGTAGACCCCATCAAAACCGCAGCAATATGGGAATGGGCCAAACCAACAAAAGTCAAGGAAGTACAGAAATTCATGGGATTCTGTAACTTTTATCAACGATTCATTGAAGGATTCAGCCGAAAAGCGAGACCCCTATATCAATTAACCAGAAAAGACAAGAAATGGGAATGGGGCAAAAAAGAAAATGAAGCTTTCAATGAAATCAGGACACACCTTACTTCGGCGCCAACCCTGATACACTTCGACCCACGACAACCAATCACGATTGAAACGGATGCTTCAAATTATGTCACCGCAGGAATCCTATCACAACCTGGAAAGGATGGCAAGCTACATCCTGTGGCATATCGATCAAAGACAATGACAAAAGCCGAATGCAACTATGATGTACGCGACAAGGAGCTGCTAGCCATTGTTAAAGCACTCGAAGACTGGCGAAGATATGTCAGCAATACCGAACATCGAATAACGATACTCACGGACCACCAGAACCTAGTACCGTTCATGACAACTAAGAAGTTGGTTGGAAGACAGATACGATGGATGGAAATCTTGAGTCAATACTACATCAAAATCGAATATCGACCAGGAAGAGAAGGAGGAAAACCAGACGCACTCACAAGAAGAGAAGGAGATTTACCAAAAAACAACGACGAACGAATCCGACAAAGGGAACGAACCCTCCTACCAAAGGAACAATATTTCGAAGTGATCGAAATGGTTGAATTCCAATCAAACGAAAAAGAATTGCTACAAAAAGCAGCGAAACAAGACTCTGAACAACAAGCAATAAAGAAAGTATTAGATGGCGAAAGGCAGGAGATGAAAGGAGTGGCCTTAGGACCATGCCAATGGAAGGACGACCTTTTATGGTATCAAGGAAAGATATGGATACCCAACGAAGATAAGCTAAGAATAGAGCTTATCAAACAACATCACGATATCCCTACAACAGGACACGGAGGAACGGCAAAAACTACTGAACTCATCCAACGAAAATATTACTGGTCACACATGAGGGATTTGATCAAAAAATACGTCAAGAATTCCGACATTTGTCAAAGAACCAAAGCAGTCCGACACGCACCATAAGGACTACTACAACCAAACGAAGTACCGGAAAAACCATGGAAATCAATATCCATAGATTTCATCACGGACTTACCAAAGTCAGAAGGATATGACGCAATCCTAGTAGTCATTGATCGCCTAACAAAGATGAGCCATTTTATACCTTGCCACAAGGATATGAATGCACGTCAATTTGCCAAAAGCTTTATCAAAGAAATATTTCGACTCCATGGACAGCCAAACGATATTATCACCGATCGAGGAACTATATTTACATCGGACCTATGGGAAGAAACAACAAAACTACTAGGGATCGAGATACGATTAAGCACGGCTTTCCACCCGCAAACGGATGGACAAACAGAACGAACCAATGCGACACTTGAACAATACCTTCGAGTATATTCCAATTATCAACAGGATAATTGGTACGAACTACTACCAACGGCAGAATTCCCGTACAATAATGGCTACCAAGAAACCACCAAACACACCCCCTTCTTCGCCAATTACGGAATAAACCCCGAATATGAAGCAATCGGACACCTGATGCAAGGAAATGTCACGCCACTCCAAGAAATGAGTCAATTACATGACGTACTAAGAGCGGAAATGTCGGAAGCACTGATAAGACAAAAGGAATATTACGATCAACACAGAAAACCCGATCCAAACCTCAAATCAGGAGATATGGTATGGTTCTTAACAAGGAATGTTAGAACCACAAGACCATGTAAGAAGTTGGATTACAAGAAAATCGGACCATTCAAAATCTTGGCAAAAATAGGATCAAGCGCTTATAAACTCAACCTGCCCCACACGATGAAAATACACAACACCATTCATATCTCCCTTTTAGAACCATAAGAAAACAACAAACTACAATCGCAAAGACAAGAACCTCCTCCGCCGATTATCATCGAAGGCGAACCAGAATACGAACTCGAAGAAATAATCGACGCCAGACTATACTACGGAAAACTTGAATACCGAGCCAAGTGGACCGGTTATTCTCCAGAACACAACAATGTCTGGTACCCAGCCTCAAACTTTGAAAATGCAGTCAACGCAAAACAACGATTCCATGAGTAATACGCCGAAAAGCCCTCTCAGGATCGACATCACGAAGGAAGACAACGGATGGACCTCAGTACGAGTATCACGACCAATATCAGCTCAGGGGACACCACCCACATTTCCGCCAACAAGCCCAGACTACTGTCCTATGACAAGCCCCACACCATCCAAGTGTCCAGGTGCGGAGATGAGTTGGACGGCGTGCACCGAAGACGCATGCCAAACACACAGGACAGACAAGGAAAGTACCTACTTTCCACAACCCCAACGAGGCAACAAGTCGCCTGCTGGTCCCTCCGAATGGGAACAATCTTTCGAAATACAACCACCAACGACGGGACCCGCGGGGTTCAACCAAGAACTACCCACGAGACCAAATACAACCAGCGGGGTCCATCAAAGGAAAAAGGAACAACATGGGCGAACCCACTGGACGAAGTGTTACAGGGACGGATGCTGTCACAAATCGTGACTAAGCAAGGCAGATTTCACATGACTAATAGTTATTAGTCATCAGGTATGTTTCTATGACTCACGATTGTGAGTCATAATTATGTTTCACACTATGCAGTCAGTTGACTCATAGTTCCCACATGACTCGCACTTGCGTGTCATCGTTATGTTATGATTGGTTGATGTTTATATGACTCACAATTGTGAGTCATAATGATGTAATGACTTTCGTGCGTGACTCACATTATGAGTCACGAGTTTCACACAGGTGACGCGCTTTGCGCACCTGAAATGTTTTATGTTTTATGATTGGTTTACGGCATGTTGTGCAGTGACTCATAGGAGTCATCTGATGGATTTCGGGCATGACTCATTATGAGTCATAGGACCGTGTGACTCGAGTTATGTGTCACCAGGGTTAGGGATGTTAGCGTGAAGAGTCTATAAGTAGGAGACTCGGTCACAGTAGTTAGAGCTCTTCACGCGACCATCTAAGTACTTTTCTATAATATACCTTTACCTTTATCTTTACTCTTTACCTCTCAAGCAATTCAGCTCTTAAGCGTCAGAGCAACCACGACCTTGTTAAGATAAGGACAGTCTCACATCTCTCTCATGTGAGAGAAGATTAAGACACGAAGAAGTTCCCCCCTCATCTCTCCCCAATAAGACATTGGCGTGAGATACGAAGACTATAAGATAGTTTACCAGCAAAGAAGAGATTATAAGTTAAACTCGGAAAGAAGAATACTCTCTCGGATATTCAAGAACGATCAAGGACTAAAAGGATAGTCTAAATAAAACCTACGTAAGTAACTCGTTACCTGTCGCACAAATAACCACACGAGAGTAGGATTGTTACATTTGGTCGCGTCAAACAAAGCGACACCTAACCAACAAGAAACCACGGCGGGGTTACCCCCAGACGAAGACCCCGAACACAACCTCACACAAGGGGGAATTGACGTTACATCCCTAGAAGAAGCCCTAGAAGAAGCTACACGACATTCTTCAACGGCAAGCCCAGTATCCTCGGATACCGAATCAGCGCCTCAAAGCTCAGAAGACGACACCCCAACAAGAACCCGAAGAAACACCATCATGACCTCAAAACAGAAAGAACCCCAGACGACAAGCACCGAAGAAGAAGTAGGATTATCAACTGGAACTAGAAAACCCAAAATCCGAGAGCCAAGCACATTCGACGGAGACAGAGACAACCTAAGGCGATGGCTAGCCCAACTATCAGTCTATTTCGAAATACTAGGATGGGAAGACAGCCACGATGGAGACAAGATCAAGTACACCACATGCCTGTTACGGGGGGATACCATGAAATGGTATACCCCGAACGCAGAAAAAGCACAAGCCAAAAGCAGGACGATGTGGGACGAATATCAACACGAACTGAGACGACAATTCGGACCAGTCAATGCAAGGGACGAAGCAAGGGCCAAGATAAGAAAACTAAAACAGGGAAAATCGTCAATGACAGATTATTGGAATGATTTCCGATTGATTGCAAGCACGGCCCAGATGGACAACGCCACTATGTCGGAATTCCTCGTAGCAGGAATGAAAAAAGAACTACAACAAGCATGGATACTAGCGGAGCTAGACCAGGACGATGTCGAAGCAATAGCACTATGGGCCATCAAAAAGGAAGCAAGAATGGAAACTTTGAGATACAACC